>Ga0172375_10003557_pt1 | contig 23547 bp, 25 predicted proteins | sample LakKiv1m_FD_114537 | JGI IMG/M metagenome (GOLD analysis project Ga0172375, IMG submission 114537) | Freshwater microbial communities from Kabuno Bay, South-Kivu, Congo - kab_092012_11.1m | ecosystem: Environmental > Aquatic > Freshwater > Lake | place: Democratic Republic of the Congo... | reverse complement strand
CGGCGAGGAGTATGATTTGATTGATCCGCATACGCATAAGCCGGTGCAGAAGATTAACGCCAAAGAGGTATTTGATTTAATTGTCAAACAGGCGCATAAGAACGGCGAGCCGGGAATTATTTTTATTGATCGTATTAATCAATATAACCCGACTCCGAAGTTAGGAAAAGTTGAAAGTACTAATCCTTGCGGCGAACAGCCCTTATTGCCTTATGAGTCCTGCGATTTAGGCTCAATAAACTTAGACCAAATGTGTATTAAGGTTGGTTCGCGCTGTGAAATCGACTGGGATAGGCTTAAAGAGGTAACTGCTCTGGCGGTACATTTTCTGGATAATTTAATTGACGTAAACAGGTTTCCCTTGCCTGAAATCGAGAAGGCTACTAAGGCTACGCGTAAGATAGGTTTAGGTGTTATGGGCTGGGCAAGCTTATTGATCCGCCTGAATATACCTTATAATGGCGCTGAAGCCGTGGCCTTGGCGGAGAAGGTAATGGCTTTTATCCTGGATGAAGCAAATAGAAAATCTCTTGAGCTGGGTAAAGCCAAAGGGGTATTTCCGGCTTTTAAAGGAAGTATCTATGATAAAAAAGACGGATCTACCAGGATGCGTAACGCTACGCTGACAACTATTGCCCCTACAGGGACAATAAGCATAATTGCCGGGCCTTGTTCATCAGGGATTGAGCCGTTATTCGCGATATCTTATTACCGCAAGGTTATGGATAACGATAAACTGGTTGAGGTTGAGCCATTGTTTGAGCAGGTTGCCCGTGAAAGAGGGTTCTATAGCCTTAAGCTGATGGAAAAGATCGCCGAGAGCGCGTCAATCAGGGATATTAAAGAGATTCCCGAGGATGTACGCCGGGTATTTGTTACTTCGCATGATATTTCTCCGGAGTGGCATATACGTATGCAGGCGGCCTTCCAGAAGTATGTGCACAACGCGACAAGCAAGACGATTAACTTCCCTAACGAGGCGACTATTGAAGATGTGCGCAAGGCTTATATCCTGGCGTTTGATTTAAATTGCAAAGGTACCACTATTTATCGCGATAATAGCCGGGAAGAACAGGTTCTCAATGTCGGCAAGCCAAAAGAAAAACAGGAAGTAAAACTTATGCAGGAGGCGAAAAAAGAGATCGCCCCCCGGCCGCGTCCGGAAGTAATTATCGGGACAACAACCAAGGTATCCACGGGTTGCGGAAACCTTTATGTAACTATAAACGTTGATGAAGACGGCAAGCCGTTTGAATTATTTACCCAGATGGGTAAGGCCGGCGGTTGCGCTGCCAGCCAGCTTGAAGCAACCGGCCGTCTAGTTTCTTTGGCTTTTCGCGCCGGCATTGAAGTCAAGTCCATTATTGAGCAACTGCGTAATATTCGCTGTCCGTCTCCTTCATGGGAAAAAGGTCAGAGGATATTCTCCTGCGCTGATGCTATCGCACGTGTTGTAGAACGCCGCCTGGTTAATACGCAGGCGCCTGTTTTGGCTGCGGCAGAATCAATGACTATTCCAATGAAGCATTCGCATGACGATCAACTGCAAGCCTCGGATTTGAACGAACAGGTCAATATTGTCGGGGTTTGCCCTGATTGCGGAGGCGCCCTGCGCCATGAGGAAGGCTGTGTTAAATGTCATGCCTGTGGTTACTCTAAGTGCTAATAAATAGGGACAGCGACCATTATTCAATTTATGCAAGTGGAATAATGGTCGCTGTCCCTATTATCCAATGAACAGTTTTGATGTGATTGTGATCGGTGCCGGCCATGCCGGCATCGAGGCATCTCTTGCTTGTGCCCGCCTGGGTGTAAAAACCCTTATGTTTACCCTGGATATCAATTCTATCGGTAGAATGAGCTGCAACCCGGCTATCGGCGGAGTAGGCAAAGGCCAGCTGGTAAAAGAGATTGATGCTTTAGGCGGCTCAATGGCTAAAGCAGCGGATGCCTGCGCGATACAGTTTCGCATCCTGAATTCTTCCAAAGGGGCGGCTGTCCAGTCTTCACGGGCGCAGATTGATATGCATAAATACAGCCGTTATATGCGCAAGCTGCTTGGTGCTCAGAAGAACCTTGTAATAAAAGAGGCAGAGGCAAAAAAACTGATTGTTGAAGACGGCAAGGTTTTAGGCGTGGTAACTGATAAGCAGGAGATCTATGCTAAATGCGTGGTTATCTGTCCGGGGACATTTTTAGATGGTTTGATTCATATAGGCCTAAGGCATTTTAGCGCAGGCAGGATAAATGAACGCGCAAGTATCGGCCTGGCGGATAACTTGAAAGAGTTAGGTTTTAACCTGCTGCGTTTTAAAACCGGGACCTGCCCGCGCCTGGATAAGAAATCAATAGATTTTTCCAGCCTTATCAGGCAGGACGGCGATAAACTGCCCCGGCCATTTTCATTTTCTACCGCTAAGCTTAAACAGAAACAAGTTCCCTGTTATATAACCTATACTAACAAAAAAACGCATGAGATTATCCGGGCTAACCTTAACCGTTCTCCGCTTTATTCCGGCAAAATCACGGCTACCGGGGTCAGGTATTGCCCGTCAATAGAAGATAAGATCGTCAAATTCAGCGATAAAGAAAGGCACCAGGTTTTTTTGGAGCCTGAAGGTTTAAGAGTGCCTGAGGTTTATTTAAACGGGGTCTCAACCAGCCTGCCTGAAGACGTGCAGGTTAAGATCCTGGGCTCGATTGCCGGGCTGCAAAATTCCAGGGTTATCCGTTTTGGTTATGGCATTGAGCACATCGTAGTTGAGCCCACGCAGCTTTACCCAAGCCTTGAAACAAAACTGATTAAAAATCTTTTTCTGGCCGGCCAAATTAACGGCACCACGGGTTACGAGGAGGCCGCGGCTCAGGGGTTAGTCGCAGGGATTAACGCCGCCTTGCGTATTCAGAATAAGGAGCCGTTTATATTAGACCGCGCCAGCAGTTATATAGGGGTCTTGATTGATGATTTAACTACCAAGGGGACATTCGAGCCGTATCGTATGTTTACCTCCAGGGTAGAATACCGGCTTATCCTGCGCGAGGATAACGCGGATTTGCGTTTAAGCAAAATTGGTTTTAACTTAGGCCTGTTGAATCCGGAAACTTATCGCAAGGTTGAGAATAAGAATAAGGGGATAAACGATGGATTGGTTTTTTTAAGAAAAACGCGCATCCGGCCTGATAAGAAGATTAATGATAAATTAACCCGGATTGGCTGTGCCGCAATTACGCGGATGGTCAGTTTAGAAGAATTATTAAAACGGCCGCAGGTAAGCATTAAAGGCTTAAAAACAATACACAGGTTAAAAAGCGGGATACCTGAATCCGCTTGGCAGCAAGTTGAAATAGAGGTAAAATATTCTGGTTTTATCCAAAGGCAGCTGAAAGACGTGGAACGTTTCAAGCATCTGGAAAAAATCAGGCTGCCTATTGATTTTGATTACAGCAATTTAAGCGGGATATCCCGCGAGATAAGAGAGAAGCTGTCCAGGTTTAAGCCGCTTAACCTGGGCCAGGCTTCAAGGATTTCCGGAGTAACTCCGGCTGCAATTTCACTGCTTATGGTTTATCTGAGGAAGATCAATGGAAAACAATAAACTTGAGCTTAAGAATTACTGTCTATCTTTAGAGGTTGACCTCTTTGGCGTCGCCGATATAAAAAATATAAAAAATGAATTCTTAATCGCGCCTAAAGTTTTAGCCAAACTGGATCGGGCGGTATGCTTAGGGTTGCGTATCTCTCAAGCAGCCTTAGCCGAGATAGAGCAGGCCCCCACAAGGATGTATTTTCACCATTACCGGATGGTGAATATGTTTTTGGACCAGGTAGCTTTGAGAGTTGGTAATTATATACAAAAAAAGGGGTACCTTAGCCTGGGTATTCCGACCTCTCAGATTATCGACTGGGAGAAGATGAGCGCGCATGCATCACATAGAAAGTTAGGGGTTTTAGCGGGGTTAGGCTGGATCGGCAGGAATAACCTTCTGGTAAATAATGAATTAGGCAGCCAGTTTCGCCTGGTAACTATATTAACCGATATGCCGCTTAAGCCGGATGAGCCGGTAAAAGAAGATTGCGGTTTATGCCGCGCCTGTGTTAGAATATGTCCGGCGCAAGCTATAAAAGATGACCCGGCTGAGTTTGAACATGCCAAGTGTTTTGAGAAATTAAGGGAATTCCAGAAACAGCGCCAGGTTGATTCTTATGTTTGCGGTATTTGCGTGAATGTTTGCAAAGGGAAGAAAGAGGGTGCGGTATGAAAGAGAAAATCCTGATTGTTGAAGATGAGAAAGACATCATCAAGATGCTGGAGTATAACCTTAAAAAAGAAGGTTTTAAGGTTATTGACGCCCGTGATGGGGAAGATGCCTTGGACTTGGCTGTACGCGAATATCCCGATCTTATCCTGCTGGATTTAATGCTCCCTGGGATAGACGGATTGGATGTATGCAAAACTTTAAAAAAGGAATCTAAGACTTCTTCGATTCCAATAATAATGCTTACTGCCAAAAGTCAGGAATCAGATAAGGTGGTGGGTTTAGAATTAGGGGCTGACGATTATATTACTAAACCGTTTAGCCCGCGTGAGCTGATTGCCCGCATAAAAGCGGTCCTGCGCAGGGCTACTGAAAAAGAAAAGCTCCCTGAGGTATTTCAATCAGGAGATTTAAGTATAGATTTCTCCAAGATATCCGTGAGCGTCAAGGATAAACCGGTTGAGCTTACGGCAAAAGAATTTGAACTTTTGAAAACCCTGCTTAAGGCAAAAGGAAGGGTTTTATCCAGAGACTATCTTTTGGATTCTATATGGGGCTATGACCATGCTATGGAAATCCAAACTCGCACAGTAGATGTGCATATAAGGACATTACGCAAGAAACTTAAATCAGCGGCGAAAATGATTTTAACGGTTAAAAACTATGGTTACAGGTTTGAGGTAGAAGAGGAGTAGCTAAGGGATGTTATTGCTTGTTATTTTAATCTTGCTTATGGGATTGGCGGTTGGCTGGTCAATCGGCGCTAATGACGCAGCTAATTCTTTAGGCACAGCCGTTGGTTCAAAAGTATTAACACTTCGTCAGGCAATTATTCTGATTGTAGTTTTTGGTTTCCTGGGGGCATACCTGCAGGGCGCCTATGTTACTAAGACCATTGGCCGGGGGATTGTTCCTTTGGACCAATTGGAAAAGCAGGCTGCTATGTATGTGGCCCTAATAGCTACGTTTGCTGCCTGTGTATGGGTGGTTCTGGCTACTTATTGGAAGATGCCTATTTCTACCAGCCATTCTATTGTGGGGGCAGTTGCTGGTTCAGGCCTTGCGATTGGAGCTCCGGTTAAATGGAAAATGCTGCTGGATATATTCATCTGCTGGATTTTTACTCCTATTGGCGCAGCAATCCTAGGTTATATTTTCTTTAGAATACTGCAGAATTTATTCTATCGTTTTCTTCCGCGTAAATTAATAAAACCAATTGTATTCTTCCTGGTTATCGCCAGCGGTTGTTATGTAGCATATACCTGGGGGGCAAATGATGTGGCTAATTCAGTCGGAGTTATCTCCGGAGTTGGCGTGCTTACCCAAAAGGCGAGTGTTATTTTTGGAGGTTTCGCTATAGTTATAGGAATAATGACCTGGGGGTATAAGGTTATTGAGACTGTCGGTTCTGAAATTACCCGCCTGCTTCCGATTATGGCGCTTTCCGCGCAGTTGGCCAGCGCGGTTAATGTGCATCTCTATACTGTTTTTGGTATACCGGTTTCTACCAGTCATTCCATAGTCGGCGCGATTTGTGGAGTGGGGTTGGTCAGGGGGATCAGGGTGCTTAATTTCCGGATAATGAAGGACATGGTTCTTTGCTGGATGGCCACTCCTTTTATTTCCGGGTTGATAAGTTATATAGTATTACAGATAATCAGGCTGTTTGTGAAAATTTAACCGGAGGGTAAAAATGAAAGAAATACGCAATATCTTAGGTTGGTTAGGAATGGCGGAAGAGCAATCAATACTTCAGGATGCCAAGAAACATGTGGAAGAGACTTATAAAACAGTCACTTTTTTTGCCGAGGCAGTAAAGTTTTTTATTAATGGCGACCTTGAAGCTAAGATGCGCTCTATCGAGAGTGTCAGACAGAGCGAGCACCAGGCAGATGTTTTGCGCTCTAAAATGGTTGATCAACTCTCCGAGGGAATGCTTCTTCCTCCTGACAGGGAGGATATGATGCATTTTGTCAAGACCTTGGATAAGATAGCTGACTGGACCAATGGGGCAGCCAGGCTCCTGGGTTTTATTGAAGGCAAGATTCCCGAGAGTGTATTAAAGAATATTTCTTTAGGCACGGATTTAATTGTAAGTTCCATCGCTAAGCTGCGGGAGGCGATAGTGGCGTTGTCTAAGAATGAATTGAAAAACGCCATAACCTTGAGCGCTGAAATTGATCAGTTAGAGCACCAGGCAGACGACCAGAAGAAATCTATGATTGAAGCGATTATCCACGCTAAGTTGGAGCCGGTCAGCCTGCTGTTGACTTATCAGTTGGCGGAATACTTGGAAGGGGTAACTGATAAAATAGAGGATTGCGCTGATTTTATTAAAGTCCTGGCGATAAAGTCAAAATAAATATGAGAATTAGCTTTAAACTTAAACTCATTTTATCCTATTTTTTTCTTATCTTCATATCCCTGGGTTTTGTCGCTTTTTTTCTTGATAAAAACCTGGAAGAAAAATCGCTTCAGGAAATAAAAATATCCTTAATCAACGAAGCCCGCCTTATAGAGAGTGTTATTTCCAATAATCCTTCGGCTTTAAATAATCCGGCATATCTGGACAAATTAAGCAAAGATTTGGGCGTAAAAATTAAATCGCGGATCACCATACTTAATATTGAAGGTAAGGTATTAGCTGATTCAGAGGTTTCTTTGCAGCAGGCAGCTGCCTTAGAAAATCACATTAACCGGCCGGAGATAATTGAGGCATTAAAAGGCCAGGCCGGAGAAGAGATTCGTTATTCTTCCACTTTAAGAATAGATATGCTTTATTTGGCTATTCCGATTAAGGAAAATGGCGCTAATTCCGGAATACTCAGGCTGGCCCTGCCCTTGACCAGCGTGCAAAAGGTTTTATTTGCCGTAAGAAAAACAATTATTATAGGGTTATTTTTTACCTTGGGGCTGGCTTTTGTTTTGGCTTCGGTTTTAGCCAAGGCGTTAATCAGACCGATTAACCGGATAATCCATATTTCTTCAAAATTCGCTCAGGGTGATTTCTCGCGCAGGATTTTCCAAAGCTCTAATGATGAGATTGGCAGGCTTGCCGCAACCTTAAATAAAATGGCGCAGGATATTGAAGAGAAAATCCGCGAGGTGGCGACTAAAAACCAGCACCTGGAGGCCATTTTTAATAGCATGATTGAGGGGGTTATTGTTACGGATAAAAGCTCCAGGGTAATTTCTATAAATCATGCTATTGAAACGTTATTTGATGCTAAGGCTGCCGTCATAGAAGGAAAGTTCTTCCTGGAAGGAATCCGCAACAGCGAGATATCTGAGCTTATAAATAACGCGATGAGCGCGGCTAAACTCATCTCTAAAGAAGTAACCCTGATTATGCCGGTACCAAGAGTCGTCCAGGTGAATGTTTCCCCGATTTTTGAGCAGGATAAAGTTACCGGCTCTGTTATAGTAATTCATGATATTACCGAGATACGCCGGCTTGAAACTATGCGCAGGGATTTTGTGGCTAATGTTTCGCATGAATTGAAAACCCCGCTTACTTCCATAAAAGGTTTTGTAGAGACTTTGCTTGAAGGAGCAATGGAGGATAAGGAAAACAGGGTTAATTTCCTGAAAATAATTAACAACCACGTGGACAGGTTGAATAATTTAATTAATGACCTGCTTGAACTGTCATATATTGAATCAAGAGAAATTGAGCTTTTAAAGAACAGGTTTGATTTAAGCAGCCTGGTTAATGAAGTTGTGATGGGATTTAAATCCCAGGCAAAAAAGAAGGGGGTAGAGATTAAATCTGATTTAGCGGCCGGCCTGGAGATTTTGGCTGATAACAGTAAGATTGAGCAGGTCCTGGTTAATCTTATTAATAATGCTATTAAATATAATAAAGAAAATGGTTTTGTGCGGATTTATTCTGAACAGCTTGCGGATAAACTAAGGGTTGTCGTGGAAGATTCAGGCTCAGGTATACCCGTGAAAGATATCCCGCGTATTTTTGAGCGTTTTTACCGCGTTGACAAGGCGCGCTCGCGCGAGCTCGGAGGCACCGGCCTCGGGCTTTCCATTGTTAAGCATATCATAGAGCTTCATTCAGGTTCTGTCGGTGTTGAGAGCACCGAAGGGCTTGGTTCCAAATTCTGGTTTACTCTCCCTAAGTAATAATCAAAAGCATTTATTAAACTAAAGAAAAACGCCTCTTATACGTGGCGTTTTTCTTTACCTGCATTTTACTTTTCCTTGAAGCAGATTTAACCTCCTTGTTTTATACTTTAGCCATGATTAATAAAATAACAGAAATAATAGAATCTGCGATGGTATTGTTGCGCAGGATTATTAGAGAAGAATCTGAAAGCCTGGATAGGTTTTATGCCCAATATGAATAATAGGGGGATGCTTTATGCCTAGTGATAAGAAGGTAATAATTATTGAGGATGATAGGGATATAAATGACCTTATCGCCTACAATTTGCGCAAGGAAGGTTTTATCGCAGAGCAGGCTTTTGACGGCCTGAGCACAGAGGGCCGCCTTAAAGGCGGAGGTTTTAATATTGTCATACTTGATATTATGCTTCCGGGGATAGATGGATTTGATATATGCAGGCGGATAAAAGAGGACCCCGTAAATTTCCGGACTTTTATTATTGTGGTAAGCGCGAAATGCCATGAGCAGGATAAATTGTATGCTCATTTACTCGGGGCGGATTGTTATTTAACCAAACCTTTTAGCCTGGGGAGCTTATTGAGCGTGGTAAAAGAAGCCAGCTCATCATTGGACAGGGAATATCTGGTAAAAATGGCCAGGTAAACTTTACTTAGATTTTACTTTTCTTTAATTTAGAATCAATATGAAAAATGTAATATTAACAGTGATGCAAGAAAGGAGGGTTAAAGAAATGAATACTATGTCGCCTATTCGTAAGGATTTTCTAGCTAGCAATCTTAGAAGTCAGTTAGGCAGGTTGAGCCGTATCTTAAGCAATATAGAAGAAGAAAGGTTGGTTGATGGTGGGTGTGCCAGCGATTCGCTAAAAGAAGTTGAGTTGAATTTGCGTCAGATACGCGAGTTGTGTATGGATAATTAACGAAATAACACCCCGCGCTTATAGGAATTGCGCGGGTGTGCCCTTATGGGCAAGGAGGAGAGAAAAATGAAGAGGTTGTTTATCGCGGTATTGATCTTGGGTTTTTGTTTGATGAGCGCAGGCGTTCAGGCTTCATACGCAGGAGAAATTGATTTATTGTTACAAAAATTGGTAGAAAAAGGGGTTTTGACCGGAGCGGAGGCGCAGCAGGTGAAGATTGAAACACAGGAGCAGGTGAAAAAAGATGTAGCTACGGGTAAATCCGCCTCTTTGCCGGTGTGGGTGCAGAATATAAAACTTAAGGGAGATTTGCGTTTGAGGTACCAGTATAAGCATGACAAGGCAACCAATGATTACAAGAAAGATACAAATATAGGCCGTATCCGGGCGCGCCTGGGCCTTGAGGCTAAGATAAATGAAAAGCTTACGGCAGGAATAGGTATAGCTACCGGTTCCGGTGACCCGCGCTCGACCAATATTACTTTTGGCAGCTATAACACTAAAAAGAGCATTGTGCTTGATTATGGTTATGCAAAATACAGCCCATTCACATGGTTAACTCTTGTTGGCGGTAAGATGCAATTAGCTGATACTCTCTGGATGCCGACTGATTTGATTTGGGATTCGGATATTACTCCGGAAGGAGCTATATTGCAGTTTAATAAGAATCTGGGATCAAACGCAAGCCTCTTTTTTAATACAGGAGCATTGATTGTTGACGCGGATACATCTTCGGATAACGATGCCCCGACGGCTTATATTATTCAGCCGGGGTTGAATTATAAATTCAATGATAACCTGTCGTTAAAGGGCGCTTTTTCCCTTCAGGGCTTTAGCAACATTAAGGGGCATACAAGCAGCAGCTATTCAGGCGCAAGTAATACCGGCAATACTACGGCTGGGTCATCAACATATACCTATAATTACCAGATGATTAATCCTGCTGTGGAGTTTTCCATCAAAGAGCCTTTTAAGGCAATTGGTTTTAATGTGGAATCCTTGAAATTGCTTGGTGAATATGTGAACAACCTTGATGTTTCTGATGGAGCAAGCGGATTTTCTTGCGGGTTCAAGCTAGGCAATAGCAAAATTGAGAAATGGGGAGATTGGCAGGTCAAATATATTTATGCCATGCTTGGAAGGGATGCCGTGCTCGATGTGTTGCCTGATTCTGATCGTTATGGCGGTAAGACCGGCATAAGAAGCCATGAAGTAGAGTTTCAATTCGGCTTGGCTAAAAATACATACCTCGGGCTTGATGTATATCGTTCCTGGAGGACGTATGGCGCAGAGGCCCCTGAAACTTTAGTCCAGCTTGATTGGAATATGAAGTTCTGATGAATAACTAACGTAATAATAAGCTAAAGAGGAGAGTTAAAATGAAAAGATTGGGAATGTTGGCGCTGATAGGAATATTAGGTTTAGGCCTAGCTATTCCATGTTATGCGGAAAAGGTTGTTTTAGCTGGCTCTACGACCGTGCTTCCTATCGCGCAGAAGACAGCGGTAGTTTTTATGGATGAAAATCCAAAAGCGGACATATCCGTGCGCGGAGGCGGATCAAGCGTAGGCATCGCCGCTCTTATTGACGGGACTTGCGATATAGCCGACGCGTCCCGGCCGATAAAAGATACTGAAATACAAAAAGCAGCCGCTAACGGCAGGGATCCTGTTGCCCATATTGTGGCTATGGATGGTATTGCGGTAGTGGTAAATAGATCCAATTCAATATTCAAGCTTTCTAAGAAGCAGGCCCGTGATATTTTTACTGGAAAAGTCTCTGATTGGTCTCAATTAGGGGGCAGCCCTGGCAAGATAGTTGTTGTTTCCCGCGATACTTCAAGCGGAACTTTTGAGGCTTTTGGGGAATTAGTTATGAAGGGGGAAAAAGTTATGCCTGGAGCATTGATGCAGGCTTCAAACCAGGCTGTTGCTCAAATCATAGCCCAGACACCGCAGGCAATTGGTTATGTGGGATTAGGTTTTATGTCAGGAGAGCTTAAGCCTGTTGAAATTGACGGGGTTATGCCTTCAAGGGAGACGGTTCTTTCAGGGGAATATCCTGTAACCCGTCCGCTTTTTATGTATTCAAATGGCAAGCCCCAGGGGATCACAAAAGAGTACCTTGATTTTGTAAAAAGTAAAAAAGGCCAGGAGCTGGTGGAAACTCAAGGTTATGTCGGGTTAAAATAAAACGTTTACTCATTACCTGACAACGCGGCAGGCATAATTTGCCTGCCGCGCCTCCATTATATAATAATATGGCATATATGCGCGCAAAAGAGAGAATGTATAAGTGGGTATTTACTATCTTGGCTTTTGCTTCTTTATTTTTTCTTGTCGGGATAGTAATTGTTTTGTTTAAAGAAGGAACTCCCATATTTAAAGAAGTTGGTTTCCTGAAATTTATATTCGGCAGAAAATGGTATCCTACCCACGATCCTGCCGATTTTGGAATACTGCCGCTTATATTAGGTTCTTTGTGGGTAACTGTTGGCGCAAGTTTAGTATGTATACCTTTGGGTGTAGGCAGCGCTCTTTATCTGCATGAGATCGCGGGGTTTAAGCAAAGGCAGTTTTTAAAGCCGGTTATTGAATTATTGGCAAGTATTCCTTCGGTTGTATATGGTTTTTTCGGGTTAGTAGTATTAACGCCTTTCCTGCAGAAAGCATTTAATCTCCCTACAGGTATGACCGCTTTAAACGCAAGTTTGATACTTGGGTTTATGGCAACTCCTACCGTATGTAGTATTGCCGAAGATGCCTTAAGTTATGTTCCGCGTTCTTTCAGGGAAGCGTCTTTTGCCGTAGGCGCGAACCGTTGGCAGACTTTAACCCAAGTAGTTATCCCTGCCGCAGGCTCAGGAATATCTACAGGGATAATTTTAGGGTTAAGCCGGGCAATAGGAGAGACAATGACTGTTTTGATGGTAGCAGGAGGAGCCGCGGTCATCCCGGGGTCTTTTTTAGAGCCGGTTAGGCCGATGACTTCGGCAATTGCCGCGGAGATGGGTGAGGCGCCGATGGGAGGAAGCCATTATCACGCGCTGTTTGCAATCGCCCTTATTCTATTTATCATTACCTTTGTTTTTAACATTATTGCCGAGATAATATCCCGACGTTTTAGGGTGAAGCTTGGGTTAAGCGGATGAAAAACTACATTGTTCAAAAATTAGGTTTTTCCATTATCTTTCTTTGCATCATGCTGACTATATTCTTTCTAGGTACCATTATTTATTTTATTCTCATAAAAGGTACGCCAATAATTTCATGGGATTTTTTGACTAAAGCTCCAGCTAACGCGATGACTGAAGGTGGAGTCGCGCCTATTATCGTAGGGACTTTTTATCTGACTTTAGGCGCGATGATATTTTCTGTCCCCCTTGGCCTTGCCTGCGCGATATATATATGCGAGTATTCACCCAAGAGTTTCATAGTTAATATTATACGGATTAGTATTAATAACCTGGCAGGAGTCCCATCAGTCGTATTCGGGCTTTTTGGTTTGGCAGTATTTGTTAATTTCTTAGGATTCGGGGTTTCCATACTTTCCGGGAGCCTTACCCTTGGGATACTTGCCCTCCCTTTGATTATTTCATCTTCACAGGAGGCCCTGATGGCGGTTCCGCATTCAATACGCGAGGCCTCGCTTTCTTTGGGAGCAAGCCATTGGGATACTATCAAAAGGATTGTCCTGCCAACCGCTTTGCCGGGTATACTCACCGGGGTTATATTAAGTGTGGGAAGAGTGGCTGGAGAAACCGCGCCGATCTTATTTACTGCCGCTGCTTTTTACAAGCGAGGCTACCCGAAGAGTGTTTTTAGCGAGGTAATGGCTTTACCTTACCATATATACGCGCTTATGACTGAAAGCGCTCATCCGGATAAGCAAAGGGCGATTGCTTATGGATGCAGCCTTGTGCTTTTATTACTGGTTTTATTTATTTCAGGATTTGCTATCATTTTGCGGCAAAGACAGAGGAGTTCCTATGGATAATAAGATAAAGATGCAGGCAAAAAACGTGGATTTCTTTTATGGCAAGAACCAGGCGCTAAAGAATGTCAGCCTCGATGTTTATGCTAACCAGGTTACGGCAATGATCGGGCCATCGGGTTGCGGTAAATCTACCTTTATCCGTTTATTCAACCGGATGAATGAACTCCTGCCGCATACCACTCTTTGTGGTAAAATATTCCTTGATGATTTGGAAATTAACAGCCCATTGGTTGATCCGGTGGATATCAGGAGGAGGGTGGGGATGGTTTTTCAAAAACCCAATCCCTTCCCTAAGAGTATATTTGAGAATATCAGTTACGGTTTAAAGGTGAACGGGATTAAGGATAAGGGGTATATCGAACATAAGGTTGAAGAGTCGCTGAAGAAGGCGGTTATCTGGGATGAGGTGAAATGCAGACTTAATGACAGCGCTTTGAAATTATCCGGTGGCCAGCAGCAGCGTTTATGTATTGCCCGGTGCTTGGCAGTAGAAACAGAGGTAATACTTTTTGATGAGCCATGCGCCAGCCTTGATCCTATATCAACCGCTAAGATAGAGGAGCTTATCCTGGAGCTGAAAAAAGATTACTCCATTGTTATTGTCACGCATAATATGCAACAGGCAGCGCGCGTATCCGATTGCACCGGGTTTTTTCTTTTAGGAGAATTAGTGGAGTTTGGTAAAACACAGGATATATTTACTGCCCCGAGGGATAAAAGAACTGAAGCCTATATTACAGGGAGGTTTGGTTAAGATGAAGAAAATACTTTTTGTTTGCGTGGAAAATTCATGCCGCAGCCAGATAGCTGAGGGGTTTGCAAAAGCGTTGGGCGGCGTCAAACTTGAAGCTTATAGCGCCGGTTCCAAACCGGGCGGCAAGGTAAATCCTGACGCGGTTAATGTTATGCGCGAAATCGGCATAGATATTTCGAGCGCGGAATCAAAAGGGTTTAATGATCTAGCGGTAAAAGAATTTGATTATGTTGTTACAATGGGATGCAAAGATATCTGTCCGTTTGTCCCGGCTAAAGAGCATATTGATTGGCAGATTGATGATCCAAAAGGCAAAAGCGAAGAATTTTTCAGGAAAACACGAGACCTGATTAAAGAGAAAGTAGAGTCATTAATTAGAGAGGTTTAATATGGAGAGGCATTTTGATAGAGAATTGGCGGATTTAAAAGGCAGTATACTTCAGATGGGGGATTTGGTGGAGGAGGCGATCATTGATTCGGTGGAGGCCCTTAAGCAGTTGAATAAGGCTAAGGCAGAAAAAGTAATCATTGAAGATAAATTCATTGATGAATGTGAGCTTAAGATTGACGAGGAGTGCCTGGATCTGTTGGCTTTAAGGCAGCCTATGGCCGTAGATTTGCGCTTTATTACTATGGCGATGAAGATTTCTACTGACTTAGAAAGGATAGCTGATCTGGCTGTGGATATATCCCAGCGTGTTTTGGAGTTGGCGGATAAACCTTTGCTAAAACCTTTAGTGGATATCCCTAAGTTGACCCTGCTTGCGCAGAAGATGACCCGTGATTCTATAAGTTCATTTATCAAGAAAGACGTAGGTTTAGCCGAACAGGTCATTTTGTGCGACCAAGAGGCTGATAATTTGCGTAATTTAGTACAACAAGAGTTACTCAATGACTTTATTTCTAAAGATAAGGCAAGCATACCCCGAGCTATCCCCCTGCTTTTAGTGGCCCGCCACTTGGAGCGTATCTGTGACCACGCAACAAACATTGCCGAAGACGTAATCTATATGGTTGAGGCAAGAGTGGTAAAGCACCGCCATATAAAATTCAACTAAAGCCCGCTTTTTAGCCTTTACATAGATTTTACATAGATTTAACATAGTTTTAATATATATAATTTATAATTATTAGAACTATGGAGGGTGCAGATGTCTAAGAAATTATTGTTTGTTTTGATCGGTTTTTTATTCGTAGTTTCGGCGTTTGCCGCCAAGGACATTGATTCTATCCAGATTAAGGGGTCGGATACTATGGTTAATTTGGGCCAAGCCTGGGCAGAAAAATATATGGAAGAAAACACCGCTGATTTTGTGGCAGTAACCGGCGGTGGGTCCGGAACAGGGCTGTCCAGTTTAATCAGCGGAACTTGCGATATCGCGATGAGTTCAAGAGATATTAAGGATAAGGAGATTGCCCTGGCAAAACAAAAAGGGATCAATCCCTTTGAAATAAAAATAGCCTTAGACGGCCTGGCAGTAGTAATCAGCCCGGCTAATTCGGTAAATAAGCTTACCCTTGAGCAGTTAGCGGGTATTTTTACCGGCAGGATATCCAATTGGAAAGAAGTAGGGGGCAGGGATGAAAGAATAGTTATTCTTTCACGTGAAGTTAATTCCGGGACCCACGTTTATTTTAAAGAACATGTCTTAAGGAATAATAACCCGAGGGGTAAAGAGGAGTTTGCCCCTTCGGCGTTAATGTTGTCTTCTTCTCAGGCAATTGCCGATGAAGTGGCATCTAATCCGGCTGCTATCGGTTATTATGGTATGGGTTATATATCAAGTAAACAGAAGACTATTGCCGTAGCTAAAGATGGCAAATCCGAATATGTTGAACCGAGCATAGAAAATGTTCTAAGCGGAAAATATCCTATATCCAGGCCGCTTTTTCTGTATACCAATAACCAGCCTGAAGGCTTGATTAAGAAATTTGTTGATTATGCCCTTTCTAAAGAAGGCCAGGATATTGTAGTTAAGACTGATTTTGTCCCGACAAAAAAGTAATCCCGGTTTATGAGGAAAATTAAAGAATTTTTAGTAGAGAAGCTGATCTTTATTTGCGGATTGGCTTCTATTTTTTTTGTAGTTTTGATCTTCCTGTTTTTGGCTAAGGAAGGCTTGTCAGTATTTAAATATGCCGGCCCGGTTGATTTTCTTACCGGAAAGAGTTGGTATCCTATATCCGAGCCGGCACAACTGGGGATATTGCCGTTAATATTTGGTTCACTTTTGGTTACCCTGGGGGCGGCAATAATTTCTATTCCTATAGGCGTAGCCTGCGCAGTTTATATCGCTGAAATTGCCCCTTCAAAAATTAAAGAGGTTTTAAAAGCCGGGATAGAACTATTAGCTGCTATCCCCAGCGTGGTGCTGGGGTTCATCGGGATGGTGACTCTTGTCCCCTGGGTAAAGACCGTATTTCATTTACCTACAGGTTTAACCGCTTTATCAGGCTCAATAATCCTGGCTTTTATGGCAATGCCTACGATAGTTTCAATTGCCGAAGATGCCCTTTATTCGGTGCCGAAAAGCTATAAAGAAGGAGCGTTTGCTTTAGGGGCTACGCATTGGCAGACGATTTACCGGGTTTTGCTTCCGGCCGCCTCTTCAGGGATTGTCGCAGCGGTGATGCTTGGCATAGGCAGGGTTATTGGTGAAACTATGGCAGTAATGATGATAACAGGCAATGCCGCGGTTATTCCGCAAAGCATACTTGTGCCGGTGCGCACTTTAACCGCTACTATTGCCGCTGAAATGGGGGAAGCAGTGGTAGGCAGCGAGCATTATTTCGCGCTTTTTGCCATTGGCATAGTTTTATTCGTAATAAGTTTTATTATTAATGTTACCGCGGATTTATTCCTGCATAAGAGGCATTGATGCGTAATACGCAAAGATCGCAAAAAATCGCATTCTTTTTCTTGTTTCTGGCGACACTTTTGATTGTCGTGCCGGTGGGTTTGATCGTAGTAATTATTATCCAGAAGGGGCTCCCGGCGATTAACTGGCAATTCTTATCGGATATTCCGCGCCAGGGGATGCGCGCGGGAGGGATTTTTCCGGCAATCATCGGGACATTTTATTTAGTTTTCGGGGCAATAGTTTTTGCTTTGCCTATCGGGCTGCTGGCGGCGATTTATTTAAGCGAATACGCTAAAGATAATCTGCTTAACCGGATAATTAAACTGGCCATTGTCAATCTTGCCGGGGTGCCTTCGGTTGTATATGGTTTATTTGGCCTGGCGCTATTTGTTGTTTTCTTAAAATTCGGCGCGTCCATCTTATCCGGTTCCCTTACTTTAGGAATTATGATATTGCCGATAATCATCACTACTTCGCGCGAGGCGCTGGAAAGCGTGCCGCAGTCATTCCGCGAGGTGAGCCTTTCGCTTGGCGCGAGTAAATGGCAGACTATAAGGCACATAGTCTTGCCTAATGCTATCCCTGGTATTTTAACCGGCACAATCCTGGGATTGGGCAGGGCAGCAGGGGAGACCGCGCCGATATTATTTACTGTAGCGGCTTTTTATCTACCGCGGCTTCCCAAGTCTATTTTTGACCAGGCAATGGCGCTGCCGTATCATTTGTATGTTATTTCTACGCAGGTGCCTAATGTTGATGAAAAGGTGCGTTACGGGACAGCCTTGGTTCTTTTGTTCTTAGTTTTATTTATGAACCTGGTGGCGATAATTATCCGCTATAATTTTAGAAAGAAAAAGAAATGGTAAAGTTTAATGCTAAGAATTTAAATATCTGGTTTGGGCAGATTCATGCTTTAAAAGGCGTGAATATTGAGGTTGAGGCTAATGAAATATTAAGTATAATCGGTCCGTCTAATAGCGGAAAGACCAGTTTCCTGCGTATGCTTAACCGCTTGAATGACCTGCATCCAGGTTTTAAGATGAGTGGTTGGCTGGAGTTTGACCAGGAAGATACAAGAAGAATAGATATTGAGGTTTTGCGCAAAAAGGTAGGTATGGTTTTTGCTTTGCCTTTGCCTCTGCCTTTATCTATCTTTGAAAATATAGCTTATGGCGTGAAGATGCATGGCGAAAAGAAACATCAGAAGATTTCAGCAATTGTTGAGCATTCGCTTAAGCAGGCGTATCTTTGGGATGAAGTTAAAGACAGGTTGAATATTTCGGCCTTTAAATTATCAGGCGGCCAGCAGCAACGCCTTTGTATCGCCAGGACCCTGGCAGTTGAACCAGAGGTTATTTTATTTGATGAGCCTTGTTCCGGGCTTGATCCTATATCAACCGCTAAAGTGGAAGAGGCAATGCTGAAGCTAAAGAAGGATTACACTATAGTCTTAGTTACTAATAATGTAAAACAGGCAGCCAGGGTAGGGGATCGTACTGCTTTTTTCCTTTCGGGCGAACTTGTGGAGCTGGATAAGACAGAAAAAATATTTACCGCTCCAGTCGATCAGCGCACGGATGGTTATATCAGAGGTAAATTCGGATAATGGCGGATATCAAGGTAAATAATTTAAATTTGTGGTATAGTGATTTTCAGGCACTTATCAACGTAAGGGCACATTTTGCGGAAAAGAAGATTACTGCCATGATCGGACCTTCGGGGTGCGGTAAGTCTACCCTGCTTAGGGTGTTTAACCGGATGAATGACCTTATCGAGGGCGTGCGGGTCAAGGGGGAAGTAGTTATTGACGCGGAGAATATCATTTCCGATAAAACAGATTTAGTGCAATTGCGTAAAAAGGTGGGGATGGTTTTTCAGCGGCCAAATCCTTTTCCGCTGTCTATCTATGAAAATATTGTTTTTGGCCAAAGAGTGCACGCGGACGGCTTAACCAGGATTAAACTTGATGAGATCGTTGAAGATAGCTTAAGGAGCGTGCTTTTGTGGGATGAGTTAAAAGATAGGCTTAAGAAATCCGCGCTGGCATTGTCTTTAGAGCAGAAGCAACGCCTTTGCATTGCCAGGCTTATAGCAGTCAAGCCTGAAATCCTGCTTATGGATGAACCGTGCTCTACGCTTGACCCGCAGGCAACCAGCCGGATTGAAGAATTGATGCGGGAGTTAAAGAACAATTATACGATTATCATTGTTACGCATAATATGCAGCAGGCAGCCCGGGTATCTGACGAAACAGGTTTCATGCTTTTAGGAGAGCTGGTTGAATTTGCTAAGACGCAGGATATTTTTACCAGCCCGAAGGATAAAAGGACAGAAGACTATATTACAGGCCGTTACGGTTAGAGGGAAAGAACCCGCTTCATAAATTCGGCAGGTCCTTGCGCAAGGCGCAAGGATTTCACTAGATAGAAGCTTTAAAGTGTTCAAATTTCGCTGAATAAAAACAGGAGGTGCTCAAATGTTAAGGCATTTAGATGAAGAATTGAAAGAGCTGCACAGGGATATTCTAAAAATGGCGGTATTTGCCCAGGAGTCAATTTTTAAGTCTATTGAGTCGCTGAAGAACCGCGATAAATACCTGGCTCAGGATGTTATTAATATTGACAGCAAGATTGATGAGTTGGATCTGGCAATAGATGAGAAATGTATTGATCTGATTGCCCGTTATCAGCCGATGGCAGGGGATTTAAGGTATATTACTACCGGTATGAAGATTAACGCGGAGCTTGAACGTATTGCCGATATAGCCGTTGATATTTCACAAAGGTCCCTGGAGCTTATGGAAAAATCATTGCTTAAACCATTGGTGGATATACCTAAGCTTTCCCAGGTCTCCCAGAATATGGTTCGGGATGCTATTGACGCTTTTGTGAAAAAAGATGCCTTGCTTGCCAGGAAAGTAGTTTTAGCGGATGCCGAAGCAGACCGGTTGCGTAATCTGGTGCAGGATGAGTTAGTTAATGAATACCTGGGCCGTGATCCTAAGACAGCAGAGCGGGCTGTGGCATTATTGCTTATTGCCAGGTATCTGGAACGTATCTGTGACCATACTACTAATATCGCCGAAGACGTAATTTATATGGTTGAGGCTAAGGTAGTTAAACATCACCCTGAAGAATTAAAATAGATAGCTAATATATCTCCTTGACCCTCGCTATTTAGTGGTATATAATCTTTTAATTATCCCCCATATCAGGCAAAAAAGTGTCTTTTGAGAGTTTAAATAGATGAAAAATAAGATTGTTTCCTGGATTAAGAAGCAGGTTAAGCTTTCCGGGGCCAAGGGCATTGTCTTAGGGCTTTCCGGAGGAATAGATTCTGCCGTGGTTGCTGCTTTATGTAAAGAGGCAGTCGGCAAAGACAAGCTGCTTGTACTTTTTATGCCGTGCAATAGTAATCCCCGGGATTTAAAGGACGCCAGACTGGTTGCCGAAAAACTTAAGCTTAAATCAGAACTCGTTGATCTTTCCTCTGTATATAATAATTTTTTAAAAGTTTTACCACCTGCCGGCGGCCTGGCTTTAGGAAACCTTAAGCCCCGCTTACGCATGAGCACGCTTTATTATTTTGCTAATAAGCTCAATTATCTGGTTTGCGGGACAGGAAATAAATCCGAGCTCCTGGTCGGTTATTTTACCAAATATGGTGACGGCGGAGTGGACATCCTGCCGATCGCAGATTTGTTTAAACGCCAGGTGCGCAAGCTGGCTGAGGAATTAAAAATACCCCAGGGTATTATTACTAAGCCTCCCACTGCCGGGCTCTGGCAGGGCCAGACCGACGAAGGGGAGATGGGTATAACCTATAATGAGCTGGATGACATCCTGGATAAATTTTGCAATAAAAAGAAGCAGCCAGCAGGAAGCGTTAAAGTTAATAAAATAAAGAAGATGTACAGGAGCTCAGAGCACAAAAGAAAAGGCGCAGAGATCTGTCATATTCATTAAAGGGGGAGCGTAAAAATGGATGAAATATTAGAGATTTTGGAGAAAGACGGCAGGGCGAGCATAGAAGATATCGCCAAAATGATCCGCAAGAAACCTGATGAAGTTAAGAAATCAATCAGGAAATATGAAAAAGAAGGCGCGATCTTAAAATATAAAGCGGTAATCAATAAAGATTTGATTAAAGATAGCGAGTCGGAAGTCAGGGCTTTAATTGAAGTAAATATCGTGCCGCAGAAGGATCTAGGCTTTGATAAAATCGCCGAGCGAATATATTCATTTCCCGAGGTAACCAGCTGTTATTTAATCAGCGGGACATATGATTTATTGGTAGTTGTAGAAGGCAGGAACCTGCATACGGTTTCTAACTTTGTGGCAGAGAAGCTTTCTTGTATGGAAAATGTGCGCGGCACCGCAACCCACTTCTTATTGAAGAAATACAAGGAAGACGGGGTAATTTTAAAACATAAATCAGACGAAAATAAAAGGATAGCGATATCTTATTAAAGTAAAATGGAAATATCAAGAATAGTAGAGAAAATGCAGCCATCCGGAATCCGGGCATTCTTTGATTTGGTGCTGGGGATGAAGGATGTTATATCATTAGGCGTAGGCGAACCGGATTTTGTCACTCCCTGGCAAATTCGTGAGGCCGGGATCTATTCTCTGGAGCAGGGATTTACCAGTTATACTTCAAATAAAGGGCTTTATAAATTGCGTTTAGGGCTGCACCGCTATTTGAAGAATAAATTCGGTTTGGATTATTGCCCGGATGAGGAAATACTGATTACTGTAGGGGTAAGCGAAGGCCTGGATCTTGTACTGCGGGCGATTATCAACCCCGGGGATAAGGTGTTAGTTCCTGTGCCGAGTTATGTTTCATATGGCCCGGTTACCGAGCTTGCAGGAGGAACGCCGGTTTATATTGATACTTCAAAAGACGGGTTTAAAATTACACCCGAACTTTTAAAAAAACATATAGATAAGAAGGTTAAGGCAATCGTGCTTAACTATCCAACTAACCCCACGGGTGTTTCTTACCGCCGCAAGGAACTTGAGGAAATAAATAAGGTTTTACTGAAACATAAAATACTTTGTATCAGCGATGAAGTATATGGAGACCTGACTTATGACTTCGGACATACTGCTTTCCCGTCTTTGCCCGGGGCAAAAAAGAACACGGTTTATTTTAACGGTTTTTCTAAATCTTTTGCTATGACCGGATGGCGCGTTGGTTTTGCCTGCGGCCCAAAAGAGATTATTGCGGCAATGACCAAAATCCACCAGTATACGATTATGTGCGTGCCGATTACCAGCCAGATGGCTGCTGCCGAAGCCCTGGCCAGCGGTAAGCGTTCAGTTGAGCAGATGAAGCGTGAATATGACCGAAGGCGCCAGCTTATGACTACAGAGTTGAATTCCTTAGGGCTAAAATGTTTTCGCCCGCAGGGGGCTTTCTACATTTTTCCTTCAATAAAATGCACGGGTTTATCTTCAATGGATTTCTCGCGTAAATTACTGGAAGAAGAAAAGGTAGCGGTTGTCCCGGGCACAGCTTTTGGTTCTTGTTGTGAAGGTTATATCAGAATTTCCTACGCTTCCAGCCTTGAAAATTTAAAAGAAGCTTTGAGCAGGATAAAAAGGTTTCTGCAAAAGAGGACACCCCGCGCTTAGCAGAATGGCGCGGGTGTTGTCTTTATAGATAAGATAATGCCAGCTAAGAAAAAAGATAATTTTCAAGTTTATGTAAAACAGATTGAGGCAATCTCTAAAGTTGCCAACCTGATTACCTCCGGGATGTATCTTGAGGAGTTATTGCGCCTGGTGGTCCAGGTTACAGCTGAGGTTATGAACTCCAAGATTTCTTCTTTGATGCTGCTCGATCCCGATAAAAAAGAGCTGGTGGTTAAGGCTACTCAGTCAATATCCGAGGCCTATAATAAGAAGCCCAATATACCATTAGGCGAAGGTATAGCCGGCGTAGTTGCCAAAGAGAATAAGCCAATTTGTGTCCTGGATGTTAAAGAAGATGCGCGTTATTTAAGCCAGGATGTGGCTAAAAAAGAAGGGTTGTGTTCTTTGGCCTGTGTCCCCCTGGCGGTAAAGGGCAGGATTATCGGGGTGCTTAACTGTTATACTTCCAAGAAACATAAATTCTCCAAAAATGAATTAGATCTTTTAGCTGCCCTGGCTAATCAGGCTGCTATTGCCATTGAAAATGCGGAGCTGGATTTACGCGCGCGTTCTGCCGAAGAGGCGCTGACTACGCGTAAACTGGTTGAACGGGCTAAAGATATCCTCTCGCAGGATGCCAATATTATACCTTCAGAAGCATACCGCTTGATCCAGAAACAAAGTATGAATATGCGTAAATCAATGCGCGAAGTAGCGGAGGCGATTATACTGGCAAAGGATATAAAGTCACGCAAGGATTAACCTGGCATTATTTATAATACTCAAAAGGGGGAAAAGATGAGTATAAGGCAAAAAGTTTTATTTAAAATTAAAAGCATAGAATTAGGAAAAGCCGCTGCAGCTAAAAAAGTCTCCAGCTATTTTGGCGAGAATACCTTTAAGCTCTCTACTATGCAAAAACACATCTCCAAGGGCACTTTTGAGGCCTTTAAGCTCTGGATGTCCGAAGGCAAGACTATAACTTT
>Ga0172375_10003555_pt1 | contig 23553 bp, 22 predicted proteins | sample LakKiv1m_FD_114537 | JGI IMG/M metagenome (GOLD analysis project Ga0172375, IMG submission 114537) | Freshwater microbial communities from Kabuno Bay, South-Kivu, Congo - kab_092012_11.1m | ecosystem: Environmental > Aquatic > Freshwater > Lake | place: Democratic Republic of the Congo... | reverse complement strand
TGCGTCAATATATTATAGACTCTAAAAATGTGCGCTTTGAAGGCAATGGCTACAGCGATGCCTGGGTGAAAGAAGCCGAGAAACGCGGGCTGAGCAATATAAAAACCACTCCTCATGCGCTGGATGCCTACGTAAGCAAGAAAACAAAAGAACTGTTCAAACGCTTTGATATACACAATGAGCGCGAACTCAATGCCCGACATGATATTTATCTTGAGAATTACAGCAAAAAGATACAAATCGAATCACGTGTGATGGGCGACCTTGCGCTGAACCACATTATTCCTACCGCCATTGAATACCAGAACCTGCTTCTCGACAATGTAGGCGGTTTGAAAGAAATTTTCTCCCCTGCTGAATTTAAAAAACTCGCAGAAGTGCAGATAGAAACCATCAAAGATATTTCTGAACACATCTCTGCAGTTAAAACCAATGTGGAAAAAATGGTGGAAGCACGCAAAAAAGCCAATAAAGTGGAAGGAGCAAGAGCGCACGCAGTTGCTTATTGTGAAAATGTAGTGCCTTTCTTTGAAACCATCCGCTACCATGTTGACAAGCTCGAACTCATGGTGGACGATGAATACTGGCCCCTGCCTAAATACAGGGAGTTGCTGTTCAACCGTTAGATTCTAATTTATGGCTGGATGGTTAAATGGCTGGATGGTTTACGAACTATCAGCCATCTAACCATCCAACCATTTTCTTAAAAAAAATCACTTAACAATTTTGTTGTTAAAATATTTTTCTACTTTTGGTCGTTCTAAAAAATGAATTTATCCTTGCATATTGAATATTTATTTATTTTAGCACCCCAACAAAAAAAGACAACACAAAAAATCAACCTATGAAAATTTTCAGAATCTTTACTCTCTTAGCCATTGCGGTATCAGTTTCATTATCTGTTTCAGGACAGAAAAAAGAAGAAGGCACAAAAGCTGACCAGGCTTTTGATGCACTGGAATATTATGTGGCTATTGACCTTTACAAAAAGGAATATAAATCGGCAAAAGACAAAGCCCGTAAAGCCGAAATTATATACAAAGTAGCGGAATGTTACCGCCTTACCAACAACCTGAAACAGGCTGAAACATGGTATAAAAAAGCCATAAAGATTAAATATCCTGATCCCATTGCCATCCTTTATCTTGCTGATGCAATGAAAATCAACGAGAAATATTCCGATGCTATCGTTGAATATAACAACTATGCCGCAAAAGCAAAAGACGATCCGCGCGGACCTAAAGGAGCGGAATCCTGTGCGCTTGCTCAGAAATGGATTGATAACCCAACCCGTTATGAAATAAAAAACGAAGCGCAGATCAATGGCAAAAACAATGATTTCTCTCCTGCTTATGCCAGCAAAAATTACAAAGAAATTCTTTTCACCTCTTCAAGAGATAACGCGGAAGGTAAAGATGTGGACGGCTGGACAGGTCAAAGTTTCACTGATATTTTCACAACAAAAATTGATAACAAAGGAAAATGGAGCAATCCTTCTCCTTTAGATGTTATTGTAAACTCTGCCGATAATGAAGGTTCTGCCGTTTACGACCCGGATTTTAAAACACTTTATTTCACACGCTGCACCCGCAAAAAGAAAGAAGCAATGGGTTGCGATATTTACAGTTCTGAAGCCAAAGGAAGCACCTGGAGCGAGCCCCAGATGCTGCCTCTGAAACCGGATTCAATGATTGCAACTGTTGGTCATCCTGCTATCAGCGGTGATGGTACTGTCCTGGTTTTCGCTTCTGACATGCCGGGCGGCTTGGGCGGAAGAGACCTCTGGATTACTTCTTATGATAAAGAGAAAAAACGTTGGACAAAACCTGTAAATGCTGGAAGCACCATCAATACGCCTGCTGACGAAATGTTTCCTTTCCTCCATGCTGACGGAACACTTTATTTCGCATCAAGCGGACATATAGGTATGGGCGGTCTGGATATTTTCAAAGCTGATAAACTTTCTGCTACTTCATGGGGAAACGTAACGAACATGAGATACCCGATTAACTCAGCAGGTGATGATTTCGCAATTACTTTTGAACGCGAAGCCGAAAAAGGTTATTTCACTTCAAACCGCAACGGTGGAAAAGGTGCTGATGATATTTACTCATTCATACTGCCGCAGCTCCAGTTTACTTTACAGGGTGTTGTAAAAGATTACAAAACCAAAAAAGTAATTGAAGGCGCTACTGTTACTGTTGTTGGAACTGACGGTACATCAAGAGATGTTAAAACAGACGGTTCTGGTTTCTATAAAGTTGACCTGTTGCCTGCCACATCTTATGTATTGACTGCAGGAAAGCCCGGTGCTTACCTCAATAAAACAGGTAAAACAACTACCGTTGGTTTTGAAGAAGACAAAGCATTGGTACACGATTTTGAATTAGACCCGATTGCAAAACCAATCGACCTTCCTAATATTTATTACGATCTGGCTAAATGGGAACTTCGACCTGAGTCTAAAGTAGCTTTGGATGGTTTGGTTGAAGTATTGAATGACAACCCGACAATTGTTATCGAGTTAGGTTCTCACACAGACACCCGTTCAAGCGATGCTTACAACTTAACGCTTTCACAAAAACGTGCGCAGTCGGTTGTTGATTACCTGATAGAACAAAGCATTGAACCGGAAAGGCTGGTAGCAAAAGGTTATGGAGAAACCACTCCACGTATTATTCCTTTTGATGTTTCTTTCATGAAAGCAGGTGATGTGATTACTGACGCATACATTGCCAAACTGAAAACAGAGGAACAAAAAGAAGAAGCACACCAGATGAACCGTAGAACTGAGTTCCGTGTATTGCGCAGCGACTTCGTTCCAAAACAAAATCCTAATCAATAAGTTTTAAAGCTGAAAAAAAGAAAAGCCTCTCGAATTTCGGGGGGCTTTTTTTATTTCCTTTGCAAAGTAAAATTATGAATACTTCAGATAAATACAACCAACGCGGAGTTTCAGCGGACAAGGAAGATGTTCACAATGCCATTTCGGGCTTGGATAAAGGACTTTTTCCTAAAGCCTTCTGCAAAATAGTTCCCGATTACCTTGGCAATGACGAAAATTATTGCGTGGTAATGCATGCTGATGGCGCAGGAACTAAATCATCGCTGGCATATATTTACTGGAAAGAAACAGGAGATATTTCTGTCTGGCGCGGCATAGCGCAGGATGCAGTGGTGATGAATACGGATGACTTGCTTTGCGTTGGGGCTTTGGATAATATCTTGCTATCTTCCACCATCGGAAGGAATAAATTTCTTATTCCGGGTGAAGTAATTTCTGAAATCATTAAAGGAACTGAAGAAACGCTGGCAATGCTTCGCAAACATGGAATGAATATTATTTCCACAGGTGGCGAAACGGCTGATGTTGGCGACTTGGTAAGAACAATTATTGTTGACTCAACCGTTGTTTGCCGCATGAAACGAAGCGATGTGATTTCAAACGACCGTATTCAGGCAGGCGATGTAATTGTAGGCTTGGCTTCTTCCGGGTACTCAACTTACGAAACAGGATACAACGGAGGAATGGGTAGTAACGGGCTTACTTCAGCCCGCCATGACGTATTCAGTTACGAGTATGCAGATAAATACCGGGAGAGTTTTGATAATTCACTGCCGGATAAATTAGTGTATTCCGGGAAATTAAAATTAGACTATCCCTACATTGACAGAGGACCGGGAAAGGGATTAGTTACTGCCGGTAAACTTGTGCTTTCTCCAACCCGCACCTACGTTCCTGTTATCAAAAAACTGTTGGATAACATAGACAGGAAAGACATTCATGGCATGGTGCATTGCAGCGGTGGTGCGCAAACAAAGGTCCTTCATTTTGTGGAGAACATGCATATTATTAAAGACAATCTTTTCCCGACTCCTCCTTTGTTTGAAATGATTCAGGAGCAAAGCAAAACCGACTGGAAGGAAATGTATAAGGTTTTTAACATGGGACATCGCATGGAAATTTATGTTTCACCTGAACATGCACAAACAATAATTGATGTAGCAAAATCATTTAATATTGAAGCACAGGTTGTGGGAAGATGCGAAGAACGGAAAGGAAAAAGTTTAACTATTAAAAGTGAATACGGAGTTTTTGAGTATTAATTTGCCACAGATTTCACAGATTAACACAGATTAAAATAAATTATGCTGATAGTTGAAGATCCAGAAATCTTTTACTCAAGGAAAGAAAACTTCCCGATGCGTGAAGAAACCTATAAAATTATAGGTTTAGCAATGGAAGTTCATCGTGTTATTGGAAAAGGATTTTTAGAAATTGTTTACAAAGATGCACTTGAAATAGAGTTTACGGATAACTCAATTTTTTATGAACGTGAAAAGCCTTACTCAATTGAATATAAAGGACGACTATTGAAAAGAAAATATAACGCAGATTTTGTGGTTTTTGAAAACTTGATTTTGGAAGTTAAATCTCAATCATGTATTTGTGATGAAGATGTAAAACAAACTATTAATTATTTAGCATGCTCAAAATCTACTTTGGGTTTGATTATCAACTTTGGAGAAGATTCGCTGACATTTAAACGAGTTATTTTAACTTTATAATGCCACAGATTTCACCACAGATTTCTTTCACAGATTATAAAAAATAATTATGTTTTTTGAAAATATTAAATCTGTGTTTCCAATCTGTGCAAATCTGCGCAATCTGTGGCATAAGAAAATAATATAAAATGAAAAAAAACATTGCAATAGTTATGGGCGGAGACTCTTCAGAGTCTGTCATTTCTTTTAAAAGCGCGGGTGTTGTGCATAAATACTTAGACAAGGAAAAATACAATGCTTATAAAGTTTTAATCAACAAACAGAAATGGGCGGTGATGGAAGAAGACAACGAATTTCCAATTGACAAAAATGATTTCAGTTCAATCATAAACGGACAAAAAATAAAATTTGATGCAGTGTTCAATGCTATACACGGTACGCCCGGTGAGGATGGCAAACTGCAAGGCTATTTTGAGTTGCTGGACATTCCTTGTTCTTCTTCAGGTGTATTAGGTTCTTCGCTCACTTTCAGCAAAGGCACCTGCAACGCGGTGATTAAAGCCTGGGGCTTGGCGAATACCGCAAAGTCAGTTGTAATACGAAAAGGTGAAACTGTGAATGATGCAGAAATAATTTCAACACTGGGCTTACCTTGTTTTATAAAACCCAACAATGGGGGCAGCAGTTTTGGCGCATCAAAAGTGAAAAGCGCTGAAGAACTGAAACCTGCATTGGACAATGCTTTTGAGCATGACCCGGAAGCCATTGTGGAAGAATTTCTTCCAGGAACGGAAGTTACCTGCGGAGTTTTCCGCCATGCAGAAAAAACCACCGTGTTGCCCATTACCGAGATAGTTCCGAAAAAAGAATTCTTTGATTTTGAAGCCAAATACAAAGGCTTTTCAGAAGAAATAACGCCTGCACGGATTTCAAAAGAACTAACTGATGAAGTGCAGCGCATCACGGGTACTGTTTTTGAAAAGCTTGGATTAAAAGGCATGGCACGCATTGATTTTATCATCAAAGAAAATGTTCCTTACCTTGTTGAGGTGAATACCACTCCGGGCTTAAGCGAGGAAAGCATTGTGCCGCAGCAGGCGCGTGTTGTTGGTATTTCGCTCACGGAATTGTTTGGGATGATGATAGAAAATAGTTTCAAATCTAACATCTAACATCTCATATCTGTACAATGAACCACTGGCTTGTAAAATCCGAACCCTCCGCATATTCATGGCAGGAATTATTAAAAGAAGAGAAAACCGTTTGGACAGGTGTGCGCAATTATGCAGCCCGCATACATCTCCGCGCTATGAAAAAAGGGGACCATGTTTTCTTTTACCATAGCAACGAAGGCAAAGAAATAGTTGGTCTTGCAAAAGTGGTGAAAGAATTTTATCCCGATCCCACTGCACCCGGTGAAGACTGGAGTGTGGTAGAACTTGTTCCGGTCAAAACTTTAAAGAAACCGGTTACACTTTCACAGATAAAAGCCGAGAAACGGTTGAAAAATATGTGGCTTGTAAAACAAGGGAGGCTTTCAGTAATGCCTGTTACTCCTGATGAGTATGAATGTATTCTCAGTTTGAGTAAGTAAAAAAGCCCTCAATTTCCAATAAAAACCTACCTTCGCCATCCAAATTAAAAATCAGGATGAAGAATTTTTTAAAGATATTTTCTCTTTTAGTCTTATACAGCACGAGTGTAATTGCCCAAACTGGCAACATCCGTGGATTTGTTTATGAGAAAGCAACCGGTGAACCCATTATTTTCACCAATGTTTATCTCAAAGGCACTACCATTGGCTCTTCCACAGATGTAAATGGTTTTTATCAAATCCTTAAGGTTCCTGCCGGTTCCTATCAACTGATGGTCTCGTATCTCGGTTATGATACCTTGCGCAAAGACATTACCATTAAGGCAGGCGATGTAATTAATGAGAAACTGTTTCTTGAAAAATCATCAGTGAAACTGAATGTGGTTGAAATTACTGCCGACAAGGAAGAGGCGCGTACGGAAGTGAAAATTTCAGTCAGCAAAATTACTCCCCGCGAAATGAAATATATTCCTTCCGTTGGCGGTGAGCCTGACCTGGCGCAGGTTTTACAGGTTCAGCCCGGTGTTATTTTTACTGGCGATCAGGGAGGTCAGCTTTATATCCGGGGCGGTTCTCCCGTTCAGAACAAAGTATTGCTTGACGGCATGGTGGTTTACAATCCGTTTCATAGTATTGGTTTGTTTTCTGTTTTTGATACCGACATTATCCGTAACGCTGATATCTACACAGGAGGTTTCGGTGCTGAATATGGAGGACGGATTTCTTCCATCATGGATATCACCACCAAAAACGGGAATAACCAACGCATTTCAGGAAAAATTTCTGTAAGTCCTTTTGGTGCTAATGCAGTTCTGGAAGGACCGATAGTAAAACCAAAAGAGCCGGGCGCTGCGGGTTTATCGTTTATTTTCTCAGGCAAAACGTCTTATCTTGAGCAAACCTCAAAATCAATTTATAAATATGTGAACGAAGATGGTTTGCCTTTCAATTACACCGACCTGTATGGAAAAATATCAGCAACAGGAGGAAACGGCAGTAAATTCAATCTCTTCGGGTTTAATTTTATGGACCATGTAAAATACCAGGCATTATCAGATTTAAAATGGAATCAATATGGTGTGGGCAGTAATTTTATTCTTATTCCCGGAACTTCAGCTACACTGATACAGGGAAATTTTGCTTATTCAAGTTATAAAGTTGCGCTTACAGAACAAGACCAGAAACCCCGTGAAAGCAGCATTGACGGTTTCAACCTCGGACTGGCTTTTGTTTATTACACAGGCAAAAACGAACTGAAATACGGACTGGAAGTGTTGGGGTTTAAAACAGACTTCACTTTCTATAATGCAGCCAACCGTAAAATTGAACAGCAGGAATATACTACCGAATTTGCCGCATATATTAAATACAGAGCCAACCTGAAAAAATTTGTACTCGAGCCAAGTTTCCGTTTCCAGTATTATGCTTCGCTTTCAACACCTTCGTTTGAACCCAGGCTTGGGATAAAATATAATATCACCAACTGGCTGAGGTTAAAATATTCAGGAGGATTTTATTCACAAAACCTTCTGAGCGCCAATTCCGACAGGGATGTGGTGAATTTGTTCTATGGCTTTCTTTCAGGACCCGATAATCTTCCCAAGCAATTTCAGGGCGAGGATGTGAAACATAAATTGCAGAAATCCATTCATAATATTGCCGGTTTTGAGATTGACCTGACAAAACGTATCAGCCTCAATATTGAAGGATACATTAAACATTTCACACAACTTACCAATATTAATCGTGACAAAATTTTTGACGATAATGCAGCCAATGCCGATGTTCCTGATGTTCTTAAAAAGGATTATATAATAGAAAAAGGAAAAGCGATGGGAATTGATTTCCTGGTAAAATATGATTACAAACGTTTTTATTTCTGGGGAGTTTATTCGCTCGCAAACAATACACGTACTGACGAGATAAGAACATACGCACCTGTTTTCGACCGCAGGCATAATGTTAACATTGTTGCAGCTTATAAAATGGGTAAAAATCTTAGCTGGGAAATCAATTTCCGATGGAATCTGGGATCGGGATTTCCGTTTACAAAAACACAAGGCTATTATCCCAACCTGAATTTCTCAGGAGGCATTACCACTGATTACACAACAGCAAACCTTACTGATAACACATCACTCGGAATTATTTATGGTGATTTAAATACCGGCAGATTATCCTATTATCATCGTTTCGATCTGGCTGTTAAAAAGACATTCTCCTTTACTAAAAATACTACGCTTGATGTCAATCTTGGTGTTACCAATGTTTACAACCGTGAGAATGTGTTTTATTTTGACAGGATAAAACATGAGCGGGTGAATCAGTTGCCCATTTTGCCAAGTCTCGGTATCAGTTTCAGGTTTTAATTCATGGATTTTCTTCCTGAAGAAATAGAAAAGTTTGTGGAAGCGCATTCGCGCCCGGAAAGCGATGTTCTGAAAGCGCTGAATCGCGAAACTTATTCAAAAGTATTGATGCCCCGCATGCTTTCCGGTCATCTTCAGGGACAGGTTCTGCGCATGTTCAGCCTGATGATAAAACCGAAAAACATCCTGGAGATTGGGACTTTTACAGGTTATTCCGCAATATGTATTTCAGAAGGTTTGCAACCGGGCGGGAAACTTATTACCATTGATATAAATGCAGAATTAGAGGAAATGGTGAGAAGATATTTCATAAAGGCGGAAGTGGAAAATAAAATTGATTACCGTATCGGGAATGCTTTGCAGATTATTCCTTCGCTGAATGAAAAATTTGACCTTGTTTTTATTGATGCCGACAAGAAAAACTATTCAAAATACTTTGATTTGGTCTTTGATAAAGTAAATAAAGGCGGTTATATCATTGCGGATAATGTGCTTTGGAGCGGGAAAGTGATAGAGCCAAAACATCTGATGGACAAGGATACCAGCGCTATTGTGGCTTATTCGGAAAAGGTTAATTCAGACAGCCGTGTTGAAAATGTTTTATTTCCTGTTCGTGACGGTTTGCTTGTTGCAAGAAAAATCATTTAATTTGCAGCATCTAATTATACCGCCTATAGAAAATTTCTACTAAACAATTTACTGAAAATAGTTTTTTAGAAGTTTCTCCTTGAAGAAAATAATCGTTTCGGTTACCAACGACCTCAGCACGGATCAGCGTGTTGACAGGGTTTGCAATACCTTGCAGCAACATGGTTTTGAAGTTTTGCTGGTAGGCAGGGAACTTGTAAACAGCAAGCCTTTGCATCTGCGGGCTTATCAAACTCACCGGATGAAACTTTGGTTTGAAAAAGGTTTTCTCTTTTATGCTTCATTCAATATCAGTCTTTTCTTTTTTCTGCTGTTTGCTAAAGCGGATGTGCTGCTTGCCAATGACCTTGACACGCTTCCTGCAAATTTTCTTTGTTCAAAAATTAAATCTCAAATTCTTGTTTACGACAGTCATGAATATTTTACCGGAGTTCCTGAAATACAAAACAGACCATTTGTAAAAGAAACATGGAAAGCTTATGAAAAATTTATTTTACCGAAAATTAAATACGCTTACACTGTTAACGAATCAATTGCAAAGCTTTATAAAGATGAATATAATATTGACTTTGCAGTGGTGAGAAATTTACCGTTGATAAAACAAAATAAAGCGAAAACAAAAACAAGAAAAGAACTTGGTCTGCCGGAAGATAAAAAGATAATTGTTTTACAGGGCTCAGGAATAAACGTGGACAGGGGCGCTGAAGAAGCAGTGCAGGCTATGGAGTTTGTGGATAATGCAGTATTGATGATTATCGGAAGTGGAGATGTGATTGATGTGTTGAAAGAAATGAGTGAACAACCCGGGATAAAAGGAAAAGTAATTTTTAAAGGAAAACTTCCTTACGCTGAAATGCTGGGATACACTTTAAACGCAGACCTTGGAATTTCATTTGATAAAGACACAAATATCAATTACCGTTTCAGCCTGCCCAATAAGATTTTCGATTATATACAATGCGGTATTCCTGTGCTGGCTTCACGATTACCTGAGATTGAAAAAGTGATTGACCAACATAAGGTTGGTGATTTTATTGAAAACCATGAACCAAAACATATCGCAGCAAAGATGGGTGAAATGCTCTCAGATAAAGAGAAAGAGGCAGAATGGAAAAGGAATTGCGAAGCAGCAGCAAAAGTTTTGAACTGGAACAATGAAGAAAAAAAGGTACTTGAAATATTTTTAAAATTTGTCTAAAAAACATTTACATATTATTTCGTTTGATATCCCGTTTCCTGCGGATTATGGAGGCGTGATTGATGTTTATTACAAACTGAAAGCCTTTGCTGCTGAAGGCGTGAAGGTTCATCTTCATTGCTATGAATATGGAAGAAAGCAGGCAAAGGAATTAGAACAATATTGCGCGACTGTGAATTATTATAAACGCAAAACCACACGCCAGCGCCTTCTCAGTATCAAACCCTATATTGTTGTAACACGAAACTCGGAAGAGCTAATAAATAACCTGGTAAAAGATAATTATCCTATTTTGTTTGAGGGTTTACATTCCTGCTATTATCTTGACGACAAAAGGCTTTCAGATAGAATTAAAATTGTCCGCACACATAATATAGAACATGATTATTATCTGAATCTTGCACGTGTGGAGCGCGATGTATTTAAAAAGTATTATTTCTACAACGAATCCTATAAATTACAGCGTTTTGAGAAGGTGCTGAATAGCTCAACCGGCATTGCAGCTATTTCAAAAAATGACGCAGAATATTTTTCACAGAAATACAGAAATGTAAATCATGTCAGCGCTTTTCATCCCAATGAAAATGTAGAAATAAAACCGGGCAGAGGTAATTTTGTTCTTTATCATGGCAGTCTTGATGTTGGTGAAAACAATGAAGCAGCCCTTTTCCTGGTGAATCAGGTTTTCAGCGACCTGAAAATTCGCCTGGTAATAGCCGGGAATAAACCTTCCAAAGAATTACGAGATGCAGTTTCAAAACACCAACACATTTCTTTGAAGAGTGATATTTCCACAGAAAAAATATACCAACTGATTGCTGATGCGCAGATAAATATGTTGCCGACTTTCCAGGCAACCGGCATTAAACTGAAGCTTCTGGCTGCTCTTTACAGCGGAAGACAATGCATTGTGAATTCTTTTATGGTTGAAAACACAGGGCTTGAAGAAATATGCACAGTAGCAAACACTTCTCAGGAAATGCAGGAAGCCGTTAAGAAATTATTCTCTAAAACATTAAATGAGTCGGAAATTGATAAAAGGAAGAGGGTGCTCTCAAATGGTTTTGGAACCCAAGAAAATATTAAGAAGCTGATGAATATTATCTATCCTCTTCAACCGCTTGTTGCGGGTTGATTTGCTGCCGTTGCGGCATTTCTATAATTATCCCGTGTTCGCATTTCAGCGTTCTTGCTGAAAAACGTTTGAAAAAAGAATAGTTATGCGTAGCCATTATTACAGCTTTTCCGTTTTTACTTATTTCAATCATCAGTTGCAAAATCCCAAGTGAAGTATCAGGGTCAAGGTTTCCGGTCGGCTCATCAGCAAGAATTAAATCAGGGTCATTCACCAAAGCCCGCGCAATAGAAACACGCTGCTGTTCACCACCTGAAAGCTGGTGTGTCATCTTTTTCTCTCTTCCTGAAAGTCCTGTTCTTTCTAGCACTTCCTTAATTTTCTGTTCCATTTTATCTTTGTCTTCCCATCCTGTGGCACGCATCACAAAAACAAGATTATCATGTACGTTCCGGTCAGAAAGCAACTGAAAATCCTGGAATATTATACCGAGTTTTCTGCGCAGGAAGGGGATATCATCTTCTGTAATTTTATCAACCTGAAAACCAGTAACTGTTGCATTGCCTTTCAGCAAAGGAAGATCAGCATAAAGTGTGCGCATAAAACTGCTTTTTCCGCTGCCGGTGCGTCCTATGAGATAAACAAATTCGCCCTTGTTAATATTCAGGGAAATGTCACTCAGCACTAAATTGTTCCGCTGAAAGACAGAAACATTTGAGAGTTCAACAATGGGTTCCTGTTTTAGTTCTGTCATGGCAAATTAATTTTCCTGCGCCAAAAATACTAATTAAATTTTCTTTTTTCCAGTCATACTTCATTACACAATAATATTTGAATTACTGCGTTATAGAAGTATAATCATAAACTCATAGCCATGCTGATTACATTTGTTTTAGTAGTAGTATTAATGATCGTACTTGCTATTGACCTTATCAGGGAAGAAAAAAAGAGCCGCTGAAAATAATTCTGAAAGAATATTTTTCAACATTCATTTTTTGAAGAAAGCGAAAACTTATTTTTGCAAATAAGGTTTTAGTTCCCCCTTCCAGATTTTTTCATGCCCTCTTTTTCACATCTCCACGTCCATACCCAGTTTTCGCTTCTTGACGGAGCAGCAGATATTAGCAAACTTTATAAAAAAGCAATTTCAGATAACATGAATGCGCTTGCAATTACCGACCACGGTAATATGTTTGGCGTTTTCAAATTTGTGGCTGAAGCATACAAGCACAAACTAAACCCCGATGATAAAGATGACAAGCGCCTGAAGGTAAAACCTATTGTGGGTTGTGAGTTTTACGTTGTTGAAGACCGGCATAAAAAACAATTTACAAAAGATAACAAAGACATACGTTGCCATCAATTATTGCTGGCAAAAAATGCAGAAGGCTACAAAAATCTCAGTAAGCTTTGCTCGCTCGGATATATTGAAGGTCTTTACAGCAAATGGCCCCGCATTGACAAGGAACTGATTGTAAAATATCATAAAGGATTAATTGCAACCACTTGCTGCATTGGCGCTGAAGTACCACGAACCATTTTGAGAAAAGGCGAGGAAGAAGGAGAAAAAGTTTTTAAATGGTGGCTGGATGTATTTGGCGAGGATTATTACATTGAGTTGCAGCGCCACAATTTGGAAGAGCAGGATAAAGTGAATGAAGTATTGCTTCGTTTTGCAGAGAAATACAATGTAAAAATCATTGCTTCCAATGATTCGCATTATGTGGACCAGCAGGACGCAAATGCCCATGACATCCTGCTTTGCGTGAATACAGGCGACATTCAGAGTACGCCAAAAGCCACCGATGAAGAAGGCGGAAAGGGTTACCGTTTCGGTTTTCCGAATAATAATTTTTATTTTAAAACGCAGGGAGAAATGTCCCAGGTTTTTTCTGATCTCCCTCATGCCCTTGATAACACTGGCGAAATAGTTGACAAGGTTGAATTGCTGAAATTAGAACGTGATATTCTTGTTCCGAATTTTCCGATACCCGAAGGATTTATAGATGGCGATGATTACCTGCGTCACCTCACGTTTGAAGGTGCAAAAAACAGGTACAAGGACATTTCTCCTGAAATTGAAGAGCGCCTGAATTTTGAGTTGCTCACCATTCGCACGATGGGTTTTCCGGGTTATTTTCTCATCGTAGCTGATTTCATAAAAGCAGGAAGAGAAATGGGCGTGTTCATTGGTCCGGGACGAGGTTCTGCCGCAGGTTCGGCAGTTGCTTATTGCATTGGTATCACCAATATTGATCCGATAAAATATGAATTGCTGTTCGAGCGTTTCTTGAATCCGTCACGGAAATCAATGCCCGATATTGACACGGATTTCGATGATGTGGGTCGTGAAAAAGTTTTGGACTATGTGATTAAGAAATACGGGAAAAATCAGGTAGCTCAGATTATCAATTACGGTACTATGGCTGCAAAATCAGCCATTAAAGATGTAGCCCGTGCGCTCGACCTACAGCTTGCTGAAGCCAATGCATTGGTGAAACACGTTCCTGATAAACCCGGCACAACTTTGCAGGAGACTTTTAATACGGTTGATGAACTGAAAACAATTCTCAAAGGCAATGATTTACGCGCAAAAGTTTTGCAGGAAGCGCTGAAACTAGAAGGTTCGGTTCGCAACACAGGTATTCACGCATCGGCTGTTATTATTGCGCCAAGCGATTTGCTGGAATATATTCCATTGAGTGTTGCCAAAGATTCTGAACTATGGGTAACACAGTTTGATGGCAAAGTGATTGAAAATGCAGGTTTGCTGAAAATGGATTTTCTCGGACTGAAAACCCTCACCATTATAAAAGATGCCCTGCAACTGATTGAACAAAATCACGGAGTGAAAATAGATATTGACTCCGTTCCGCTTGACGATAAAAAAACATTTGAATTATTTCAGAAGGGAAATACAATAGCGGTTTTCCAGTTTGAGGCGCCACATGTTCCGCCAATCTTGCGTGATATGAAGCCCAGCGCTTTTGAAGACCTGATTGCACTGAACGCATTGAACCGTCCGGGTCCGGCAGCTTATATTCCAAAATATATTGCCCGAAAACATGGAAAAGAAAAAATCGCTTATGACCTTCCTGAAATGGAAGAACTTCTGAAAGAAACTTATGGCATTACTGTTTACCAGGAACAGGTGATGTTGCTGTCACAGAAACTTGCGGGTTTCAGCAAAGGCGATGCGGATAACCTGCGTAAAGCGATGGGAAAAAAGCTAAGAGCCAAGCTGGATGAAATGAAAGAGCAATTTGTTGAAGGTTGTGAAAAAAATGGTCATGATAAAAAGGTTGTTGAAAAAATATGGACCGACTGGGAGGCATTTGCAGAATATGCTTTTAATAAATCACATTCCACCTGCTATGCTTTCGTAGCATTTCAGACAGCCTACCTGAAAGCGCATTATCCTGCTGAATTTATGGCTTCTGTGCTTACCCACAACCTTGAAAATATTGACAAGGTAACTTTCTTTATTGATGAGTCGCGTAGGATGGGAATTCCTGTTTTAGGACCGGATATCAATGAATCGGATTACCGTTTTGCCGTAAATAAAAAAGGTGAAATCCGTTTTGGTTTGGGTGCTGTAAAAGGCGTTGGTGAAGCTGCTGTGGCAGCTATTGTGGACGAAAGAAAGGCAAACGGTCCGTTCAAAAATATTTTTGACCTGGTGAAAAGAATAAATCTTCGCACTGCCAACAAAAAAACATTTGAGAGCCTTACTTACGGAGGCGGATTTGATTCATTTGGTTTGCACCGCGCAAATTATTTTGCAACAGAAGGTGATGGAAATTCTTTCATAGAAAAAGTTTTGCGTTATGGCGCAAACAGCCAGGAAGCGAAAAACAGTTCACAGGTTTCGCTTTTTGGTGAAGCAAGTGAAGTACAAATTCCTGAACCCACAGTTCCGGTAATGGAGCCTTGGGGAACATTGGAACAATTAAAATACGAAAAAGATGTAGTCGGGTTTTATCTTTCCGGTCATCCGCTCGATTCTTTCAGGTTAGAAATGAAATTCTGCAAGCAGTTGAGTGAGTTGCGCGAAATTCTTAATATAAGAGATAAGGAACTGCTCGCAAAAATGAAGGATAAAGAAATGGCTTTCGGAGGAATGATAACGGCTGTAAACCACCGCCAGAGCAAAAACGGAAATCCATTCGGCAATTTTACGCTGGAAGATTACAATGATTCAACGGAATTTGTTTTGTTCGGCAAAGATTATGTTCAGTTTAAACCTTTTCTTGAACCGGGTTTCTTTGTGTTTGTGCGCGGAAGAATGGTGCCCAGCTACCGCAATCCTGATACGATGGAGTTTAAAATCACCTCCATGCAACTCCTTTCGGAAGTACGTTCAAAAATGTTGAAAAGCATTACGATAAAAATTTTGCTTTCAGATATTTCTGACGAGTTTATCGGAAGACTTTCACAGTTGTTGGACGAAAATTCAAAAAAAACAAAAGGAACCTGCGCGGTAAAATTTAATGTAATTGATCCTGACGAAAACCTGTCTGTTGAGCTTCCTTCGCGAAAAATAAAAATTACACCAGACAATGAGCTTATTGAAGCAATTGAAGAACAAATGAGTTTGAAGTGCAAATGGAACTAAACAAAGTTGAAATTGGATTGTTTATGCAATCAACGATTTATTTAATATTGTAACCTCAAAAAAACACAAAAAATTTATGGCTTTAGAACTAACAGATGCAAACTTTGATGAATTAGTCATCAACTCCGACAAACCCGTATTGGTTGACTTTTGGGCAGAATGGTGCGGTCCCTGCCGCATCGTGGGACCTTATGTGGAAGAACTTGCAAAAGATTATGACGGCAAAGCCGTTATCGGCAAAGTGGATGTGGATAACAATCCCGGTATTTCAGCCCGTTTCGGTATTCGCAATATTCCCACCATTTTGTTTTTCAAAGGCGGGCAGGTTGTTGACAAGCAGGTGGGAGCCGTTCCCAAAACTGTGCTTGCTGGCAAGCTGGATGCTCAGATGAGCTAATGCCACAAATCCTCCGCAACCAGGAATTTCAGCAGTTCAGCCATCTTGAGCTTATAGCAAAACAGGTGGTTGAAGGCTTTATTACGGGCTTGCACAAAAGCCCCTTCCATGGTTTTTCGGTTGAATTTGCGGAGCACCGGCTTTACAATACAGGCGAATCAACACGGCATATTGACTGGAAGATTTACGGACGTACTGAAAAACTTTTTGTAAAAAAATATGAAGAGGAAACCAACCTGCGTTGCCAGTTGGTGATTGACAGTTCTTCGTCCATGCAGTTTCCTTTTTCACCCCTCTCTCTGAGGAGAGGGGACGGGGGAGAGGTGAATAAACTGACTTTCTCTGTTTATTGTGCCGCGGCTTTAATTCATTTGCTGAAAAAGCAGCGCGATGCTTTCGGGCTGAGCATTTTTTCAGACCATATAGATACCCACACCCCAGCCCGTTCCAGCACCATGCACAGCAAATTATTGTTTCATGAACTGGAAAACCTGCTGGTGCAACCCGAAGTTACGGTGAGAAAAAAGACTGTGGCGGCAGAAGCCTTGCACCAGATTGCCGAAAGCATTCATAAGCGTTCATTGGTGATTATTTTCAGCGACATGATGGACAACAGCGGAAAAGAAACGGAAGAAATTTTTTCTGCGCTTCAGCATCTTCGCCATAACAAGCATGAGGTGATTCTGTTTCATGTGAATGACAATGCCAAAGAATTGAATTTTGAATTTGAAAACCGCCCTTACCGGTTTATAGACCTTGAAACGGGTGAAGAACTAAGAGTAGTTCCGAATGAAATAAAGCAATCATACGTGGAGGCAGCGCATAAATTCAAAAAAGACCTGATGCTCAGATGTGGTCAGTACAATATTGATTTCATTGAAGCAGATATTAAACAAGGCTACCGGCAGATATTACTTCCTTATTTACTGAAGCGTAAAAAAATGAACTGAAAAAATGATGATGAGGATAACCACAATTCTTTTTTTGTTACTGTGTTTTGCAATTTCTTCCCTTGCGGTTGATTTCACTTCTTTATCACAGGAAAAGCCTGTAAGCGTTAGTTTCTTTGCAGAAAGAAAAATCAACGTATCATTTATTCTCAACCTGAAATCCCTAAAAGAAAGTCATTTTGATATTTTTCTCAACGTGAAATATGTCATTAACAGCGACACGCTGAATGACTTTTTATATTTTGACGAAACCTATACCGGAACAATAAAAGACATTTATCTTGAGCAGGGAGATTCAGTTTCTGCATATATTTTTCTTAACAATGAGGAAACAAAAAAAATAGACAACCTCAAAGGATCATTTATTGTGAAATCAGGACCGGGAGATGACCTGCAAAATACAGGCGAGGTATGCAGGTTTACAGGAACAATATGGAAAGACAGCCAGCTTCCGCTTTTCCGGATTGCGAAAGGTGATGACAAAAGCCAGCTTCTCAGCCTAGATGTATCGCTTACTGAAAACTATGAATTTGATAAATTATACCTGAAGATTAAAGTAATCAGTCCTTCACAAGGCATATTACTTTATTCCAAAGAGCTGGATATAAACACGGAACAGGAACTACCTTTAAGAAGAAGCATAATAAAAATTGATTTTCCTGACCTTGACGTTCAGAAGCAGGGCAGCTATTATGTTCAGTTGTTTCACCAGATGAAACAAAGCCGTATTAATGGTGTTGAATATGTTTCTTACCACCTTACCGACAAATAATTTTGCATAGTTTTTAAAATAGGTTACTTTTGCCCCCTCTTTTGCCGAAAGGTAATAAAGAGGATCGGTAGTTCAGCTGGTTAGAATGCTGCCCTGTCACGGCAGAGGTCGCGGGTTCGAGTCCCGTCCGGTCCGCAAAAAGTCTTCCTTGAAAGGAGGACTTTTTTGTTTATAGGTTATTCCGAAAAAAATTCTCAACTTGCTTCACCTAATTTAATCTTTAAGGCATGAGAAAACTTTTACTCCTTATTATTTCTGCTTCCATATTATCTACTTTAAACAGTAATGCTCAGTCTGCATCAGATACTACTGATAACTACAACCTGCCCTGGCCCGCATGGGCTTTCACCCACTGGATATGGGAAGGCGAAGGAACCACCCAAAGCGCCACACAGATTGCGGATGATTACCTGGCGCATGATATTCCTGTAGGCGCAATTATTATTGACAGCCCTTGGGAAACCGGCTACAATACTTTTGTGGTGGATGATTCACTGTATCCCAACATGCAAAACATGATTGATTATTTCCATTCAAAAAACATTAAAACCCTTTTCTGGATTACGGGTATTATTAATATTGATGTGCAACCCTTGTATGACAGCATTGCCGCGCTTAATTATTTTATCAAACAAAATGCCGGCAGCGGACCTGCTGTGGTTAACTGGTGGAAGGGAGACGGCAGCATCATAGACTGGTATAACCCGGATGCAGTTGCGTGGTGGAAAGGTTTGATGGACCCGATACTTGATATGGGTATTGACGGCTGGAAATGTGACGGAACAGATTATTATGCCTTACAGAATAATTATTCTCCTGCAATGGGAGCTAATGTTTCCCGCTTAGATTATTCGCATCACTACTACCAGTTGTTTCATGATTATACCCGCGAACGTTTAGGCGACAAAAGGATAAACATGAGCCGACCGATTGATAATTACGGCTTGTTTGATATGGGCGGTGATTTTGTGGCTTTCACGCCAAAAGAAATATGTTTTTCGTGCTGGGTAGGCGACCAGGACGGGGATTTTGGCGGCATGAAAGACGCGCTGAACAACATGTATTATTCTGACCAATATGGCTTTCTTTCTTTTGGTTCTGATATTGGTGGTTACCGTTCGGATGAGCAGACTTATCCCGGACTGGGGCGCAGCAAGGAATTGTTTATCCGCTGGGCGCAGTTAGGTGCGCTGTCGCCACTGATGGAAAATGGTGGGGGTGGGGAACACCGTCCCTGGATGTTTGATGAGGAAACCACTAATATCTATCGCAGGTTTGCCAGGTTCCATACTTCGCTTATCCCTTACCTGATGACAGAAGGAGAAACAGCCTATAATAATGAAGAGTCGCTGATGCAGTTCTTTAATAAAAACGATTACAGCTTTATGCTGGGACCCGATATTTTTGTTGCTCCCATCTTAGCAGCCGGTGGAAATGTTACCGTTAACTTTCCTTCGGGAAATAACTGGATTTATTTATTTGATACAACCGTAGTAAAAACAGGAGGCACAAGCGAAGCGTTATCATTTCCTTTAAGTGAATTTCCGGTGTATGTAAAACAAGGTTCGCAATACGATAATATCATCAACGACCCGGGATTGGTTTCTTCGGTGCAAGAATTGAATAATGAGTTTGAGTTTTCGGTATATCCTAATCCGGCAAGTAATGAAATCAGTGTGCAGTATGCAGTGGGCAGTAAGCAGGATGCAATAGCAAGCGTTTATAATTCAATCGGGGAATTGCTGTTTCAATTAACAATCAACAATCAAACTTCAACAATCAATATTGCTACACTTGCATCAGGAGTTTATTACCTCCACCTGCAAACGGAGGAAGGCGCTGCGGTGAAGAGGTTTGAGCTGCTGCGCTAACCCTACCTGTCTTTCCAGTTCCACCATTTCAGTTTTTCCGTTTCGTGTTGTTCTTTGGGTGTATCGGCATAGTAAACCGCGCATTTAAAAACATACAACAGGCAACGGTCTTGTATAACTCCGGCATGGGTATTTGACAAATCATAAAGAAGGTATGCGTCTTTTCCTTTCAGGTCGGCAACGGAAGTGATGCCTATATCCCAAAGGTCACTGGCGATGGAAATACCTACACCGGGTATTTGTCTTAAATCTTTTATTGCTTGTTGTTTATTCATATTCCAGGGGATTGATTTCCGTAAATGTCTCCCCTCTCCAAAAGGAGAGGGGTTGGGGGTGAGGTTTATTTCCCAAAATATTTTTCAATATAACTCAACTCCACTTCCGTAACCTTGTCAATAAATTTATTGAACACTTCGGGGCTTACGGCAACGGAGGCATAATAGCCATCGTTTGCAAAACGATAAAGCGGCATTACGCCAAACATCACGGCAAAAGCTTTGGCAAGTTTCAGTACTATTTCACTGAAAGGGCGGTGTGCAAGGCGGTGGCTCATCATCATACACTTTATTGCACCGAATAATTGTTCGCGTCTTTCGGCTTCAAGCCCTAAATGTTTGTAAAGAACAAAAAACTCATCTATGCTGATTTTTATTCCTTCGGTCCAGCCTTGTTTGATGAGCAGTACAGCCATTTTGCGGTCTAAGGCATGGGTAAGCTGGTTCAGTTCTATCAGGTCGTCAAGGTTTTCGCGGATAGATGAAGTTAATTGTCCTTTCACTTTTTTATAAGTGTTGATGGCGGTTTGTATGATGCTGTCCTGCGCCTCAAGGTCATAAATCTGTTCAAAGAAATACTGCACTAATTTTTCGGTTTCAGGTCGTTCAAAATATTCACGATAATCTCTGCGGAAGCGTTCGGTCTGGCTGCGTACAATCTCTTCCTGCGCTTTTCTCAGCAGGCGGGCTTCAGGGCTTTCTTGGGGCATGGTTTAATAATATGCCGCCAAAGATATTATGAATATGTGGTGAATGGAAATGAATATACCTGAACCATGCCCTGGTAGCCATTGCCGGCTGCATAGGATTGCAAATCCTGACCAACAGCTATCGCACATCCTTGCCAACGCGGGTTAGTTCTCCAGATGCTCAATATCATCTTTGTCTTTTGAGCGATTGGCAGATTTTTTTGCAGTAATAAGGTCGCGGAAATCTATCATCTGCACCGGGATGCTGTCAAAATTGCGTAGTGATGAATTTTTATAAGCAGTTTCAAAAACCAAACCTTTCACGGCAGTGAGTATTTCAATACAAACAGGGGGACGACCAAAGGTGAATACATCGTAATTTTCTGTTTGCAGGAAACGCTGTTCGGTCATATCGAACAGACTCATGCCAAAAAGAGAAAATGCTTTTTTCAGTTTCCGGTAATTTTCTTTTGTGGGATTTACCCATACATCAAGGTCGCCTGTGGTGCGGTTATATCCATGAAAAATAACAGCGTAACCGCCTACTAAAATATATTCAACTTCAGTGCTGTTAAGCGCCTGCAAAAATTCTGAAAAATCGGGATTAAGCGTATTACCCATTTTTACGCATTGAAAATTGCTGACGGTCTAAGCGCGGAGGATTAGTATAATCAATACTGAAGGCAGCGCAGGTAAGAAACCATGCGGCTTTCAGGCGTTCTTCGGGTGTTTTTTTCAACCAGTAAGCCGAAGTGTTATCGGCTTCTTTAAAGGTTTGAATTTTAAAAGCGCTGCGGTCTAAACGATACATGGTGCAAAAATAAAACAATTAATTTCTTTCTTCTTCTTTTCCCCTCCCCAAAACTACCAAAAATAAAAACGCCCCGCTGAAATCAGCAAGGCGTTTTTATTTCAGACTTTATTACCGCTTATACCTGCGTAACAATACAAGCCCCTGCCTTATTCCCCTGCTGCCTGTTTTGCGGAAAAAAAGTGGCTCTGTTACAGTTTTATTTCCTTAGCACCCGGTGTAATTCCTTCGTCTAAATAGTTAAGAACTGCCGGAACAAGATTTTTGAGTGTCTGATAACTGTTGTCATCCGCATTTAATACAATAACAGCAAGGGTATATTGTTTGAAGTTTTGCTGGTATTGCAGGTTTTTATCGAAGGTAATAAGTGCATCAAATTTATCGGCAAGCATAAGCTTTAGCAACTCACCATTTGATTTTCCTGCCCAACCCTTATCGCGGATAGTAAGAACAAGGTGCCCTTGAAAATCTTTTTTCAGCCGCTTGGGCAGATTTTCATCAAGCAGCAGCAGCATAAATTTTTTCTATATTTTTTGAGGTAACAATTGCGCCTGCCATTTCAAGCACCGCTACAGCCTGTTCTCTGCTAACGGTAGGGAAATCTTCCAGAAAATCGTTTAATGAAATTCCTTTCTCAAGGTGCCAGAAAAGGGTTTCTACCGGCACCCGGGTTCCTTTAAATACTGCCTGACCGCTTAGTATTTCTTTATCAATGGTAATGTAGTTTTTTACGTTGTGCATGGCAATTTTTTTACAAAAATAATTAAAAAAAACGGGGAAGCTGCTGCCTCCAGATAGCTATCGGGATTATTTGCCTGCGGTTGTTTTGCGGAAATACAACGGCAAAGCCCTCTTGGATACCCTATAAAAGCAAATCATTTTATCCAAAATTTCCATTATGTTCTGAGCGGCATTGCAAATGCCGCTCAGCATCAACGCACGAACATCCAGCCGAGCTGGGGTTGCCGCTCAGCACCAATGTACGAACATTCTGCCGAGCAAGGGATTTAACGCTCCTTTTCCTCAGGCACTCTGCAAAAATGAAAAGCAATTTTTGTTATAAGAAGATAAAAAGCCCAATCAGATAAAGACAAAAATCTTTCCTTGCTCAATTGATTTGTTTTTTTGTGCATTTCTGATGTTGGATACCAACATATTTTATCTAAAAAAACTATGTATTCTTCACCATTAATGTTATTTGCCGGTAAATAAAACAAATTGGTGTATTCTTGATTTTTTAGTTGTGAATGGATCGTTTTAATTTGTTCAGCATTTTTTCCAGCCTTTTTTAATTCATCAAAATATTCATTCAAATTTATAACAGGTGCAAAAAGTGCTTCCTTATCAAGTAAGCGCTTATTTTCAAAAGCAACATCGCAAGAATTTGAAACAAGCATTGCGGGTGTATAAGCAGAATAATAATCAGTCTTTTCTGCATCCCATTCAACTGTTTTTATGGAATGCAATAAATCACCCTGCATAAAATGTTCTTTCGATGCTTCCAAATAAAAGTCATCATAAACTCTTTCTTTCCCGCGCTCGGTTGGATCAATGAACTGAGCAAGCCCTTTTTTTATTCGACCCTTCCCGGTCTCAAGCAGGTATGGCGGAAGTACAGCATTCCATTGTAATTCGGATAAAACCATACACGTTCACTTAAAATGAAGTTGGGATTTGTTTTAACAAACGCCTGTATGTGTTTCTTAAAATTTCAAGTTCTTCACCTACCATTGGTTTGCTGCTTTTAAAAAGTTCATTGGCAAGAGAAACAACTATGTAT
>Ga0172375_10003554_pt1 | contig 23553 bp, 23 predicted proteins | sample LakKiv1m_FD_114537 | JGI IMG/M metagenome (GOLD analysis project Ga0172375, IMG submission 114537) | Freshwater microbial communities from Kabuno Bay, South-Kivu, Congo - kab_092012_11.1m | ecosystem: Environmental > Aquatic > Freshwater > Lake | place: Democratic Republic of the Congo... | reverse complement strand
CTTCTGCTCCTCAGCAATTGCCCCGTCCCGAAAGCTTTCGGGATGGGGTTGAAGAAATGGAAAAATCAGGGCTTTGGCCCACTATCTTTTTCAATGTTGTTTCCGCTTTTTCCCTGAGCAGATGCACGCTGTTCAAGGTGTGTGTGCGGCATCGGGCCGGATACGGGTGGCTCGCGATGACAGCACAGGATCATCCCTCTTTTTGCTCCGTAGTGTATTCAGGGTGAATAATGTGCTTGTTTCCTGTAAGTCCGACAGGCTTCCGGAGCTTACAACGCTTGTTGTTCATGTCGGGCTATGCCGGGGAAACCTTCTGCCATCAGAAAAATCCGGGCCGGGAAGCGAACTTCATCCGGAAACCGTTCAGCATCAACAGCTTTCCGAGCTGCGTCTCGAAAATGGAGACACCGTCCCGGATCGGTTTATGATAAATGAAAAACCGATGCCGTTCATGAGATGAGCTGGCGCCTGAACGGAAAAAAATTGGCGTCAAACCATACACGAAATGACTGTTATACCACGATTTCAGAAACCATGAACAAAATCCGGAGGGTCTCATGAAAAAACTGCTTGCAATGACCTTGCTGCTGTCAATCACAGGCTGTGCTTCACACCTTTACTACAAAGAGGGAAAACGAGACAGACAAGAATCGAATCGTCATGAAGAACGGCGGGAGAAGGATCGTAACCGGGATGAACGAAAGTATCCGGATGAGCGGCCTGACCGGTTCAGGGAGCAGCAGGAAAACCATTATCGGTGAACCCCGGCCGGCGAAGTATACGCACAGGCTAAAAAAACTTCGTCGGCTATGGTATTCCGGCTCAACGATTGATGAATTGCATCATCATTCCGCCTTAAGCGTGGAAATTCCCAAAAACAGCTCATGACAGTCTGATGATCCAATAGAGCTCACTACCCTGCTGAACCCTTTCGAATCGTCCCGATGAAAAAAGCTCTTTCATCGTTTCACCAATTCGGGTCTCATCACAATTGAAAAGATTTCCGAGGGCCGTTTCAATTTCACGCTCCTGTAAAGGGTGTCGTGAAGCGATGCCTGTGACGGTGTCGAGCAGGTCGTCCACCGAGTCGAGCTGCATCTCTCCCTTGGCGGGATGCAGCACCGGCGCGGCTGCTGACAGGATGAAGACCGCTCGCCGGATTCGATCCTCGTCAGGAATGCCGACAACGTTTTCAGGAGCAGGTCTGGTAGGAAGTACGAGATGGATCATATCAGGACGGACGCCCGTCAGTATGTCCGCCATATTCTTCAACTCATCCTCCGAATCGTTCAGCCCGGCAATCAGCATCACCTCGACCCAGTACCTCTTTTTATACTCCTGTCTGAAGAGGCGAAGCCCCTCGACGTGCCGCTCGAAGGTGAAGCCAGGAGCGGGCCGGCCGATGCGCTCGAACAGCTCAGCCGAACCTGCGTTGAGCGACGGCAGCACGGCGTCGGCATCGAGCAGCTCTTCGCGAACTTCCGGCAGGTAAAAAAGCGAACCATTGGTGATGACCGCAACCGGAATTGCGGTGGCTTTTTTCACCTCGGCAATCAGCCAGCCGAGCCCATTGTAAAGCGTCGTCTCGCCAGAACCGACAAAGGTTATCCAGTCGATGGGCTTGCCGCTTCTGACTGTTTCGAGAATCTCGGCCAGAATCTCCTCTTTCGGAAAAAATTCGCGCCGCTCCGTCACATACTCTTTCGTCCTTCCAAGCTGGCAATAGACGCAGTTCCAGGTACAGCTTTTGGAGGGCAGCAGATCGACCCCGAGCGACTGCCCAAGCCTTTTGGAAGAAACAGGACCGAAAATGTACTTCATTGAACAAAGCTCCTTTTCAATGGGCTCCGCCTGCTTCGGCAACAGCGGTGAATTCCGACATCTTCTTTTCGCTTTCGGCTTCGAACGCCTCTCTGGAGACATGAGGAAGCACCAGGCTCGATGCTATAAAGGCGATAATCTCAAGAGCGAAAATGGCGGCATAAGCCAGCATGTGGTTACCCGAAAAATGGTACACAAGATCACGGATAACGCCCGCGCTTGAGTGACCGATAAAAATGGCAAGGCTCTGCGCCGTTCCCCACAATCCCATATAAATACCGCTCCGCCCCGCCGTCATGTTCATCATCATGGTGATATTGGAGACACTTGCCGCTCCGAGTCCTATACCGGTCACCACGAGCGAGAGGCGCAGGAACTGCAAGTCATGCATGAAACCGGCGGCTATGATCATGCCGAAACCTGCCGCTCCGAACACGTTCCCGATATAGGCTCCTCGACGTGCTCCGATTTTCGACAGCATAAACCCGGTCAGCAGCATGAAAATGAGCTGCGTTCCGCCCATCACCGGCTTGAACAGCTTGGTGGTCTCTGAAACCTCCATCCCGAAAACCTCTGCACCGAATGGATCCATCACAACCTCGTTGGCAAACAGGGCAAAAATGGAAATGAAAATGTAGAGTGCAAACAGCATGGTGTTCGGTGACGAGGCCAGCAGCCGTATCGCCTGGGGAAAGCTTATGCTGTGTTTCTCCTTGCCCTTCACGGTTTCGGCATTTCGGCGTTCGACGCCCAGCACGGCAATGAGACCGAAGATAAGAGAAACGAGGCCACCGATTTCAGCAACCTGGGTCAGACGCTCCGGTGTGAAAACTTTGAGATAGACGCCGATGCTGTAGTTGGAGATGATGGCCGTAAGCACCATGAGCGTCCAGCTCGCTCCGGCGATCTTGCCTATATCTTTTTCGTCAACCATGTCAGCAATAAGAGCGTAGTAAGCGGTCGTAGCCACCTGGAGGCCGAAGCCGAAGATCAGGAAGATGGCGCTGAGCTTCCAGAGGCCAACATCGCTCAACGCGGAACCGATGATGCTCATAAGGTTTCCGGTTCCATCGAGCTGCACTTCATAAGCCGCCGTCGGTGCCAGAATAAAGGAAACAATGCAGCTCAGGAGGCCAATCAGCACATAAGGGGTGCGACGATAGCCGAAAATGCTGTGACGATCGGAGAGGTTCCCTGCCCACACCTTGACTCCGAGAATAGCCAGCAGCTCTTTCAGGCTGATAAGCCCGAGCGCGATAGTCGCAGGAAGAAACAGCTCCTTGATCATAACCCGGTTCAGGATGTCCTGCACGAAACCGAGCATAATGCCGAACCCTATCTGAAACAGCGAAAGCCGGACAAGATTGAAAACCCGTAATAATTTATTCATGAAGCGCCGGAAAAAGGATTGAAACTGGCAGGAAGTCTCTTCGTCGAACGAGGCCATAATTTACACAAAACCCCCGCTTTCTCAAGAATCAGGCTTGCCAGGTCGTCTTGGAAATAATGCCGATTTTGGTTATAGTGCTGTGAATAAAAAAATCATCTTGGGGGTGCCTTGCCGGATCCATAACCGACAAAGCTGAGATCAAACCCCTACAACTTGATGCAGGTAATGCTGACGCAAGGAAAGATGAAGCACGCTCATCCCCCGCCGCTCTGCTTCACCATCCCTTAACGACTCATACGGCCTGTATTTCTTTTTTCAGACCCGTTCCATGAACCCAGAGAGAGCTTCCTGTCCCGACAGACATTTTTTCGGCCCCGCATCAACCAGAATCTCGGTTAAAGGCACCATTTACCCGATCGAAGTCGGCATGCGCAGCGTTTCCCTGACAAAATCTTACGAGTGCAAGGGCGTACCATTCTCCTCGATGCCGCTCTACGACACCAGCGGCCCGTTCGGACAGCCAGAGTATGAGCACGACGTGCACAAAGGACTCGATCCCATACGTGACACATGGAACTTCGATTACGGAGCGGTCGAGTCCCCGGAAGCCGTGCCGTCGATGACCGGCAGAAAGCCACGCGTAGCTCGAACAGGCGAGGCGGTCACCCAGATGCACTTCGCCCGCAAAGGAATCGTGACGCCGGAGATGGAGTATGTGGCCATCAGGGAGAACCAGGCACTTGAAGCGTGGATCGAACGCTCTGGCGGCAAGCCGGTCACTCCCGAGATGGTGCGTGACGAGGTAGCGAAAGGACGGGCGATCATTCCGGCCAACATCAACCACCCGGAACTCGAACCTATGATCATCGGGCGCAGCTTCCGGGTCAAGATCAACGCCAACATCGGCAACTCGGCGCTCGGCTCGTCGATCGACGAGGAGGTAGAAAAAGCGGTCTGGTCTTGTCGCTGGGGAGCGGACACGGTCATGGATCTCAGTACGGGCAAAAACATCCACCAGACGCGCGAATGGATCCTGCGCAACTCGCCCGTGCCGATCGGTACGGTGCCGCTCTACCAGGCGCTCGAAAAAGTTGGTGGCAAAGCTGAGGAGCTGAGCTGGGAGGTATACCGTGACACACTCGTCGAGCAGGCCGAACAGGGAGTTGACTACTTCACCATCCACTCCGGCATCCTCGCCGCCACGCTGCCCCAAGCCGAAGCACGGCAGACCGGCATCGTCTCGCGTGGGGGCTCGATCATGGCCCGCTGGTGCCGAGCCCACAGGCAGGAGAACTTCCTCTTCACCCGCTTTGACGACATCTGCGACATTCTGCGCAGCTACGACGTTGCCGTCTCGCTCGGTGACGCACTCCGGCCCGGATCCATCGGAGACGCCAACGATGCGGCGCAGTTCAGCGAACTGAAGACCCTCGGCGAACTGACGCTTCGCGCCTGGGCGCGTGACGTGCAGGTGATGATCGAAGGCCCAGGCCACGTACCGCTGCACATGATCCGCGAAAACATGGAGATGCAGCTCAAACACTGCCACGAAGCGCCCTTCTACACCCTCGGCCCGCTCGTCACCGACGTTGCCGCCGGCTACGACCACATCAACTCGGCTATTGGCGGCACCCTCATCGCCAGCCTCGGCTGCTCGATGCTCTGCTACGTCACGCCGAAAGAGCACCTCGGCCTGCCCGACCGCGACGACGTGCGCGAAGGGGTGATCGTCCACCGCGTCGCCGCCCACGCGGCGGACATCGCCAAAGGCAGCCCGACCGCCTGGCTGCGCGACGAACTGATGAGCAAGGCCCGCTATGCCTTCGCCTGGGAAGACCAGTTCAGCCTCGCCCTCGACCCGCTCAAAACAAGGCAGATTCACGCCCAAAACATGGCCGCCACCGGCGACACCTCCGCCACCGCCAAATTCTGCACCATGTGCGGCCCCGACTTCTGCTCGATGAAACGCTCGCAGGAGACGGCTGCGGGGGTGTAATCTTCAGTCTTCCCTCTTATAAGTCCTATACGACCTATAGGACTTATAGGACTTTTGGGACTTATAGGACTTTTGGGACTTACGGGACTGGCTGCCGAGGCTTGATTCGATTCTTGCGACAACCTGTCATCACAGAACGCCCCCCCCCTCTTCCATCCTATACGACCTATACGACCTATACGACCTATTCGACCTATTCGACCTATAAGACCTATTCGCCCTATTCTTACACTCAAAAAACAGAAAAAGGCTGCCCGGTCAAACCTTGGCAGCCTTTAAAAAAACTGAAATTCAATTCCCTCTTGCCTTATCCTGCGGCTTCGACGATAGCCATGAAATCATCGGCCTTAAGGCTTGCGCCTCCGATGAGGCCTCCGTCGATGTCGGGCATTCCGAACAGTTCGGCTGCGTTGGAAGCCTTGACGCTGCCGCCGTACTGGATTCTGAGATGATCCGCCGCTTGCTGGCCGTAAAGTTCGGCGACTTTGGCGCGGATCAGCGCGTGAACTTCCTGCGCCTGCTCGCTGGTGGCGGTTTTGCCGGTGCCGATGGCCCAGACCGGTTCGTAGGCGATCACGAGGTTACTGATATCGGTGACGTCGGCAAGTCCTTCGATAACCTGGGTGGTAATGATCTCTCCGGTTACGCCGCTCTCACGTTCCTGGAGCGTTTCGCCGACGCACATGATGACCGAAAGCCCTTCGGCAAGCGCTTTTTTCACCTTCAGGTTGACGATCTGGCTGGTTTCTCCGAACAACTGGCGACGCTCGGAATGACCGAGGATAACGTAGCGGCATCCGGCAGCGGCAAGCATCCGGGCCGAGACCTCGCCGGTAAAGGCGCCATCGTTTTCGTAGTGACAGTTCTGTGCGGTAAGGGCGATGCCGCTCCATTCGATCACCTTGCCGACCTCATGCAACGCCAGAAAGGACGGCGCGACGCCAACCTCACAGGTCACACCGTCGGAGCCGATTTTTTCGGCAACAGCTGTCGCCAGCTCAATCGATTCGGCAATGGTGTTGTTCATCTTCCAGTTGCCAACCACAATTTTTCTGCGCATATCAGTAATCGGTTATGACTTCACGGTAGACTTTATCGATATCAGCTACCTTGAAGGTGTGTTTCCAGAACCGGGAGTCCTTGAGTTCGATCTTGTCCTGATCGACGGCCGTAACGTAGCCGTGCCAGACCCGTTGCTCTTTGGTGACCAGATTGATCTCCTTGTCGAGCAGTTCGCGTGCTCCGCCAATCTGTCGGCTCGTATAGATTATTTGACGTTTTCCCATGAATACGTTGTTTGATTTGGCACCTTATTTAACAAAAATATCGAGAATTTCATAATGCAGTTCCCCTTTCGGAACACTGATTTTCACCTTGTCACCGACAAGCTTGCCAATAAGAGAACGTCCGACGGGTGAGCGTACCGAGATTTTACCAAGATCCATATCGGCCTCTTCGGATGAAACGAGGGTGTATTCGATGATTTCGTCGTCAGCCTGAAGGTTGCGAAGCTTGACCGAGGTGAGGATATAGACCTTGTCAGTTTTTATCTGCTTCGGATCGAGAATGGTGGCCGCAGCCAGCTTGTTTTCGATGTCAGTAATCTTCGCTTCGAGTTGTGCCTGCTCTTCGCGAGCCGCATCGTACTCTGCGTTTTCGCTCAGATCCCCATGGGAACGTGCTTCCGCAATTTTTTCAAGCACCTCCTTGCGAGTCTGCGTCGTCAACAGGTGCAGTTCATCCTTCAGCCGGTTGTACCCATCCCTTGTCAGATAAATTCGGTCACTCATGACAATTCATATTTTGATTGGCAATTACAAAAAAGCGAAAGATCACCAGACGTTTCAACTGCAATGGAACATGTGGCAAACAAAAAAAAGTAAAGTCAGCAGCCTGGCTGACTTTACTTCTTCTCCACCAATTTAAGAATCTTTATCCTACAGGCAAAGGGCATTACAGATTAAACGCAAAATACATCCGGCTCCATCCACGCTCAACCAGCAGGAAAAGAAGATCGCCCTTTTTCTTGTTACTGACGATTGCATTGAAAGCCGCAACAGAGTCCACAGGTTTTTTATCGACCGAGATAATCACATCGCCCGGACGAAGGCCAACAGAAAATGCCTTACCCGACTTTCTGACCGAAGTCACCACGATCCTGCGCGAATTGGCTTTCAGATTCAGCTTCTGAGCCACTTCGGCATTGAGAGGTGAGACCTGGAAACCGAGCAGCTCGTTGGCGACAACAGCGCTCTCCATCGAGGCGTCCATTCTGTCAGGCAAAGATTCAAGACGTACGCTCATGGTGCGAATTGCGCCTTCCCGAATGATCTTGACAACCGCATTACTGCCAGGCGTCTGCGCGGCAACCAGATTACGCAGTTCATTCGCGCTGTTTACCTGCCGCCCATCCAGTTCAAGAATGACATCGCCTGTCTTCAGCCCTCCTTTCGCTGCCGGGCCACCCTGTATCACTGTACCGATCAGCACTCCCTGAGGCGTGCTCATATTCAACCCTTTGGCGATATTCTCATCGACATCCTGAATGGTCACCCCAAGATAGCCGCGTTCCACCTTGCCGCTTTTAACCAGTGAAGTATAAACCCGGTTAGCCATATTCGACGGTACCGCGAATCCGATACCCTCGAACCCACCGGTACGACTGGCAATTGCCGTGTTGATACCGACCAGCTCGCCTCCGATGTTGACCAGGGCTCCGCCAGAGTTACCGGGATTGATGGCAGCATCGGTCTGGATGAAGTCCTCGTAATCAGCAACACCGACATTGACCCTGCCTTTGGCACTCACAATACCCTGTGTAACAGTACGAGCCAGATTTTCACCGAGCGGACTGCCGATGGCAATCACCCATTCCCCGACACGCAATCTGTCACTGTCACCAATAGCGATCGGCCTGAGTCCTGAAGCTGATATTTTCAGAACAGCCAGATCAGTTCGGGGATCCTTGCCGATAATTTTTGCCGTGAATTTCCGGTTATCAGAAGTCATAACCGAAATGGATGCAGCCTGGTCAATCACATGGTTGTTTGTAAGAATATAACCATCCTGACTTACAATAACCCCGGAACCCAACCCGTGAATCACCTCTTTACGGATGCCCGGGCCTTCAGGAGAAGGGAAATTGAACATCTCGCCAAATGACTTGCCGAAAAAATCGAAGGGGGTCATTACCCGTCGGTCTATTTCGGTTTCAGTATAGATTGTCACCACCGAAGGAGTCGTCGATTCAGCGATTTCAACGAAGGCATCATTGAAATCATTGAGTGTTCTGATAGGGCGGTTGCGCAGGTTTTCAGCTGCAATAGTGGCTGAGGAATGGTTGGACACGGTAAAGCCACGTCCATCTCCTCCGTTCAATGAAAAATCGAGGTTAGAAAAAGCGAGGGCTCCCGCAGTGATGCCGACGGTCACCAATGCCGCCGATCTCAGCATCGTCAGATTCTTCTTCATGGTTGCATCGAGTTTTGAGGTTAATCAGATTAATCAGATGATGTCTCAATACTTTCGAGGGCTGTCAGACCAGCCCTCATCTTGTTCATGGTTTCTTCGTATTCGAACTCAGGCGTAGAGTCGGCCACAATGCCGCCGGCTGCCTGGAAATAGATGATGCCATCCCTGATCACCATGGTACGGATGGCAATAGCGGTCGTCAGCCCGCCCCTGAAATCGAGATAGCCGACCGCACCGCCATACAGGCCGCGTTTCTCTTTCTCCAGCTCGTAGATAATCTCCATCGACCTTACCTTGGGTGCTCCTGTGAGCGTACCGGCAGGAAAACAGGACCAGAAGGCGTCCATGGCGCTGAGGCCATCCTGCAGCTCGCCTCTGACATTGCTGACTATGTGCATGACGTGAGAGTACTTTTCAATCACCATCATCTCATTGGTCTCAACCGTCCCGATTTTTGCAATCCTCCCGATGTCGTTCCGGCTCAGATCGATAAGCATCAGATGTTCGGCACACTCCTTTTCGTCCGAAAGCAACTCCTGGGCGATGCGTTCATCCTCATCGAAGGTCTCTCCGCGACGCCGCGTGCCTGCAATAGGACGTGTATCGACTATCCTGCGTCCGGCAGTATCACGCTCCACCTTGACCAGCAGCTCAGGAGAAGAGCCGACCACAAAAAAATCTTCGAAATCATAGAAATAAAGGTAGGGCGAAGGATTGATCGTCCTGAGCACGCGATAGACATCAAACGGACGGGTATGCAGTTTGCGTTGCAGGCGCTGCGAAATCTGTACCTGGAAAATGTCTCCACTGAGAATGTACTCTTTTGCTTTTCTGACCTTTTCGTAATACTCATCCCGCGTGGTATTGGAAACAACCGGCTCAGGTATTTCCGGGCGAAGTTGAACGAGATCACGATCGAGTGGTTCGAACATGAGTGCAGCCAGCTCTCCGATCTTGGTTTCGGCGCGTTGCCGATCGTTCTCGTCGAGGTAATTTGCCACCAGAAAAAGCTTGCGCATCACGTTGTCGAAAATCACGAGCGTATCGCAGAACAGCAGACAGAGATCGGGCATTGCTGCCGGGTCGGGCTTCTCGGGGGAGGGAATCTTCTCCACCAGATGCATGGTGTCATAACCAAAATAACCGAACATGCCGGAGGTGGTCATCTGCTGCGCGCCATTTTTACTTCGAGGCAACTCGCAGGAAGAGAACATGGCCATGCAGCGATCGACTATAAGCCTGAGGTCTTTCTCCTCCTCAACGATTTTGGCCAGGGCGCCGAAACGATCATCACGAATTTCAAGTGAGACCGGGCCGTCTGCCGTTCCTTTGAGTACGGCAACCGGATCGATCGCGATATAGGAAAAACGCGCCAGCAACTCCTCACCCTCGACCGATTCGAGCAGGCAGGAGTATGGACGCTGAAGCTTCAGATAGACTGATACAGGGGTTTCAGTATCAGCCTGGAAAGTTCTGACAAGGGGGTTCAGGATAAAAGCAGGCACCTCTTCAGAGGCTGCCATATGGTCTGAAAAAGATCTGATCATGAATTATTGGATGCTACTGAGGTAAAAAAATCATATCATTATACTGGTTCACCTATTGGTAATCAGGGACCTGTCGCCATGAAACAAGAAAGCGGCTCCGGCCAGAAATGGTTCACCGCATTCATACTCTCACCGGGGATGATTTTCACCTCGGCATATCTGCTCGTATGGCTGTCGATAAACCACTATCTCGACCATACATTCAAACACCATCTCAAGCAAATCTTCGTCACCGAAACCAACCGGCAGTACCGTATCGACATCGGCTCACTCAGGTCGGGAGCCGATCTGAACTCACTGATGATCAAAAAGCTCGAACTGACTCCGGTCGGTGAAACTGACAACCAAAGAACAAATTGCTCGGTTCTGGAGATTGCGGAGCTGCGTATCGAATGCCCCAACCTCAGTTTTTTCCCCTTCAGGCCAGCGGAGGAGATTCACTCCATCCACATGGTCTCCCGCAAGATACTCTCTGCCAGCGTTCAGTGAACCACCAGCCCCATGCGCTGCCATCGTATCGAGGCGATTTTGTCAGCAGGGTCCAGGAGCATCGGCAGATCGGGGTCCCATGACCAGTACACCATCATAGCCTCACCCACCACATCGGTTTCAGGAAGAAAACCCCAGTAACGGCTGTCAAGACTGTTATCGCGGTTATCACCCATAGCGAAATAATAGTTGCGGCTTACCGTGTACTGCTCAACCGCATTGCCATCGATGAATACCTGGTCACCACTGAGACTGACCGTATGCCCTTCATCGGCAATCAGGTCCCGATACAACGGAAGAGTTTTCGAAGTGAGCGTGATCACATCTCCTTTTCGTGGAATCTGCAATGGGCCATAATTGTCTTTGTTGTAATCCGACATGCTCGGGAATATCTGGAACTCAGGCACACCGGGAGGCATTCTGGTTCCGATAAACTGTGCATTGGCAGGCAATTGAACGGGAGCACCGTTAACATAGAGCTGCTGGTTCCTGATTTCAAGGGTATCTCCAGGAAGAGCGATGCATCGCTTGATGTAGTTAAGGCTCCTGTCACGGGGAAACTTGAAAACAATGATATCACCCCGTCTGACATCATGAACTTTCGGAAATCGAATGTCGGTAAAAGGAACCTTGGCCCCATAGACGAACTTGTTGACAAACAGAAAATCGCCGGCAAGAAGCGTCTTCTCCATTGAACCCGTAGGAATTCTGTAGGATTCGACTACGAACATCCTGAGAATCGTAGCCACCAGGGCGGCAATGATCAGCGCCTCGAACCATTCCCTCGATTGCGCCTTACTGTTTTTTCCTTTCCCGTTATGGGCCATCGTCTTTGTTTTAAAGATTTACTTCTGTCTTGCCGGCATCGGCCCACTTGTCCATTCCGTACATATTACAACCAGTGAGACGTCATCCGGAATACCATCCAGCGTAGCCAGATTGACTTTTCAGAAGGAAGAACCTCATTCATCGATGTTCAGAACCGCGAGGAAGGCTTCCTGGGGCACTTCGACACGACCGACCTGCTTCATGCGCTTCTTGCCCTCTTTCTGCTTTTCGAGCAGCTTGCGCTTGCGGCTGATATCACCGCCATAGCACTTGGCAAGCACGTTCTTGCGCATGGCCGATATGCTCTCACGGGCAATCACCCGGCTGCCGATAGCCGCCTGGATCGCCACCTCATACATCTGGCGCGGAATGATCCCCTTGAGCTTCTGGCAGAGCTTGCGCCCCCACTCGTATGATTTGGACCGATGAACGATCGATGAGAGTGCATCGACCGGTTCGCCGTTGAGCAGCACATCGAGCTTGACAAGGTCGGAACGACGATAGCCGATGTACTCGTAGTCCATCGAGGCATAGCCCTTCGAGATCGATTTGAGCTTGTCGTGGAAGTCGAACACCACCTCGCCGAGAGGGAACTCGAAGTGCAGGTTCACCCTTGACGTATCGAGGTAATCGGTGTTCTTGTACTCGCCACGGCGCTCCATACCAAGCTTCATGATATTGCCGATGTAATCCGACATGGTGATGATCTGCATGGAAACGTAGGGCTCCTCAACCCAGTTGATCCTGGTCGTATCGGGCATCTTGGAGGGGTTGTCCACCTCAACGGTCTCGCCGCTGGTCATGATCACTCGGTACTCCACGTTGGGCACCGTGGTGATGATATTGACATTGTACTCGCGCTCCAGCCGCTCCTGGATGATTTCCATGTGCAACAGGCCAAGGAAACCGCAACGGAAACCGAAACCGAGCGCCACCGAAGTTTCCGGCGTGTAAACCAGCGAGGCATCGTTGAGCGAGAGCTTTTCAAGAGACTCGCGAAGGTTCTCGAACTCGTTCGACTCGACCGGATAGAGACCACTGAAAACCATAGGTTTCACATCCTTGTAACCGGCCAGACGTTCCGAGGCGGGATTTTCCAGCAGCGTGACCGTGTCACCGACCTTGGCGTCCTTGACATCCTTGATAGAGCAGATCAGGTAGCCAACGTTGCCTGCTTCGAGCGTATCCGTCGGATTGCGCTTCAGGCTCATGGTACCGATCTCGTCAGCCAGAAATATCTTGTCGTTGGCGAAAAAGCGCACCCTGTCACCTTTCCGGAGCACGCCGTCAACGATTCTGATATAGGCGATAGCGCCGCGATAGGCGTCGAACACCGAATCGAAGATGAGTGCCCTGAGAGGCATCTGTCGGTTATCCGCCGGAGCGGGCACGCGTGCCACGATCGCTTCCATGAGATCGTCCACACCGATACCGGCCTTGGCCGACACCTGGAGAATCTCCTCCCGTGTGACGCCGATGAGGTCGATGATCTGCTGTGCCACACCTTCGACATTCGATGAAGGAAGGTCGATCTTGTTGATGACAGGAATGATCTCCAGACCAGCCTCGATGGCGAGGTACAGATTGGCGATGGTCTGCGCCTCGACGCCCTGGGTGGCATCGACGACGAGAAGTGCGCCTTCGCACGCGGCAAGCGAGCGCGAGACCTCATAACTGAAGTCCACATGGCCGGGCGTGTCGATGAGATTGAGAATATAGTCCTCTCCATCCTTCGATTTGTAGCGCATCTGCACTGCATGACTCTTGATGGTGATGCCACGTTCGCGCTCGAGGTCCATGTCGTCGAGAACCTGGGCGGTGGACATCTGGTTGCGTTCAAGGGTATGGGTCACTTCGAGAAGCCGGTCGGCAAGGGTCGATTTGCCGTGGTCGATATGGGCAATAATGCAGAAGTTTCTGATCATGCCGACTTCTTTTCCTGTCGGAGGCATAAGTATCTGTTCTTACGAGTAATAATGATTACGGTACCGCTCCGCCGCAACGACGGCAGGCGTAGAATAATAAAATCAATGAATATAAGAAGAAAATAGTGACGTACCGCCCGACGGCGATCAGAAAAAGCGCAGAGTCCCGTCTCCGGCGTGGAGCCCCCTGGCGAACGACTCGCCATCCATGACCTTTTTCCCTTCAGCCTGAACACTGAGAAGTTCGAGCCACCCGTCCGTACCGGAAACCAGCAATTGTCCACGGTCGATACGGAGTGAACCCGGTGCTGCCGGCAACAACTCGTTGACACAAGGTTTTGCCTTGTAGATTTTCAGGCTCCTGCCTTCTAAAGTGCTCCAGGCAGTCGGCTTCAGAGCAAGGCCCCGGATGAAGTCGTGCAGACGATGCACCGGCTGGCGCCATTCGATCCGGGTATTGTCACGGGTCAGTTTCGGCGCTTTGGTGACCAGCCGCTCATCCTGTTGCTGTGGAGTTACCGTACCATCGGCAATCATCATGAGTGTGCGCTCCACAGTACCAGCTCCGATCTCCGACAGGCGCACGAGCAGCTCAGAGGCATTTTCGTCCTGGCCAATCGGTGTGCGATCCATCGTGATGATGTTGCCTGTATCGACTGACTTCTGGAGAAAAAAGGTGGTTACACCGGTTTCGGCATCGCCGTTGATAATCGACCAGTTGACCGGAGCCGCTCCGCGATACGCAGGAAGCAGCGAACCATGCAGGTTGAAGGTACCCAGCGGTGGCAGTTCAAACACCTCGGATGGAAGAATGCGGAATGCGGCAACCACGATCACATCCGGCTTGCAGGCGGCAATGCTCTGGGCGAAATCTGCGCTTCGGACATCGTCAGCCTCCAGAACCTGCAACCCGAGTTCAAGGGCGGCCTGCTTGACGGGCGTCGGTTCCGGAGGAGAGTTTTTGCTGCGACGAGGCTTGTCACTGCCGGTAACAACAAGAACCGTTTCAAACCTTGAACCCATGGAAGCGATACGGCACAAAGAAGGAACAGCAAAATCGGGTGTCCCCATGAACACAACTCTCAGCCCCACCAGTCAGACCTCCACCTCGATGTGTTTGGTATCACGAGCCAGCGGATAACCTGCTTGCACCCGTCCTTCTGTAATGGCGTCAAGATCCTTCTGAATCTTCCGGCGATCACGTTTGTCCATGCGGTCGATGAAAAGCGTTCCATCGAGATGGTCGATCTCGTGTTGCAGCACGCGAGCCATCATGCCACTGAAATCTTCAGTATGCTCCTCGAACTTCTCGTCACGGTAATGAAGGGTGATGGCCGACGGGCGGATCACATCTCCGGCTACGCCGGGCAGGCTCAGGCACCCCTCCTCCATGGAGTTGCGCCCCCTCATGGAAAGAATCCGGGGATTGATCACCACCATCGGTTTGAAATCGGCATACGATTCAATGGATGAAATATCCACCACGACCAGACGCAGGGAGTGGCCCACCTGCGGGGCGGCAAGTCCTATGCCCGGAGCTTTGTACATGGTGTCGAACATCTCGGCGATCAGCTCCCGGATCGTTGAATCCACCCCTTTGAGCGGTTTGGCCTTTATACTCAGAACAGGATCGCTGTACGTGTTGATCGGTAGTATCATGGAAAATGCACCTCTTTACTTAACTCTTCAGGATTGCCATGCCTTCGAGGCGAAAATTGAGGCAAAGAGAACCCTTTTCATGAAAAAACATTCCGAAACCACTGAAAGTTGTCCCGGTTTCAGGATCACCTGAGCAATAATGTACGATTTTCAGCCTTTTTTCCGTAAGAACCGGCAATACCACGCATGGTGCTCGGGAACGGGAATTCAGGAAAAAAGGGTACATTTCATCAATGACACGACAGAAAAGACCAAATCAGAATACTGACAGAGAAAACGTGGACAAAAAGGGCGGCGAAACGACAGCAAAGGTTGAAAACCTCTTCAAGTCCTTTATGAAAGCTGAAGGACTGCGGTGCACCCAGGAGCGTCTGAACGTTCTCAGGGAAATTTACCGTTCCGGCGCTCATCTTGATGCCGATGAAATCTTTGTCCGGCTTCGTGAGAAAGGTGTAGCCATTTCAAGGGCTACGGTCTATCACACCCTCGATCTGCTTTTCAGATTCAACCTCGTCACCAAAATCGATCTCGGACACAAGCACACCCATTATGAAAAGTCCTGGGGTGTGGCAAATCACCTGCACATCATCTGCCTGAAATGCGGCCAGGTGTCAGAAGCCACAAGCAGCGAGCTTGCCCTCGTCATGGAAAAACTCTGCACCGAACACGGATATACGCTTGGCAACTTCAGCCTGCAAATCTTTGGTGAGTGCCTTGTCCAGCAGGCCTGCAAGGAGCGGGTCAAGAAAAAACAGGAGGAGTAACCCCCCTCATCATGCACTGGCTCTACCTTATCCTGGCCATCGTCTCTGAAGTCGCAGGCACGACAAGCATGAAGTTTTCGGAAGGCTTCACCAGGCCGATGCCATCGTTTCTGATTTTCGTTTTTTACGCTCTGAGCCTTACCTTCCTCACGCTGGCACTCAGAACACTGCCCGTCGGCATGGCCTATGCCATCTGGTCGGCCCTGGGTACAGCGCTCATAACGGCCATTGGCGTGCTCTGGTTCGGCGAGGGCATGAACACGCTGAAGACCATCTCCCTGCTGCTCATCGTTATCGGAATTGCAGGGCTGCATTTCAGTCAGGAACACATGAAGTAAGGCGTAATAACATGTCGCACCAACATCCGGTTTACAGAAGAATCGTCGTCAAGGTAGGAACCAACGTCATCACGGGTCACGACGGAAGACTTGATCCGGAGATTCTCGACAGCCTGACCTCGCAGATCGCCTCGCTCATGGCCGAGGGCGTAGAAGTCATTCTCGTCACCTCAGGCGCGGTAGGCGCGGGGCGCGGCATCGTGTCGCTCAGCGGCAGCCTGACGCCAGTCGAGACACGCCAGGTGCTGGCTGCCACCGGGCAGATACGGCTTATCAACGCCTACAACGACCGCTTCGAAAAGCACGGCATGACCGGAGCGCAGCTCCTCGTCACCAAAGGGGACTTCCGCGACCGGCAGCACTACCTCAACATGCGCACCTGCTTCGAGGCGCTGCTGGCGCAAAAGATCGTGCCCATCGTCAACGAGAACGACGCCGTGGCCGTCACCGAGCTGATGTTCACCGACAACGACGAACTCTCCGGCCTCATCGCCTCGATGTTGCAGGTGGATGGCCACATCATCCTCTCCAACGTGGATGGCCTTTTCGACACTCAGAGCGAAGGCAACCCGGTCATCGCAGAGATCGACCCCGGCTCGAAGAACTTCAGCCGCTACATACGCCCCGGCAAATCGGAGTTCGGGCGCGGCGGAATGCTCACCAAGTGCACCATTGCCCACAAACTCTCGCGCCTCGGCATCACCGTACACATCGCCAACGGAACCACACCCGGCATCCTGCAAACCATCGCACACGGCGGACACACCGGCACGAAATTCATCGCCCAGAAGGCGCAGCAGAGCCGCAAACGCTGGATCGCCCTCAGTGAAGGACTCGAAAAAGGGGCAGTCATCATCAACCAGGGCGCCATCGACGCCCTCACCTCCGGCGACCGCGCCACCAGCCTGTTGCCCGTCGGCATCACCGGCGTCGAGGGCAGCTTCCAGCGCGGCGACGTCATCCGCATCTGCTCCGAAAAGGGCGAGGTCATCGGCTATGGCATGGCCTCCTCTTCCGCCGAAAAAGCCCGCTCGACGCTCGGCCAGAAAGGCCACAAACCGGTCATCCACTACGACCACATGTATCTCGTACCGTAGGAGATCGAGAAAGCGCTTGCAACCACGCCTCGCAGAATCACCCCACAAGTCTGATTGGACTGATCCGACAGAGCGATCTGGCTGATCTCTTCTTTTTGCTCCTCCACCCGACAAAAAAAGGACAATCCCGACTGCATCCCGTAGGGGCAAACCCCCGTGCTTGCCCTCTTCCTGTCGAATAGACCACTACGCCGAAATACAGATCGTAAAAAACGAAAAAATCCTTTTTTCGCGAGAAAAATGAATAAATAAGATTATTTGATTTATCTTATTTTAATAAGAAACCCAAAACAAGAGCAATTCATCAAATCGATGTCACTATTTCCATTTTCAGAAGAGCTGGTGACGGAGCGGCTTCGTTTTGAAAATCCGTGGTGGATAACCGGAAAGATAGAAGCGTACTACTCCTCCATGTCCCCCAGACTTTACAAGAAACTCTTCCTGCCGCTGGTCATCGACCGTTCCGTGAAACGGGCCGTCGTTCTCATGGGGCCGCGTCGCGTAGGCAAAACCGTGTTGCTGTACCATTCAATTCACGAACTGCTCGATGCCGGGCACGATCCTCAGAAAATCGCTTTCATCTCCATTGAAACACCGGTCTATACCAACACTTCGCCAGATGTGCTTTTCAGTCTTTGCAGAAAAGTGACCGGCAACAGCGATCCGAAAGGGTGGTATGTGTTTCTCGATGAAATCCAGTATCTCAAGGAGTGGGAACGGCATCTAAAGTCACTGGTTGACAGCTTCCCTGAAACAAAATTCGTGGTCTCGGGATCGGCGGCAGCAGCGCTGAAGCTCAAGAGCGCGGAAAGCGGCGCGGGCAGGTTCACCGAATTCATGCTGCCGCCGCTGACATTCAACGAATACATCCACCTGCTCGGTCTTCAAAATCTGCTCCGGGCGTCTGAACAAACTCTCCCCGGCTTCTATGGCGAAGCTTTCGACATCGGACAACTCAACGAGCACTTTATTAACTACATCAACTATGGCGGTTATCCCGAAGTGATTTTATCTGAATCGATCCGCGCTGATCCGGGCCGTTACATTCGCTCGGACATTGTGGACAAAGTGCTGCTCCGCGACCTGCCCAGCCTGTACGGCATCAAGGATGTGCAGGAACTGAACAGTCTGTTTACGATGATCGCATGGAATTCCGGACAGGAATTTTCACTTGAAGAGTTGAGCAAACGTTCGGGCGGGGTCGATAAAAACACATTGAAACGATACATCGAATACCTCGAAGCGGCGTTTCTTGTCATAAAGATTTTACGGACGGACAACAACGCCAAACGGTTCAGGCGGGTCACGCAGTTCAAGATGTACCTGACCAATCCATCACTGCGAAGCGCGCTGTTCGCGCCTGTTGCCGCAACCGACGACCACATCGGCACCATGGTGGAAACCGCCGTGCTTGCGCAATGGATGCACAGTGAGCAGTCCCATCTCTGGTACGCGCGATGGCCCAAAGGAGAAGTCGATCTCGTTGAACTCAACAAGCACTCATTCAAACCATCATGGGCTGTCGAGATCAAATGGAGTAACCATTGCTTCGAACGGCCATCGGAACTGAAATCACTGCTCTCTTTCTGCCAGACCAACAAGCTCAAGGAGGCGCTTGTCACCACCATCGACAAACAAGGAACCAGGGAGTATGATGGTATAAAACTCAACTTCGTCCCGGCGGCTGTTTACGCATGGAACGTTGGCAACAACATCCTGCACGGGAAAGAGACGCATCAAAAACTCTGAGAAGTTTTGCCGCCCACGTGCAGCCGCACCCACGACACAAAACGATCCATCCAGCTTTGCAGGAAGTCGCGGCTTTTGGGGCCGATGTTGCCCTCCTCGTCGAACAGGCCGTCGTAATAGCCGATGAAGGCTTCGGGCTGGGCCATCGTGGGGACATCGAGCACGGCGAGGATGTTGCGCAGGTGCTGCTGGGCGAGAGCCGTACCGCAGACGCCTGGTGACACGCCGATAATCCCCGCAGGCTTGCCCTCCCATGCGTTATGGCCACGGGGACGCGAACCGTGATCGATGGCGTTCTTGAGCACGCCGGAGATCGAGCGGTTGTATTCGGGAGTGACGATCATCAGGCCGTCGGCTTCGGCGATCTCGCGCCGCAAGCGCAGCATCGCTTCAGTCGGCTGCGCTTCGTCATCCTCGCAGTATAACGGCAGATCATTGATACGTAAATTATGGAACGTGAAATCTGCTGGTGCAAGCCTGACGAGGGCGTTGGCGAGCCTGCGGTTCAGGGACTCTTTCCTGATGCTGCCGACAACAACGGCTATACGGTAGGTGTTCATAACGGGATGAAATAGAGTTCATAAAGCACATTTGCCCGAACACCCTGCCCCCACATTTGGTTTCAAGAAACGGCGAACGACCGGTAGTCCCTACATCCCAATTCACACTTTTCTGTTCCGATAATGCAGAAAAGACACCATTCCAGGCTGTATATTTCAATAAGCAGAATCATCCACCAAACCAGGAAATGGAGGAAGAAGTGAACGAAACCATATCCACGATCCTCAGGCGGCGCAGCGTGCGCACCTACCGTCCCGACCCTGTCGGGGCGACGGAACTCAACCTGTTGCTTGAAGCGGGCCGCAATGCCCCCACCGCCATGAATCAGCAGCCATGGCATTTCACGGTCATCCGCAACCACGAACTGCTCGGCAAACTCGAAGAGCACTGCATCAGCGCCTTCCTCGAATCGAACATACCGGCCCTGAGAGAAATCGCAAAACAGGAGGGCTTCAGCGTCTTTTACCACGCACCGATGCTTGTCATCATATCAGGCGATCCGGGCGCCCTTGCAGCACAATATGACTGCACACTCGCCATGGAAAACATGATGCTCGCGGCTACATCCCTCGGTATCGGAAGTTGCTGGATGAATGCTGTCATGATGTTCCATGCAACCGAAAAAGGCAAAGAGGTCTTCGAGGAACTCGGCATCATCTTCCCGAAAGGCTACAGGCCTTATGCCGCGGCCGCCTTCGGTTACCCTGCGGAACCGTATCCCGAAACCCCTCCAAAAAAAGCTGACTGCGTCACCATCATGGACTAACTGAACACCATCAGAAAACAGGAGACGACATGAAAAAAACCTTTATTTCAACCACGCTGGCGATCATCGTCCTGCTCTGGCATTCACTGAGCTGTGCGGCTCTCAACCAGTTTACCGGTAACTGGAAAAACGCAGACCCGAACACCAGAGGAATCACGACCCTCGTCATCAGCGGCAACGGCAATGCGCTCAGAATGCACGCTTGGGGAAAATGCCATCCGCAGGATTGCGACTGGGGTGAAGTCGATGCCTATGCTTATGCACCGAACGTCTCTTCTCCGATCGACCCGACAGCCCAGGCCGTCTCTGCCGTGTATACCACAGGCTTCAGCCAGACGCTGGTCATCGTCACACCTGCGGGAAAAAATACGCTCCGTGTCCAGGTCTACACCCGCTTCACAGACAACAGTAACCGCAGCAACTACACAGCGACCTACGCATTCAAGCGTCAGATTCATCTGGCTCCCATGAGACCCGTACCCGGTCCGATGCCCATGCCTATACCCGGCCCGGGACTCCAGGAAGATTGCATCTCATTCAACCCGGCAACGACTACCGTCAGAAATCTCGACGGGCGCTGGACGATTGTTGATGGCAACCACCTGATGTTCAACTTTGGCGACAAAAAAATGGAAGCCCTGAAAGCGTTGAAGATCATCAAATACTACCGCATGGACAGTTCCTGCTTCGTTGGCCGTCCCGATCCGAGCTTCCACTACCTGCTGGTGAACGGCAAAGCGCCCCAGGGAAGCATGCCCGGCGAGGATTGCGTGAGCTTCAACCCCAACACCATCGATGTCAGGAACATCGGCGGACGCTGGAAAATCGTCGATGGCAGCCACTGGCTCTTCGATTTCGGAGACAAGGAGGGAGAAGCGAGAGCCGCCTTTGCGATCATCAGGAAGTATGGTTTCACCCGCTCCTGCTTTGTGGGCCGTCCCGACCCAAGCTTCAACTATCTGAGAAAGTAACCGCCCCAAAGAAAGTATGAAATCAAAACCCCCGGCTTCTGTTCACTGAAACCGGGGGTTTTCCGCTTTGTACCGCAAAGCGCTGACCCTTGCAAATCGCATTCTCATTCGATATACTGTTATAATTTCACCGCCTCCCCGGTATGATCGACATCGACACCAACAGCCACTGCCAATACAACCGCGCTTGTGTCGATTCTCAGGACGCTATCAACAGGAAGTGGCCTCGCCGGTTTGAGTTGCTGCTGGTGATCGTTTCTCTGCTCACCGCCCTTCAGCTGCTGCCCGTAAAATCAGCTCATGCCGCTGCTCACAGACTTACGGTTCTCTTCACCAACGACATGCACTCACACCTCTCGCCTCATTACGAAATCGCCGCTGATGGCAACATCCGCGAAGTCGGCGGCTTTGCCCGGCTGGCAGGTGCCATCGAAGAGGAGCGCAGACGGGCGGGATACAGCGTGCTGCTTCTCGATGCCGGAGACTTCACCGCAGGGACCCTTTACCACACCGTCTTTTCGGAAGAGGCACTCGAACTGCGCCTCATGGGCGCCCTGGGCTACGATGCTGTCACTTTCGGCAACCACGATTTCGATTTCTACCCGTCAGGCACCGCCGGAATGCTCCGGGCTGCTCGCTCGAATGCATCATCCCTGCCACAACTGGTCATCGCAAACATCCGTTTCAGCAAGGATGACCACGGTGACGACGAGCTGAAAAAAGCCTTCAGTGAATATCCGGTACGGAACTATACGGTCATCATGCGTAACGGATTGCGCATAGGTATTTTCGGACTGCTTGGCAAGGATGCCGCAGAAGACACCCCCTTTTCCAGACCGCTCAGTTTTTCCGACCCCATCGAAACGGCAAGAAAAACGGTGAAGCTCCTCAGAGAACAAGAACAGGCCGATTTTGTCATCTGTCTGTCCCACGGCGGCACCAATCCGGACAATAGGCACTCCGAAGACGAAAAACTTGCCGCCATTGCCCCCGGAATCGACCTCATCGTCAGCGGCCATACGCACACGATACTGCACTCCCCGATAATGGTGGGAAAAACGGTTATCGTATCCGCAGGTTCGTACGGCACCTGGCTCGGAGTGCTCGATCTGACCATCGACAAGGGAGACCGCGTTTCGGTGGCGGGATACCGGCTTCAGAAAATGGATGAAAGCATCCCTGAAAACGAAAAGATCGCAAACACCATCGACGGATTCCGGAACATCATCGAGCAGAAGTACCTCTCGCATTTCGGCTACCATTTCAACCAGATAGTCGCTTTTCAGCCTTTCGGAGGCCAGACAATCGAGTATACCTATGCCAATCCCGGCGAAACCGGCCTGGGCAACCTCATCACCGACGCCTGCCGGTACGCCGTCGAACAGGCAGAAGGAGGTCGACGCCATATTGACGTTGCGGTGGATGTGCTCGGCTGCATCCGCTCGTCGCTCTACCGCGGCGACATCAGGGTATCGGATGTCTTCCGAACCGTATCACTCGGCCCAGTGCAAAACGGTTATTGCGGCAATACGATCGTCGTCGTGTATCTCACCGGGAACGACCTGAAAAACCTGCTGGAAGTCGAAACGAGCATCGCCCCCTCGAAAAAAGACGCATTGCTGAGCGTTTCCGGCATCAGGTTCAGGTACAATCCCAACCGCATGATCTTCGACCGCGTCACATCCATAGAAATCGAAGGAGACGGCAAGCGGTTCAGTCCGCTGAAAAAAGAGAAGCTTTACAGTGTGGCCATCAACTCCTACCTCGCCAACCTCATTGACCTGATCGGAAAAAAATCGCACGGCATCCTGACGATCACGCCGCGAGACGAAACGGGCAATCCGGTGAGTGATAAAGACAAGCTCAGGCTCACAGTGACGCGAAATGGCGAGCCGCTTCGCGAGTGGGTCGCGCTGGCCGAATACCTCTCCTCCTTCCCCGAACGGAACGGCATCCCGACGATCCCCGAACGCTACGCCAAACCCGAAGGCCGCATCATTGCCGAAGCCTCGTGGAACCCCATCGCCCTCCTCGCCGGAGGCAACTGGCTCACCATCACCGCCGCCGCGCTGTTCCTGATCGCGGTGCTTGTCGTTATTTTGCTGACGCGCCGGATCGCAGCAAGACAAAAGCCCGTTCCAAAGTCCACCTCGTCCACTCCCCGATAAACAGATTGTACTT
>Ga0172375_10003550_pt1 | contig 23565 bp, 23 predicted proteins | sample LakKiv1m_FD_114537 | JGI IMG/M metagenome (GOLD analysis project Ga0172375, IMG submission 114537) | Freshwater microbial communities from Kabuno Bay, South-Kivu, Congo - kab_092012_11.1m | ecosystem: Environmental > Aquatic > Freshwater > Lake | place: Democratic Republic of the Congo... | reverse complement strand
TCTTGCCGTTAGTCTATGGTCTGTCGGTTGTTCTCAATGGTCCGATCGCCGATAAGATCGGCGGCCGGAAAGCTTTTCTGATCGGCGCTTTTGGCGTAGTAATCATGAACGGATTATTCGGCCTGATGCACATTCTGGTTCAGACGCCGGCTGTTTGCGAAGGGAAAAACATCCTTACCGAAGCCGTGTTGAATTACGGACTTTCGAAAACCACGGTGCTCTGGACTCTGGCAATTATCTGGGCGATCAACGGTTATTTTCAATCTTTTGGAGCCCTGTCGATCGTCAAGATCAACGCCCAGTGGTTTCATGTCAGAGAACGCGGTACCTTTTCGGCCATATTCGGGGTTTTAATCCGATTCGGCCTGATTCTGGCTTTTTCCGGCACGCCGCTGATCGTCAATTTTCTGCCGTGGTACTGGGCTTTCTGGATTCCGGCTATGGTTGTGGCGCTTCTATTCATTCTGACGATTTTCTTTGTCAGGGATACGCCGGCCGCGGCCGGATACCCGGACCTGGACACCGGTGACGGCACGGTCAACGTCGAAGAAAAAGTCAAATTCAAAGAAGTGCTCTTAAAAGTATTCGGCAGTAAAATTATGTGGACGATTGCCATTGGTTCCATGATGATTGGTTTCGTGCGGCGCGGCGTGGTGGATGCCTGGTGGCCGGTTTATTTTAAAGAAGCCCAGGGTCTCACCGGAGTTAATCTGGCATCTCAATTTACGGCCTGGGGAATTGCCATTCTGGGAATCATCGGCGGCTTTGTTTTTGGAATTTCCTCCGACCGGGTCTTTAATGGCCGGCGGGCTCCGGTAATCGTGATCGGTTTCTGTGGCATGATCCTGGTTCTGACTCTGTTCTTTCTGGCCGATGTCCTGCATCTGGGCCCAATGGCGGCGGCGGCTTTATTAGCCTGTCTGTCATTTTTTGTCAACGGCTCACACGGGATGATCGCCGGCGCGGCCACCATGGATTTCGGCGGACGCAAAGCCGCCGGGACGGCCGTCGGCCTGATCGACGGAATGCAGTATTTAGCCGGAGCATTCGTCGGAATGATCGTCGGCTATGTCACGACTAACTGGGGCTGGCAGGCCTGGAAACTCTGGCCGATTCCTTTCGCTATCGTTGGCGCAATCGTAATGGCCAGCCTCTGGAATGCCGTTCCTAAAGGTAAATCAACTCATTAAACAACAGGAGAGTAACCATGAGCAACAATATTTTCGACATTATTATTCTGAACGGTCGGCCGGGTTCCGGAAAATCCGAAGTGCTCGACTATCTCAAGAAAACGCCGCTTGAAGAGCGCATGCGTCGTTTTCACATTGGCAAAATGGACGAAATCGACGATTTCCCGATGCTCTGGACCTGGTTCGAGGAAGATGCTATTTTGGAAAAACTGATGGGGCAGCCGCGCCTTCACTCCGACAAGGATGGCTATTTCCTGTGGGAACACCTCTGGCACCTGTTGATCGAACGAATTTCCATGGACTACAGCAAACGGTTGCGCGACAATGTCGATTTTCATGCCGACCATACCGCGCTGGTGGAATTCTCACGCGGCACCGAGCACGGCGGTTATAAGGCCGCTTATCCACATCTGTCGGATGAAATTCTGAAACGCGCCGCAATATTTTACATTGACGTCCCGTTCGAGGAATCGCTGCGGAAAAATCGCAAACGATTCAATCCGGCCAAGCCCGACAGCATCCTCGAACACGGCCTGCCGGACGCCAAACTGACCCGGCTTTATAAAGAATGTGACTGGGAGGAATTCAAAGGCGACAATCCGGATTTCATTACGATTAAAGGACATAAAGTACCTTATACGATTTTACATAATGAGCCGGACATTACGACCGCGCGCGATGAAAATCTCGGCCGGGTGCTGGAAGAATTGCTAACTAAATTGTGGCGCCTGCGTCAGAAATAAAATTCAGGAAATCGCCGTCAACCGCTAATATTTATGACAAAAACGCCTGTCAGCCATCTGGGTCGACTTTACCGTGAATACCGGTCGATGCTGAAACCGTTGCCGATCGAAAGCTGGCCGGATATATTTTTCTACCGCCCGGTCGCTTTCGGACTCGTCAAAACCATTCTACCGCTGCCGATCACTCCGAATATGATCTCTCTGTCGGCTATCGCAGTCGGCTTAGGCGGCGGTTACTGTTTGGCGCACGGTACACCGCAAAGCGTCCGGATTGCCGGTCTCCTGTTTTTGACTAATGTCATTTTGGACTGTTCGGATGGTATGGTGGCCCGCTTTAAACATAACGGTACGCCGCTTGGCCGGATCGTTGACGGACTGGTCGATTACTGCAACGGCGGCGCTATTTTCATCGGGATGACGATCGGTCTGGCCCGGGCTAATGTCCAACCCGATTTCCCGCTCTGGTTGCTGATACCGCTTAGTCTTTTTTCCTGGGTCGGTCATTCGATGGCGGTCGATCACGCCCGGCGCGAATTTCAGCGCAACGCCCTGGGACAGCGCCAATCATTGACGGAGGATCGGGAAAAATATCGGGCTTATCGGGAACGACTACGAAAGAGAACCGGCCACTGGCTCGAAAAAATCCTCGCCGATCTATACCTGTTCTATTGCAATTTGCAGAAGCCTTACGAGAAAGTCAGCCACTCATATCCGGCCGACCGCTACTATCATTACAATAAATATGTCATGCGCGGCTGGCTGCTGATCGATCCGTCCACCCACATGACGATAGTAATCCTGTCGGCACTTCTGTATAATCCGCTGATTTTCTTCTGGTATACCATCGTGATCGCCAACCTGATTCTGCTAACGATGTACGCGGTTCAATATTTGGTTAATAAAAAAGTGGGAGCCTTACCTAAACCATGAAAGTCCTGGTAACCGGCGCGACCGGTTTTATCGGCCAGCACCTCGTCCGGAAAATAGTTGCCGAAAACTACCCCGTACGGGTGCTTTCTCGTCCGACCAGCCAGAGGCCGGCCGAATTTGCCCGGAATGTTGAGTGGATTACCGGCGATGTCACCGAACCGGCTACGCTTGAAGCGGCTGTCCGCGATGTGGATGTGATTTTCCATCTGGCAGGCGCAATCCGGGCCGCCAATGCCGCGGCTTTTACCGCCGCCAATGTCACCGGCACCAAAAATCTTTTAGACGCAGTTGCCGCCCATGGTAAAAAAGACGCACGCTTCATTTATATCAGTTCTCTATCGGCCAGCGGCCCGTCAGTGCATTGGTCGCCGAAGAGCGAGGATGAGCCCTGCTATCCGGTTTCGGAATACGGGCAAAGCAAACTTGAGGCTGAAATCGAAGTCCTGAAACGTAAACATAAAATCTGGTGTGCGATCGTCCGCCCGGCAGTAGTCTATGGTCCGGGCGATAAAGAATCCCTGATTTTTTTCAAAATCGCCCAATCCCGGATGAATCCACATCTCGGCCTGGCCAAGCGTTACGTCAGCCTAATCTATGTATCCGATTTAGTCGAACTGCTCTGGTCCGTCGTCCTGAGCAGCCAGCCTTCCGGCGAAATTTACTTCGCCGGTGACGAGCAATCCAACGGTTACGACTGGAATCAAATTATCGCCATTGCGGCCCATACTATGAATTTCCGCCTGTTCAATGTTTACCTGCCGAACTTTTCCCTGGGAGCGATGTTATTGCCGGCGGCCATCATCACCAAAGTCACCGGCCGGACGGGTAGTTTTAACCGCGATAAATACCGCGAATTATCTCAGTTCTACTGGACATGTTCGTCGGCCAAGGCCCAGAAAATGCTTGATTTTAAACCGCAAATCGGTCTGCAAGAAGGGTTGCAACATGCCTTTAACTGGTATCGGGAACAAAAGTGGATTTAGAGAACGAAACGCCATCTGATTTGATCAATCAATTTAAAAAAGGCATTTTTCCGGCCGACGGTCTGGTGCTGATCTTTTCGTTGTTTTTAATGATTGTCGGAATCCTGAACTACACCCGGCTCGGGCAACCATCCACCTGGATCAGCACCGACTGCGGAGTGATCGTGATCCTGCTGATGCTGATCTACCGGGAAAACCGCGATCCGCGACGCTCGTATTACTGGCTGCATTTTCTGTGGCCGATCTTGTCGATGGCATTTATCTATTCCCAGTGTGCCGCCTGGGACAATCTGATTTTCCGGCGCACTTTCGACCCACTCCTGATCAAATGGGACTCGGGAATTTTCGGGACGGATTTGAACCGGATAATTGCGCCGGCCGTCAACAGCCTCTGGGTAGACGAATTGATGCATGCTTTCTATTCCTCATATTATCTGATCCTGTTCCTGCCGGCAGCCGTAATGCTCTGGCAGCGTAAACCACAGGCTTTCGAAATGGTTTTCAGTCTGGTGCTGATGCTGTATATCCATTTTCTGTTCTTTATGATTTTCCCGAGCGACGGCCCGATTCCCGAACGGGGCATTTTATTCGACCGTGGCGTAATATTTATTCCATTGATGAATTTGATATACTCAGTCTCCGAACAGAGCGGCGGCGGCGCTTTCCCCAGCACGCATGTTTCTGCATCTGTCCTGATTTTCTTATATACCGTCAAATATGCGCCCCGACTGCGTATCCCGGTCGGCATTGCCTGCACCGGGGTTGTCCTCGCCACCGTTTATTGCAGTTACCATTATGCCATCGATTCGGCAGCCGGAATCGTGACCGGAACACTGTTTTTCTTCATCGGCCAATATATTTATGCCCGCGGGCGTCATCCGTCGGAGACCCCGGCCCTGGCTATTCAGCACAACGTATGACAATTTTCTTTTTTTGGGGTAACTAATGAAACACACACTGAAAATAGTCGGCGGAATAATTTTAATATCCGCTCTTTTTTTAATGACCAATGCGGCCCAGCGTGCAATGCAGATCGACGATCTGCTGAATTGTCAACGCCTTTCCGAACCGCAATTTTCACCCGACGGTCTATGGATCGCCTTTACCGTTCAGACCATGAATATTGAAACCAATAAAGGCCGGAAGACGCTCTGGCGCATTCGCCCGGACGGTCGGGATTTACAGCAATTAACCACCGGTGAAAACAACAACTGGTCACCGCGCTGGGCGCCGGACGGTAAAAGCCTGGCGTTTCTATCCGATCGTTCCGGTCTGGTACAGGTCTGGAATTTGCCGCTTTCAGGCGGCGAACCCCAACCGATCACCAATTTTTACGGTGGCGTGGAAAGGTTCCTTTGGTCGCACGACGGGCAAAAGATCGCGTTTTCGGCCAGAGTCTTTCCCGATCTGACCGATTTTACCGAAATGCAAAAGCGCGACGCGGCCGCGGAAGCCTGTCAGGTCAAAGCCCGGGTGTATGACGACCTGCTGTTCCGCCACTGGGACGAATGGTGGGATCACAAACGCAGCCACATTTTCGTTCAGAACCTGAGCGACGGGCAGCTTGCCGATGTTACTCCCGGCGATTTCGATGCTCCGCCGATTGCCCTGGGCGAAGGCTACTGCTTTTCACCCGACGACAAACAAATCGTCTTCAACAGCAACCACGCACCAGTCATCGCCACCAGCACCAATAATGACATCTGGTCGGTTTCTATCGACAATCCGGGAGCGCCGACTTTGATCACCGCCGCCGGTAAATTGCGGGATTTTCTCGGCAATGATTATGCGCCGCAATTTTCTCCCGACGGGAAATATTTATGTTTTCTTTCGATGCGGCGCGCCGGTTTCGAAGCCGACAAATCCGACCTTTTCCTCCGGGAAACGGCGACCGGCAAGTTTATTAACCTGACCGAAAAAGCCGATATAAGAATCGACTCTTACGAGTGGTTGCCGGACAGTCGCGGCCTGCTTTTACTGATCGAAGAGCGCGGCCGCCTGCTCCTGAAAACGTTCGACCTGAAATCCGCTCAGATCAAAACTCTGGTGGAGGAGGGCTACAACAGCGAACTGACGGTTAACCCGGCCGGCCAATCCTGCGCTTTCCTGCAATCGCGCACGACCTTTCCGAACGAGATTTTTGTTTACTCGCCTGAAGCCAACCAAACCCGCCAAATTACCAGTTTCAACGCCTCGCTCATGTCTCAGATTCAAATGAATCCGGCCGAGGATTTCGATTTTAAAAGCACCGATGGCGCTTCGGTACATGGTCTTTTGATCAAACCGCCGTTTTTCGACGCCGGGAAGAAATATCCCGCCGTTTTCTTAGTTCACGGCGGGCCGCAGGGAGCCTGGGAAGACAGCTGGCATTACCGTTGGAATCTGCAACTCTGGGCGGCCCAGGGTTACGTGGCGGTCATGATTAATCCGCGCGGCAGTACCGGCTACGGTCAGAAATTCACCGACGGTATCAGTCTCGATTGGGGCGGCCAGGTCTTTAACGATCTGATCGCCGGCCAAAAGCATGTTGTTGCCAATAATAAGTTCATCAATGCCGAAAAACTTGCCGCGGCCGGAGCATCTTATGGCGGATACATGATGAACTGGATCGAAGGGCACGCGGACGCCTTTCAGTATCCGTTCAAGACGCTGGTTTGTCACGACGGTTCATTCAATTTATTTGCCATGTATCTGACCACCGAAGAACTCTGGTTCCCGGAATGGGAATACGGCGGTCCGTTTTGGAATAGTTTTGAACAGTATAAAGAATTTTCGTGCGACAATTATATTAAAAATTTCAAAACGCCGATGCTGGTCATTCACGGCGAACAAGATTACCGGCTGGATTTCGGCCAGGGTTTGATGGTCTTTACGGCTCTGCGCCGGATGGGCGTGCCGGCTAAACTCGTCTTATTTCCTGACGAAGGCCATTTCGTGCAGAAACCGCAGAACAGCCGCTTCTGGCACCAGACAATTTTCGACTGGCTGGCAAATTACCTGTATTAAACTAAAAACAGCCATCTGTCTCTTCGTTATCTCGGAAATAGGGGTAATGTACATCCCGGGTGTGAGATTTTACCGCATAAAATGGCGTTGAATTAATATATTTGAGCGGTCATTGAAATCGAAAAACGTATTATTGGAACTCATTTTCTTGTTTGGAGTGAAAGTGTTAATTGAAAATTTATCTCATAATAACATCAGGGTTTTTTAATGAATATTATTTTTTCATCGGTATATGATATCGGCATCGTGGGTCGGTTAATCGTATTAACCCTGGCAATTCTGTCGGTAATTGCCTGGGGCATTATCATTGAAAAGATCATCATTTTTGCGCGAATCCGGCGCGAATCCGCCCGGTTTATGGCCCTTTTTCAAACATTTAATGACTGGGAAAAAATCGACTGGGAAAGCCGGAATTTCAAACCCAGTCCGTATTTGAGCCTGTTCAATCATATATACGCCGAGGTTAAAAGTGACTTCCCGGCGAATGGTGCTCTGAACAAAGATAACGCCGAAAACGAGCCGAACGAAACCCGCCAATCCACTTTTGCGCTCTACCGGGCGTCGGCCGATTCGATAATCAGCGCCGAACTGATGAAATACGAAAAGCGATTGGTGGTTTTATCATCGGCGGTCAGCGCCAGCCCTTTTCTGGGATTATTCGGAACGGTCTGGGGTGTCATGCAGGCTTTTATGAGTATTGGCTTGAAAGGATCAGCCGCCCTGACGGCAATCGGGCCCGGGATTGCGGAAGCGCTGATCACGACCGTCGCGGGTTTGGCGGTAGCCATTCCGGTTTTGTTCGCTTACAATATCATCGTCGATAAAATCCGCAAAATTGAGAATCAAATGCAGATTCTCTCCAATGAAATGATAAAAAAAATCCTGCGGGGCACAATTCATGGCGGATCGTAGATATAAGCCATTGACAGAAATCAATATTACCAACCTCGTCGATGTTACCTTGACGATCCTGATCATTTTCATGATAGCGGCGCCGTTGATTCATACCGGCATTGATGTCGATTTGCCGGAAACCACACACGAGGCGACCGCCGTCCGTGAAGGAATTCTGATTACATACAGTCTGGACGGCCGTCTATTCATTGACGGAGATGCGATCAAAGATGCCGAATTTGAAAAAACGCTGATCAAATATTGGGTGCAGGCCGGTAAAAAACCGGTTTTATTAAGCGCCGATCGCGAAATTGACTATGGCCGGATTATCAGCCTGATCGATCGCATCAAGGCCGCCGGAATCACAGAATTGGGATTGATAGTTGAAACGGAGCGGCCGCGGAAGTGAATCATCCGTTTCTCATCTCATTAATAATGCACACAACATTCTGTGGGGCGTTGCTTTTTTTCGGTAGCCGAAGTCGGCCGCATGCCATGACGGTGCCGGTACAAACCGTTCACTGGGTCAATATTACTCCGCCGGCCGCCCCGGGCATCGAAACACCCCGGCCGGCCAAACCGAAAACATCGCCGGCGCTCATTCCCAAAGTCAAACCGGCAGAAGCTACCGCCATTGTGCCGGAAAAGCCCCGCGAAATTCCGGAGGCTAAACCGACCCCGGAAAATCCGGTTGCCTCGCCGGCGCCTTTACCGGAAATGGTAGCCGAGCCGAATAATCTGGCGCAAACGGCCGCGGCCGGATTGCCGGGCGCGACCGGGATGAAGGTGGACGACCCTGACTTTACTTTTATTTATTACCTGAATATCATCCGCAATCGTATCCAGGAGTATTGGCGCCCGCCGCGGATTTCGGCCGGCTATGTTCAAAACCAGCAGGCTATGGTCGTTTTCCGCATCGCCAAATCGGGTAAAATTTCCAACATTCGCGTAGAACAATCTTCCGGAAATTTCCTGTTCGACCAGGCCGCCCAGCGCGCGCTCTATGAAACCGCCAACCTGCCACCCCTGCCGGACGAATACGGCGGCAAAGAATTGACCGTTCACATTGAATTTGAGAGCCTGCGATGAGAGATTTGCGCATTTTTCCGGTTCTGTTCGCGCTGGCTGCGCTATTTTCTGAAATTGGAAATGGTCAGACGGACGTGTTTCTGAAAATCCAATCGGCCGAAACGCATAAGATTAATGTCGCTATTGTAAACTTTTCAGCAAAGCAGAGCCCGGAATTGGCGATCAGCCTGCGCCGGATTCTGATCGATGACCTTAACAATTCAGGTTTTATCTCGGTTTTGCCGACCGGGACAGAAGTCGATTCAAACGAGTCGTTAATTGAATTCCGGGTAACCGGGGAAATCATTCAGACGGGCAATCGTTTCAGTTTTGAATTCAGTCTCACGGAAGCCGCTACCGGCCGACGGCTGATGACCAAGTCATTTCGCGCCTATCCTTTTGCCATACGGGTTCTCGCCCACACTGTTTCGGATGAAATTGTCTACCGTTTGTGCGGCGACTATGGGGTAGCCTGCACGAAAATCGTCTTTCTGTCCGAACGAAAAGGCGGAAAGGAACTGGCCATAATGGATTATGACGGCCAGAGATTGAGCGTTCTGACCCATACCAACTCGATTAATATCTTACCATGTTGGTCGATGAATGGACAAAATCTGCTGTTCGCCACCTATGCCCTGGGCGGCGGTCCGGTGCTGGCCGATTATAATTTTAAAAGCGGCCAATTCTCGCGTTTTATTGCCCACCCCGGGACATACACTTCTCCGGAGTATTCGCCGGATGGAAAACGGGTGGCTTTCGCGCTGACTCAAAACGGCAATGTCGATATTTATATCGCCGACCGTGACGGAGGAAATCGGCTGCGCCTGACGGCTAATCCGGCCATCGATACGGCGCCGTCCTGGTCGCCGAACGGCCGCGAAATTGCCTTCTCTTCCGATCGCGGCGGCAATCCTCAGATTTATCTTATGGACGCCGAGGGCGGCAATGTCCGGCGGCTAACTTATGAAAATAAATTCAACGCTTCGCCCAAATGGTCGCCTAAAGGCGATCAGATTGCTTTCGTAACGCTGCAATCCCACGGGTTTCAAATTTATCTGATCGATGTCACCGGCGAGAATCTGATCGTCCTGACAAATAATCAAGCCGGGTATGAAAGCCCGTCCTGGTCGCCGGATGGCAATCATCTCGTTTTTACATCCAATCGGAGCGGCAAATGGGACATCTATGCCATGCTGAAAGACGGTTCGCACCTGCGGCGGTTGACTTTCAACGGCGGCAATACCGGCCCGAGCTGGTCACCGCGTTTGAAACCATTTAACTAGAAAAACATATCATGTATATCGCCAAATTTAAAATCACGTCTAACAAGGAGACTCAAAAATGAAAAAATTACTTTTACTCTTGATTCCACTAATGTGTATCGGCCTGGTTTTCAGCGCCTGCGGTAAAAAGACCGCCGCTGTTCAGAAAGACCAGCCCGAAGTCGTCACTCCAGCCCCGACCCAGTCACAACCGGCCCTCACTCCGGCGCCTAAACCCGCCCCCTTAACGCCTGCCACCACCCAACCCGAAAAAAGCGACAATACCGATAAAAATCAGGGCATTACCATTACAACGACCCTTGGCGGCCAGGTCCTGCAACTCGACGCCATTTACTTTGATTATAACAGCTATGAACTGCGGCCGGATGCCATCACCACTCTCGAAAAAAGCGCCCGGATTCTTAAACAGAATCCGACGGCTTTAATTTCAATCGAGGGCCATTGCGACGAACGCGGAACCGTGGAATACAATATTGCTTTGGGCGAACGGCGGGCATATTCCGTAAAAAATTATTTCATCGAATACGGTCTTAATCCGGATAATTTGGTCACGATCAGCTATGGCAAGGAAAAACCGGTCGACCCGGGTCATGATGAAGACGCCTGGTCCAAGAATCGCCGGGCGGCTATTGTTCCAAATCCCTAACGTATCTTTTTAATTATTATTCCAGGGGCTGGGATGTATTTGAAAATCCAAAGTCTGTTTCTCGCGGGTCTGATCCTAATCGGTTTATCCACCTGTGCCACTCGTAAAGACATACTAGAGGTACAGGAAGAACTTTACTATCTGCGCAATCAAATCCAGAGCATTAAACAAACCACCGAAGAAACTCAAAAAGCGCTGGCCGACGTCCCGGCCGAAATTGCGGCCCAAAACGCCCGCATTCTGGCCGAACTGGATTCGCTGGATCAATCCGTCGTGGCGTTACAGGATGCGACCGATGGAATGCGGGCTGACATCGGGGTCAGATTAACCGGCATCCGGCAGGATTCCGGCCTGATCGCCAGTAAACTGGATGACAATAATTACCGCACCGGCAAGCTAATCGGTAAGGTGGAATCACTGAACGGAAAAATGACTGATATTACCGAGAAAATCGAAAATCAGGCCGCCAACCCGACGCCTTCAGCCAGCACCCCTTCTCCAACAGAAATTTTCAATGGCGCCTACCGGGATATGACCCGGGGAAATATGGAATTGGCCGTTCAGGGTTTCCAGGCCTTTTTACAGCTGTTCCCGGAAAACGAACTCGCCGACTATAGTCAGTATTACTTAGCCGAAATCAATTATCAGAAAGGCGAATTCGGCCAGGCCGCTTCCGATTATAATCTGCTGATCGCCCGCTATCCCCGCAGTCAGAAAACTATCAACGCCCAGTATAAACTCGGTTTATGCTATCTGCAACTGAACGACCCGGAACGGGCGCGCACCTATTTCAACCAGGTTATCCAGCAACATCCCAATACCGAAGAAGCCCTGCTGGCGCTCGCCAAATTGCAAAAATTGGAACAGCCGTAATTCCAAACTGGTTTTGCCCGCACCGTTTAATAGTAGTTGCGGATTTTTTTCAGTTCATCTTCCGCGGTATTTACCAAATCGTTTACCATTTTTTGCATCGGTAAAATACTAGTAATCAATCCCACGCTCTGGCCGGCCATCAGGGATCCGGATTCGATATCGCCGTCGACAACCGCCCGCCGCAGGGCGCCGACCCAAAAACTCTCGACTTCGTACTGCGCTTTTTCGCGGGTGGTTTTACCGTCACTGATCTCCTGCAATAAGCGCATTTGCAATTTACCAAACTCTTCTGTGCCTTTATTTTTAACTGCCCGTACGGCAACAACCGGAAGCTTGGAATCGTACTGGGGGGTTGCGATAGCCTGGCGGGCTTTGGCTTTTAACAGGGCCGCCTTAAAATTCGGATGAGTTTGACATTCTTCGGTCAAAACGAAACGGGTGCCAAGTTGCACGCCGGCGGCGCCCATTAATAACAGGTGAGCGATCATCCGGCCATCCGCAATTCCGCCGCCGACAAATAATGGAACATCTTTGATTTGGAATAAAACCTGCTGCAACAAAACTATTAACGAGACATGGCCGATATGGCCGCCGGCTTCACTGCCCTCCAGGATCAGGGCGTCGATGCCATACTCAACCTGTTGACGAGCGATGCTTTCCTCAGGAGCGAATGACAGCGTCCGTTTACCGCGCGATCGTAAGCCCGCGATGTCCTGACGCCGTGGAAGGCCTCCGGCTAAAACCACAAACGGGACATTTTTATTCTGTAAAATTTCATACTGCGTCCGGAAGTTCGGCGCAATTGTAATCAGGTTAACCGCAAAGGGCGTATCTAATCCGGCCAGGCAGCGATCGACTTCTCGCTCGAACAAATCCGGCGGCAGGTTGCCGCCTGCCAGCACCGGGAAGGCGCCGGTTTTACTGACGGCTTTCACTAAGTTGTAATCGCTCACCCAGGTCATGGCGCCGCAAATAATCGGATATTTGACGCCGAGAAAACCGGCGCCGGTTTTTGTTAGTTTATCGAAATACATTTCTTTTCCTTTTTATAAACAACAATCTCATTCAGCCGGAATTTACAAAATCCGGCGAAAATGCCTATTCGGATACTCTGCGGATTTGTCTTTCAGTCTCCGTGATGGTGTAATTTTATTCCCCCGGAAGCCTCTAATTGTGAGTTAAAGCAACCGGTATTATGAAAAACCGGTTGCGCAATTTTCAAAGAATCATTATTTTGGACTGTCAGATATTTTAAAAGCGATTGAAATGTTTCCGCTGAAAGGGGTGAAAAAATGAAAAATACATTCGTGGTTATTCGTATTTTTTGTTCCTGCTTTCTGATTATCACGGCTTTCTTTTTAAAAGTCGAATCCGGTTTTTGCCAAACGCCGACCGAAACAATTCTTTTCTCCAGTACCGCTGCGAGTCAGTGGACGGTGGATGGGCGGGTTACCTGTCAGGTTTCTGACACAACTTTGCGATTCGTTTTTGATTTCGACGCTGACAATCCGCCTAAGGTGCGGCCCGATACCACGACTCTGGAAATCGTCTCCGAAATTGATTTATCCGGATGCGACTCGGCTTTCGTTCAATATTCCACCTTTGATTACCTGCCCAGTGAGGACTCCTGGATCGTTGGAGCCGTAAAGGTCTATGCCAAACACGAATATCAGTCGCAATGGACCGAAGTTTACGATGACCTTACCTCCATCGCCGGTTCGGTTCATAACCTCAAAATCCGACTCAAAGTAGCTGTTCGTTCCAATACCAACTCGCCCGGTACTTTTTCCATTGATAATTTTCAGATTGTCGGTAGAACCTATTAACGGGTGATAAGCTTACGAATTAATAAAAATCAATGGGACGTTCAACTCTCATAATCGTCCTGGGATTTATCGTGATCTTCGGCTACGTTTCTATCCGTATGCATAAGGTCGCCGAACGTGCGGAAGAAAATTCGATTGAGTATGCCGAAAGAGTAATGGCGCGGCAGGTCGCCAATAGCGCGCTCGAATATATGTTATCGCTTTATTCGGTGTTCGGATATTCCGATACGACCATTTCCAAAGATGTGTGGCTGGGAGGTTCGTTTACGGGCACGATCGCGACAATGGCTTATGATACAACATCCGGAGAGGACAGCGTCCTGGTCTCCGTAACAGCTGAGGCCGGGGGACAAACTAAAACCTGTTCGGTTACTTTATGGAGCCGGGATTATTTGTTACCGACTATTCCTGCCGCCGTTGGAATCAGCGCAGACGCTACCGATTTAACTCTTACGGGACATTCTCATATTTATGGCTCCGATACTGATATGGACGGCACAACCTCAAGGCGGGGCTGGCACAGAGGACATGGCCCACATCGGGGCTGGGGTTGGGGTGGGGGGCGAAGACATCATGGTTGGCATCATCTTGCCGAACCACCCGATCTTTCTGACGACCTCCCCGGGGTTTCCGTATCCGAAGAAGCCGACAGTATAAGTTTAATGGATCAATATGAAGGCACAACGAACATACAGGGAGAGGGAACCTCTCCAAGCATTGCCCTGTATGAAGAAACCACTCAGACTGACATTCAAGCGGTGGCGGATGCGTATGAATCGATCGCCGATTACAACCTGACTTCCTGTGATGCGCTGGGCAGTGTTTCTCTGGGCAGTGCTGCGGCGCCCGTTGTTGTGCATGTCTCCGGTGAATGTACTATTAGCGGAAATCTGACCGGCTATGGTGTGTTAATCGCGGAGGGTGTCACCTTTAAAGGACGGGTCAAATGGTACGGACTGGTTATCATTACCGGTGATGCCGAGGCAGATTTGTCGAGTAAGGGAAACTCCAGTATTTGCGGGGCCTTATTGATTGGCGCTCCATCGGCAGATATTTCTCTCAAGGGCCACGACGCCGTATATTTTTCGAGCGAAGCGATCCAGATGGTAAAATCATATATTACATCGACCGGAAATAAACCCAAACGGGTCAATAATTTGACCTGGTGGGATTAGCGGATAATATTTTTATCCGGATATTGATCCCGCTGTCGCTCGATGGTTTCTTCCAGATTCATTTTCTTGGCCTTGACCCGCTCTTCAAGTACCGGCAGCAATTCGGCTTTTAAAATGATAACCAATTCCTTTTTCGTGCGGTCGACCGAATTATAACCGGTTAAATAACGCAATCCGAAAACCCACCAAGGGAGATCTTTCAAACCCGGAATTCCTTTGCGTACGGTCGATTTCTCTTCGGCATATAAACCGGCGATTGCGGTCTGTTCACCATTAACCAGCAACACATCGGTGGCGGCAACCTGTTTGTCGATTGTGGCGCTGGTCGCGCCGGGTGTGGCGGAGCTGCGTTCAGCCCGAATATTCAGATGAATAAAAGTTACCCCCTGATCGTGGATAAGGCGTGGCGTTACCTCCAGAATGGTTCCATAATCAAAAAACTGCACAACCGTATTGCCGGCAAAATCGGTCTGGCTGATAGAAAAAGATCCGCCGACCTGTATCGAACCTTTGGCTCCATCCATAACTTTTATGGTCGGGCGAGAAATGATTTCGCCGACATTCATAGCCTCCAGGGTTCTCAGTAATCCCTCAACGTTCAACAGCCCCTGTCGGTCACGATACCGGGAAGAGAGTGAAAAAAATTCCTGGGAAACCATTGTCCCGGCCAGGGTTTTAACATCGATATTGGATTTGTCAGCCATAACCGACCAATTTATCCCGGATTCGGCCAGCGTGTGCCGGTCACCCTGGAAAAAAATCGCCGAAATTTCAATTTCGCGGGAATCTTTGGTTATCTGCGCTTTTCCGGCCGGTCCGGTTTGCGGAACAGGAGCTAGGGCCGGCGCCGGTTTGCTTTCGGTATCGACCGTGTTGACAATTTCGATATATGAGCCTTTATCCACATATTCCAGATCGTAGGCTTTCACTAAAATTTCCAGAGCTTTCAACCAGTGGCAGGGGGAAATTTCGATGTTGATTGAGCCCTTTTGGCCGGTTGGGTCAATAATGACCTTATTCTGAAACTTAGTCGCCATGACACTCAGAACCTGGACAACCTGTTCAAAATTGGCGGTGGGCGGAAAAGAGACCATTTGCTCCGGATTGTTGTTCAGGACGGCCGGGCGTTTCTGGGCCAGTGTCACCAGTGGTGCGAGTTGAAGCAAACAGACGAGCAAAGCGATTCCGGTTAAGTAATTAAACTTACCAGGTCTGGTTTTCATTTTTATTTCCCGCCTTTCCCTGAAGATTTAAGTTGCAAAATGAATGTATCGGTTATGCCACCGCGATTCATACTAAACACCGCCTCACCGTTATTAAGATCGATTTTTGACAAATATCCCAGATAGACTGTGCTTCCGACCTTAATTTCCCGAACGGTCCCCTGCTGATCCTGGATAAAAGCCGAATTGGATGTAAGGGCGATCAGGCGACTGTTTTCTATATTGATCAGATTTTCAAGGTTTAGGGGCAGAAAATCAAGAATCAGGGGCGCAAACGGATCGAGATCATGATATTCCGGGGATTGCTCGGCGGCGTAAGGTCCCAGAGCCAGCAAGTCGGGCTTCTCGGTCTGAGTAAAAAAAACACCGTTCAGGCGGATGACAATTTCCAGAGATCCCCCGGTCGTTTTATCGGAGGATGATTTTGCCAATATTTTTTTCAATCGCAATGATTCGATTTTATAGAGCGGAGAGCCATACTCCAGACGACGGATAAACTGCATTACTTTAGGGAAGTCGCCCTCGCCACTAAGTTCGTAGGAGGCTGTCGAAACATTGTCCTTGCGCTGGACGCCGAGCAGATTGAACCGGAAATTGAAAAACGCACCATAACGATCAATCTCTTCGAGGTATCGGTAGGTTTGATGTATGGTTTTTTCCGGTAAAATCACTTTGGGGTAGTATTTGAGCCGTTCATTAATTTGCTGTAATTGTTTTTCATAACCGTCTAATTGCGAGTAAGAATTTTGAAGCTGAGTCAGCTGCTCTTGTTTCGTTTTTAACTCCTGTTCGTATTTGGTGAAATCCTTCCCGAATTTCATATTCAGCATAAAAAATCCACCCAAACCAAGGAGTGCCAGAAAAACCAGGAGAAAAATGCTGTTGCGGACTTCGTAAGACATAGTTTACCGCCTAAGGAGTAGTCGCGATGAGCTGGGAAGCTTCCAGGCCAATTTCGCTGGTCGGGCTTTGTTTTAAAATTGCAAGAAACAGCCCACGGGCCTCTTTATTTTGATTTGTAGCGACTAGGGCTTTTCCTAAAAAGAGCATCGCGCTTAATTTCTCCTCACTTTCCGGGTTTTCCCTGATAAACGCTGAAAGGACTGCGATGGCCTGCCGACAATCGCCTGAGGCGAAATAACACTTTCCGACCCAAGCTTTGGCATTGGCGGCATAGGCCGAATCTTGCGTTCTGGTGGCTACCTGTTCAAAAAATGGCCGGGCTTCTTCAATTTTGCCTTGATTATACAATTTGACGGCTTTTTGATATAAAACCGCTGTTTTTGGCGTTTTGGTTCCGGCGGTATTTTCATCCGTCAGATCAAGACGGGCCTGATCCGGAATTTTGACAATCGGATCAAAGTTTTTTTCATCTTCCGTAATCTTCTCGACATTGATCCGGAATTGATAAACCGTACTTCCCCGAATTTCGACCGGGGTGACATTTTCCACGCTGGCTGAAGGGAACTGGGCTGCCAGCCGGGGAGCCCGGTTGCGATAAAGGCTGACCCCAAGCATTTGAAAACCGTTCCCCTGAGTATTGATTTCCGTCAGCCAAAGATTTTCTTCTACGCTGTGCATAGCCCGGATTGTTTTCTCCAGGGTGTAGCTCCATTTATGAGTACCGGCCGAGAGAGTTTCCAGCAACCCGAGTTTTTGTTTGCCAAGTTTGGTCTGGGTTACCAGGCTGTCCAGACGCGCTTCGACCCATGTAAGTTCATTGACCGATTTTTCCAGCCGGGCCATTTTCTGGGTAAAGGTCGCCATCGTCTTCGATTTATTGGCATAATGGTAGTTGAACCACAACGGCGCCATAAAGATCATCAGCAATAATAAATACCCATGCCAGGCCAGTTTCAGGACGCGCTGACGGCGATTGATATAATCCGGGATCAACGCCATCGGGATGATTCTTTTTTCATCAGAAAAGAACACCGTAACCGCATTGCCCAGCGGAACGGCGAACTCTGATAATGAATTCTCGATCTCCGGCGTAAACCGGAACAGATCGGGATTAGCCGTGAAGTAGGCTACATCCGTTGTTTCAAGAGTGTGTTGAAAAACAGTCACGGCCTCAAGACGGCGGGCCTGGCCGGTTAAAATAACCCGGTAGTGTTCCGGAATGTTGCCCAGGCTTTGTTCGTAGAGAATTTTACCTGTAATTGTCTTCAGTAACTGCGCTGAATTAAAATCTTCATTGATCGGAGGAGCGATCTGGGTAACCTGGCCGCCTTTGGTAATGACGATTTTACTTTCCTCGAAGGCAATGTGCACGATGATCAGAACATCCTCGGCAGCGGGATTGTAATTTATCCGGATCAGGTTAAGCAATGCAACTTCGTCCGGAAGGATAGAAACCAGCCGGAGGTGTTTCTTCGGGCCAATCTTTACCGCTTCAAACAGATTGAGAAGTGGAATTCCGGCGGTATAGGCAAAGGCAAAGACATTATTATCGTTATTGAAGAAATAATCGAACCGGTCGTCTTCGATTGGTTTATTGAGCCGCTCCCCGACATCAGCGAATATTTTCTTGCGACGGGCTGCTTTTTTGATCTGGCCGTATCCGTTACGCAGCTGAATCACCTGAGATATTGAAGCGGGCAGATTGACCGCATAATTAAAATTCCGGGAGGGAGCGGAACGCAAAATTGTCTGTAAAACCTCTTCGTTGGACTGTTCTGTCCGGCTTTCAGCTTGCGGAGCGGTGATAGCAGCTTCGTCTATGGATGCCGTCAGGTTTTTTTCGTCCGACCCAAAAATGTCCTCAGCCGATATTGCCGGTCCGGAACCAATCTCCAGACCCGGTATTTCGTCCGTAGTCTCTTTAATGGGTTCAATTAACCGGTGTTTCTCCGCAAGATCGATTTTGATCCGGCCCTGGCCCGGACGGCAAAACAAGGCGCTGAGTTCAAGACCATCTAAGTACAGGGCGAGTAGTTGCTTGTTCGATGACATACGCAGTGGTTATTCAGGCTTTATATTTGACAATTTCTTCAAATCTCTTTTTGTTATTTGCATTGGCCCAAGCTTCCTCATACGAAATGACTTTTTCTTCATACAGTCTTTTCAGATCCTGCTCCATCGTAATCATTCCAAGCTGGGATGACTGCTGAATCATCTGATAAATTTCATCCAGGTTGTCATTCTTGATCGCGGCGCGGATAGGTGAAATCATAAGCATAACTTCCTTGGCAAGGATCCGTTTATTATCGAGGGTGCGCGGTAGCTTTTGGGAAATGACCACCGTCAGAACATCGGCCAGCCGTTCACGGACGCGTCCCTGCTCCGCAGGCGGAACCTCGGCGATGATCCGGTTGATGCTTTCCACCGCGGAGGAGGTGTGCAGAGTAGCAAAAACCTTATGGCCGCTGTCGGTGATTTCCAGGGTGGTGATGATCGTATCGGCATCCCGCATTTCGGCCACCACGATGATATCCGGGTCCTGCCGCAGAGCCTGCATCGCGCCATCTTTAAAAGACAGAACATCCGTTCCGACGCTCCGGTGCCGGACGACACAGCGTTTGGGATCGTGGACGTGCTCAATCGGGCCGCCGATGATGATGATCGAGGAATCCACCGTTCGGTTGTTGGCGTCGATAATTGAATCCAGGGTCGTGCTTTTCCCCGAGCCGGTTATTCCCGTAACCAGAACCAGACCGCGCTTAACATATTTCAAACTTAACGCTTTGAGCACCTCCGGATGAAAATTGAAAGCTGAGATCGGACGAACTTCCGAACTGATCAGCCGCATATTCATAGCCAGATGTTCCAGGTCAAAATATACATCGGCCCGGAAACGCTGATTGACCCCATTCTCCGTAATGCTGTAGGAAAAATCAACATTGCGGTTATCGAACAGGTCCCGGACTTGTTGTTCCATCAGAAGATTTAAAATCAGGAGGTCGGTATCAGCCTCAGAATATTGACCCAGAGCGGAATCCGCCACTTTTTCACCGTGAATGCGGAACCAGACATTGCCACGACAGCCATAAGAACCCAGATCGATATCGGAAGCGTTTTTCGCACGCATATCCAGCAGAAGCGCATTGATCAGTTTTCGTAATATCAGACGCTTTTCCGGCTCAAGTTTTTTTAACTGTTCTATTAGAAATCGCTGGCGCTCGATTCCGTAGAGAAACTCGGGAACCGTGGCGTTGAAATTGCGCATTATCTGAATTGTGGTTTCGATCAGGACTGAATCCATCTTTTCCCCCTATTTGTTACGCAATTTGTCTTCCAGTTCACAGACCAATTTATTGGTCAAAATCAGTTTACGTCGCAATACTTCGAGGATATTGACCGTGTAAATCGAAAATATCCGCTGTTCCTGCCGCGAAAAAAAGTCCATCATGACGTGTCGGTTAAAACGTAATAAAAGGCTCGGCGATTCGGTCCTGATCGAAGCGATGCGATAATGGTCGCGAAAGACCACCAGTTCGCCAAATACGTCACCTTTGGTCAAAGTGGCTAATTTGACGCCCTCCCGCCAGACGGTCAAACTTCCGTCACAAATCAGGTAAAAATCCTTGCCGATTTCATCTTTGCGAATGACCTGCTCATCCGGGGGAATGTACAATTCTTCGCCCAGTTCCAGAAATTTTTCGGCGACGTCCTGCGGAAAATTAGTCAGAATCAGGGGGATTTTATTAAACGAGATGAAACCATCGCGTTTCCTCGACCTGATTGTAAGCGATGAATTGTTTCTGTAAGTATTCAACTCTTCAGCTATTTCTGATGTGGCCTGCATATTAAATCTTTTTCAAATTGTTGGGTGTTACATGTCCTTGCCAAATTGCCGACCCGATTCTTTCCTGATAGTAGAACGGGGTTTCAACGCTGAATTTTATGCCGATCGTGCGAATTTCCGACAAAACGCTGGTCGTGTCCCCCATTGAATTAAAATAAGACAACTCCAGACGAGTTAATCCGAGAGCGATGTCTGACTCGGCTCCGTTGAATGAGCGGTACAGATAGCAATCGCCAGGGTTTTCGGTTCCGGTGGTTTCGCCGGGCGCCCCAATCCGATAGGTGACCGTATCCAGATCACTATCCGTATCAATATCGGCTACAAAAGTAAGGCCGGTATCTGAAACCGCCCGGATGGATTCGGTCGTGTTTTCAAGACCCTGGCCGATTTTGCGCAGATCGGTCTGAAGCATGGTCGCGATACCCGTCGCATTACTCTGAGCATTTACATTTAATGAATTGACGGTGTTCGATTCCATGATCTGACCATCGATAGTCAAAAGCGAAATAATAAAAATGCCCGCTATTAAAAATGTGCCCGCAAGTTCGATATCCATCATTCACCGCCCTCAATAATGGTAATATGAAAAGATCCGGCTGATCGTCACCGGTTCGGGAATGTATTCGCTTGAAACGGTAACGTTCATTCTTTTAAAATACGTCTGAGACGCCTGAAAATTCTCAGCGTCATCGGTATCCACATAACCAACCTCGGCTTCAATTGTAAACGGAATTCCGCTGGCAGTCGTATCGGTTAAACTGACGGCATTAAAATCATCAACATCATCAAAATTGGGATACTCTTCCCCGGATTCTGCTCCCAGATCGTTCGGATCCGTCAGAAAAGCCGTGCCTCCGGACAGGGTGACGCTGACGGTTGCTTCATCAAATTCTTTGGTGATTGCAGATTCTATAACGCTCTCGGCAATTGATACGGCAATGGTCTGATTTTCACAGGCAATGATCCTGAATTCGTTGCTATAACGGCTATTATTAATTGTCAAGGTATAACGCCCGAAAATTGCGATCGCGCCCAGTAAAATCAGCAGTTCGGCTCGTCCAATTCCCATCCTTAATCCTCAACTGTGACAGCGGCGACTTCCTCGATAGTGGTAAGGCCTTCCTTAATGCGTTCACGTCCGGAAGCCCGCAGGGTCAGCATACCGTCTTTGATGGCCTGGGTGCGAATGGCTTCCTCATCCACCTGTTCGCCGGCCGTCACGATCAGCCGGCGGATTTCCTTCGTAAAAAAAAGCGCTTCCATGATCGCGATACGGCCTTTGTACCCGTGCCGGCATTTGTCACAACCAACAGCCTCGTAAAAGGTAGTTTCTTCGATTTCCTGCTCGGTAAACCCCAAATGTCGCGCGGCCTCGATATCTTTATGCGCCGACGGTTTTTTGCAGGCTTCGCAGAGTTTACGGACCAGGCGCTGGGCCATGATGATATTAACCGAATAGGCAATCAGAAATGGTTCGATGCCCATTTTATAAAGGCGCGAAACAGCGCTCGGCGCATCGTTCGTGTGCAGGGTTGAAAATGTCAGGTGTCCGGTGTTGGCCAGTTTGATGGCGATTTCAGCGGTTTTCAGGTCGCGGATTTCACCGACCAAAACAATATCCGGATCGTGCCGTAAAATGGCCCGGATTGCCAGATCGAAGGTCATTTTTTCGCCGATCTTGAGCTGGCGGGCTCCGGAAATCAGATATTCAACCGGCTCCTCGACGGTTAAAACGCATTTTTCTGGCGTAATGACCGAATACAAGGCCGCCACCAAAGTCGTGCTCTTGCCACTTCCGGTCGGACCGGTTACGATAACAATTCCGGATGGTTTATTGATCGCACGATTGAAATCGTCAAGTGCCTGTTTTTGCAGTCCAAGTTTTCTCAAATCCGTAATCACTTTACGGTCATCCAGAATACGGATTACGATACTTTCCAGCTTCCGCTCAAATTCCGACCCCACGATCGGGACAATCGAAACGCGGTAGCGGATCAGATAACCGTCAACCTTTTTCTGAATGAAGCCATCCTGGGCAATATCGCGTTCAAAGCGGTCGACATTCCGGGTACGATCTTTAAAGACCGCCGCGATCGCCTCGGGCTTGACACCTTTCTGAGACTAATAAGTCGCCAGTTTACCATCCCGCCGAAAGTTAAAATCGGTGATATTGCCGGGTTTGGGAACGATATGAATGTCGCTGACGCCCTGCCGGACGGCTTCGACCAGCATCCCTTCCACGAGGGTGGTTAAGGCGCTTTGGTTGATTTCGGCGTCCAGCGCGGCTTCATCGATCGCCTCTTCTTTGGGCGCCTCTTCATCTTCGTATTCGATTTCGTCCAGCAGGCTGAAAAATTCATTGCGGCTCGAAAGACATTTATTAATGATTCCGTCGAGGTTTTCCAGTCTGTCGTAGACAATTTCATATTTCGGAAATGGGAGCTGCTCGGCCAGAGATTTAATCTCCGTGTTGATGGGATCGGCGCACAGAATCGTAAGGACTTTCTCGCCCTTTTGAGACGCGACCTGGTAAGGAATGACCTTATTGCGAATGAGCGCCGCCCGGAAATCATCACTGTGATTGTCCAGAATTTCGGTAATAAAATTAACTTGTTCTTCGGTAATCATATCGGCGGTTACAGTCATCTCCCGGATGGCAAAAAGAACTGTTAGTTCGTGTAACACCGCGTGCCGGTCGATTCCCAGATCCTCAAACAGGATTTTTCCAACCTGTCGGCGCATGGTTGGCGATTCACCAGCCTGAATTTCAAGCGCTTTTTTAAGCTGTTCGGAACTGATGATACCTTTTTCGAGTAATATTTCACCAATCAGTTTTGACACGGTTTTTCCGGCGGATTACATGACCGACGTCTCCGATGAAACGACGGTGATGCCGATCATGACTCCCATAATAAACATCGTTATGATAAAATTGACGAGATTTATGACTTTCTCCATCCGATAAGACGTATCGGTTT
>Ga0172375_10003548_pt1 | contig 23567 bp, 27 predicted proteins | sample LakKiv1m_FD_114537 | JGI IMG/M metagenome (GOLD analysis project Ga0172375, IMG submission 114537) | Freshwater microbial communities from Kabuno Bay, South-Kivu, Congo - kab_092012_11.1m | ecosystem: Environmental > Aquatic > Freshwater > Lake | place: Democratic Republic of the Congo... | reverse complement strand
CTTGCGGGCTTGGTAAGTTGTCCAACCGTTGTTTTTAAGGCGAATTGTCTCTATAAGCTTGCTACGAGTGAGTTTCATAGATGAAAGAAACTCATCGTAGGGAAATAGTTTCGGGATAACACATGTATCCTTTACTATACAAAAACTTATAAACCCTTACATGGCTCTTAAATCCGTAAAAACGGGGTGGGCCAATGTATCGTATTCCTTTAGCTGAAATTAAAGACAAATTACTTAAGAGCAATAAGATTACTCCTCGAGAACTAGATGAACGGATTAAGAAGAAAATTAACGATCTTTCCGGGCTGATTAGCGAGGAAGGAGCAGCTCATATCATCGCTAATGAGTTAGGAGTAGAGTTGCTTAATTCTAATAATACTCGCTTAAAGATAAAAGAAGTGTATGCAGGTATGCGAGACGTGACTACCTTAGGTAAAGTGGTGAGAAAATTTGATGTGCGCGAATTTGCTAAAGGGGATTCTAAAGGTAAAGTTTGTTCCCTCGTTATCGGAGACGAAACCGGGACGACTCGTGTAGTGTTCTGGAACGAACAAGTGGAGTGGTTAAGTAAAGTTAACGTTGATGACATTGTGCTGATCAAAAACGCTTTCGCTCGAGAGAATAATAACGATCGAGAGATTCATATGGGAAATAGGGGAGAATTAGAAGTTAACCCCCTTGGAGAAACGGTGGGTGCAGTCTTAAAAACTCAAGCTAATACAAATTTCCAACGAAAAAAGATCGAGCAGTTGCAAGATGGAGAAGAAGGAGTAGAAATATTTGGTACGGTGGTGCAGGTTTTTGATCCGCGCTTTTTTAACGTGTGCTCGGAATGCGGAAAGAAAGTAGTTGAGTCCGAGGGAAATTATAATTGTGATGAACACAAACAAGTAACTCCGGCCACCTCTTACGTCTTGAACGCTATTTTAGATGATGGTACGGGAACGATCCGCGGGGTATTTTGGAGAAATCAAGCTTCTCGATTGTTAGGTAAAGAAGATAAAGATGTGGCAGCATATCGTGAAGACTTGGCTTCTTTTGAGGAAGTTAAAACTGATTTGTTAGGAGAACAGTTTAAATTGGTGGGCAGAGTTAAGCGTAACGATATGTTTGATCGTTTGGAATTTAGTGTACAGTTAGTAGAAAAAGGCAATGCTCAAGAAGAAATCGTAAGATTAGAGAAAGGTTGACTACTTTTTAGTAAGAATTTATAAATTAGAAGATATTATCAATCAATAAAGCTTACATTTATGGGGAGATACTATGACTGCAACTCAACCTATCGAAACAATTCAAGGAGATTTGAGAGCTTATGCTCAACTCGAACCAGACACCTTTCAGACGGCCAGACAAGTTAATCAAGACCGAATGACCAATCATTCTTTATGTAATGTTTTGTTTCACACTGCTGACGGAAATGCTTACCAAGCACAGAAAGGCAGTTCAGTTTTGTGGGGAATTACCTCAGAAAAAAGCAATCTGATTTTAACTCATCTGTTTGATACAGAAAATAGTTCTTTTGATTAATTGGTTCAAAATGGCAACTTCATTCCTGACCAAGCTGAATCTGACCGAGCTCTGCAAGAGGCAGTCGTTTCCGACCTTACTAAATTCAGATTGCAAGGCGATGATAAGGTTTATCGTTATATAGAAATTAGAACTGCTGATGGTTATGTTAAAGACGGCAAAAAGTTTAAGCCTCAGAATGAAGAGGAAAGAAAAGGCTTAGGTGTTATCTTTACTCCCGAATACTTGACTTTCCTGAATAACAATCCTGTACGAAATGTTGAAGTTATAAGAGCATGTTTCTTGGCTCCCGAGTATGTAAGAAAAGAAGCAAGGACACTTTGGCGGGCCTCTTGGCTTATTAATTTCGGCAACTATTCCTATTTCAGTGCATGCAATAGGATTGTTGATAGCAATTACCGTCTCCGTGGGGTACGTTTGGTGAGCGGAGCGAACCAGGTTGCGCCGCAGGCGCAGGACGCAAAAAGAGTAGGATTTAATCTTTCCCTAGAACAATTCTTGTTAGATTCTCTGCCTTTCGTTATCCCTGAAAGAAAAGGGGAATATGACACTTTGGTTAGGGAACGTTTAGGAAAAGTTCTTAAGTAATTATTTCTTCTTTTTCTAAATGCTCTTTCACACTCATATCTTAATAGGAATAATTGCTTTTCTTTTACTACATTCTTATCTCCCCGGAAAGGAATATTTAGTCTTTGTTTTAATCTTAATAGGCAGCATCCTTCCAGATATAGACGAACATAAAAGCAAGGCTGCTCAGTTATCGGGCATTCTGGGAAAGACGGTTTCTTTCTTTGCTAAACATCGAGGGATATTTCATTCCTTCTTGCTTCCCCTAATCGGTTGTGGATTGTTAGGATATTTTTGGAACTTTACTTATGCTTCAGCATTATTCATTGGTTACTTTATCCACTTGTTAGCTGATGCCTTAACCCCGATGGGCATTCCTATCCTCTGGCCCTTTAAGGAATTTAAGTTAAGAGGACCAATTCGAGTAGGTACGTGGCAAGAATGGATTTTGTTCGGGATGTTGGTGTTATTAATAATTAAAGAAGTATTGTTTTAATTGGGATAATAGTAAGCTTGAAGAACTTCTTTGACTTTAGCAGCAAAAACTCTTCCCACTTGATCATTTATTATAATCTTATCAAAATAAGCTTCTGCTCCTCGATTCTTCCAATGTTCTGCATAATGCATGCCTGCACTAGACAAAGCAATAACCGGGAAAGCTCTATGGCCATTGATTTCTCTTAACATATGGTAACCTTTTCCCGTGGGTAAGCGAGTGTCACTTAATACTAAATCATATTGTATTCCTTGAGCCATAAGTGCGTAAGCTTCTTCTAAAGTTTGTGCTTCGTCAACCTGGGCACCAACATATTTCTGAAGAGCCCTAACAGTAAGATAACGTACATCTTCTTCATCATCAATAACCAAAGTTCTAGGATGATTTACACGTTCTTCTAAAGGTCTTTCGGTCATATTATTTCTGGCCGGGCACTTATTTATAAGCCTTTCGTAAAAACATATACTTTATATTCATTATCTAGTAGAAACACTTAAGACTTCTTTTTCTTTTGGAACCAGTTTACTAGAAATAAAGCTCCAATCAGGAAAGCTATGCCCGAGATTTGAAGGGCCCAAATCAACATAAACCATTCAAAAGGACTTTTGAAGAGTAAGGCAATGTAAAGCAAACCGGCTAGAATAAAGGCGATACCTCCGACGATTTCATGTTTCCAAGTAATAATTAGAATGAGGGTTAAGATTAAAGAAGGAATATTATGAATTAATAAACCTAAAGCTATTTCCCACCACTTTAATTCTGGAGAAAAGACGTCTAAAGAGAAGAGAGTTAAAAATAAAATGAAAAGAATAGAAAGTATTCTGGGCGTCCAGTAAAGATATTTGTTAATTTGCTTAGGCATGGAAGAGAGAAGATAAAACAGATATTTAAATCTTCGGGCCACTGGACAACTCTCTTGTCTAGTGGCACTGGCCCGTGAAAACCCCAAATTTTAAGGAATGGGCCGTTTTGACCGAGCCACTCCCGCACTGGACAACTCCGGCTAGCGCTTATAAAGGACTTCTACTAATTAGTTCTTGCAATCAAAAATTGGTTGCACCTCACCAGAACCAAAATTGACTCTGGCTTGAAATAAAAACCGAAAGGAATGAGGCAAAGAAAATGAATACACAAACACAAAAAAACGTAAATAAAGTACAAGAAAAAGAAGGTAATCTGCCGGAAAAGAAAATCCGTGCCGGGGCCATATCCGCCACTATCTGGCTTAATCATGGTCAGAAAGCTAACGGAGAAGAATCAGAATATCGCACCATTTCTCTGGAAAGAAATTATCAAGATAAAGAAGGGAAATGGCAATCCAGCAATTCTTTTAGAGTAGCCGATTTACCTAAAGCGGCAGTAGTGCTACAAAAAGCTTACGAACACTTGATCTTAAATGAACAAGATCTATTCCGAAACAACTAAAAGATTAAAAACAAACAAAAAAGAGGTATATAAAAATGGTTAACGCTAGTAAAATTCAAGATCTTCCCGGAGTGGGAGCAGCAACTGCAGAAAAATTAGAACTGGCCGGTTTCAGAGATATGATGGCCGTAGCCGTGGCTACGATTGGAGAGTTAGTGGAAACTGCCGGAGTCAGTGAAGCTGTAGCTAGAAAGATGATCAATGCGGCTCGCGATAATATGAAGATGGGCTTCGAAACCGGTACGGAAGTCTTGCGAAAAAGGGAAGATATAAATAAAATTAGTACGGGCAGCGAAGTTTTTAACACCCTAATGGGTGGTGGTTTCGAAACTGGAGCTATTACCGAATGCTTTGGTGAGTTTGGATGTGGAAAAACTCAGATTGGACATATTCTTGCCGTCAACACCTTAAAAGAAGATCCGGATGCGGTAGCTGTATACATCGATACGGAAAACACCTTCCGTCCGGAAAGAATTCAACAATTAGCGGAAGGAGCAGGTATTAATCCCGAGGAGGCTTTAAGTCGAATAATGGTAGCTCGGGCATTTAACTCTGATCATCAGATGCTCTTGGCAGAGAAAGTAGATTCTCTTATCACTGAACAGAAAAAGAAGGTTAAGTTAGTAGTCATAGACTCATTGACTGCTCATTTCCGTGCAGAATTTATCGGTCGAGGGACTTTAGCGGAAAGACAACAGAAGTTGAATAGGCATATGCACACACTGTCTAAATTGGCTAGCTCTAATAACCTTTGCGTTTACGTGACTAACCAAGTTATGGCTAAGCCCGATCAGTTCTTTGGTGATCCCACTACCGCTATCGGTGGTCATGTTGTAGCTCATGCTTCTACTTTTAGAATATATTTACGTAAGGGAAAGAAGGGTACACGAGTAGCTAAGCTTATTGATGCACCCAATTTACCGGACGGAGAATGCTGCTTTGAAGTTACTGAAGGCGGATTAAAAGATACGGACGTTTAAGTTCGTATCATTATTTTTGTTTTTTACTCTTATTTTATTAGAGGAGCATTTTCTCTCCAAAACCTTTAAATAAACGTCCCTTCTCTTACGATTAAATCATGAGTGTAACCAAAAATAATGTCTAATTCTATTCATATTCAAACTAGAAGTAAAAATGTTGGAGGTAATAATTAAATGAATGAAGATGAGCGAATAGCTCCTGTTAACGTGGGAGATACTTTTGAGGTTTCTATTGATGCGGTCGGTGAGAAAGGTGACGGCATTGCTAAAGTCAAAGGATTTGTTTTATTTGTGGCTAAAGTTAAAAAAGGGGATTATGTTAAGATCCGAATCACTAAGGTTTTGAAAAATGTGGGTTTTGCAGAAGTAGTCCAGGCCTTAGAACGTCCGGTTAAGTCTTCTAAATTCGTAACTTTTACTGCAGAAGAGCTTAAGAAGCCAGAACCCGAGCCGGAATACAATTACGAGGATACGGAAGATTTCGGTGAAGAATGAAACGTTTGTTTGTAGGCATACCCCTATCTAAACTAATACGATTAAATTTAACTTCTTTATTGGCTGAACTTCAGTTTCCAGGAATAACTCCAGTGGAAGCGGAAAATCTTCACCTCACTATTAAATTTTTAGGAGAAGTAGCGGAAGCTCATTTACCCGAGGTTAATAAAAAGCTAGAACAGATTTCTCAGCACCATGCTCCTTTTAGGTTGGAGTTAAAAGAGATAGGGGTTTTCCCTTCTGAAAAAGAAATCCGCGTAGTCTGGATGGGAGTAGAAAGTGAGGAAATGTTAGGCCTGATTGAAGAAACAAATCGTGAATTAGCAGATATTCATCGGGAAGAACATAAAGAAGAAATTCCTCATCTTACTTTAGCTAGAGTAAAGCCCACTGCTGATTTTATTAAACTTAAAATGGTTTTAAATAAAAATAAGAGCATTTCTTTGGGGTTACTAGATGTAGATAAATTTTATCTTTTTGAGAGCAAGCTCACTCCAAACGGCCCAATTTATTCCGTTTTAGGTGAATTCGGGCTAAAAATGGGCTAGTTAAAGATATTACTCCTAAAACTTTATATATCTCTTTTCTTTTAGTTCCTTATTACAATAAAAGAGGTGTCTTCCATGTCTTACGTTGCTTGGTTCAAACAATTAAGTAAAGATTCTATCCCTGTTGCTGGTGGCAAAGGGGCTAATTTGGGGGAAATGTACAATATTGGGTTGCCCATTCCTCCCGGTTTTGTGATTACTGCACCCACTTACAAACTATTTACTGAAAAGACTAAAATTAAAGATAAGATCCTGAAGTTATTAGAAGGGTTAAACGTTGAGAATAATACTCAACTTCAATCCGTTTCTAAAAAGATTCAGAAGCTTATCTCTTCTACTCCCGTTCCGAAAGATATGGCTAAAGAAATTATGGATAGCTATGCCAAAATGGGGATAGGTAAAGAAGAAGTTTTTGTTGCAGTAAGAAGTTCAGCTACCGCCGAAGATCTTCCTAGCGCAAGTTTTGCTGGTCAGCAGGCCACTTTCTTGAATGTGAAGGGCAAGAGAGAATTGATTAAAGCCGTTTCTGGATGTTGGGCTTCCTTATTTACAGCCAGAGCGATTTATTATCGGGTTAAGAACGGATTTGATCACAGCCGGGTTTATATCGCCGTAGTAATTCAAAAGATGGTTAACTCTTCTAAGTCAGGAATTATGTTTACTATAAACCCTTCTAATAACGAAGCGAACGAATTGGTGATTGAAGCCATTTTTGGGTTAGGAGAATTTATTGTGGGGGGAGAAGTTAATCCGGATTTTTATGCGATAGAGAAAAGTAACCTAAAGATAAAGAAAGTGGAAGTTAAAGCTAAAGATTACGGTTTGTTTAGAAATGATAAAGGCAAGAATACTAAGAAAAAACTTTCTCCGGAATTAAAGAGACAACAAGTGTTAAGCATTAAACAAATTCAAGATCTTGCTAGTTTGGGAAGAAGAATTGAAAAGCATTATGGTAAACCCCAAGATATTGAGTGGGCGGTAGAGAACGAAAAGTTGTACATTGTTCAATCGCGAGCGATAACCACTTTCAAGAAAGAAGAAGAGAAAGTGGAAGAGAAAAAGAAATCTCTCTTGTTGGGTAAAGTTTTATTGCGAGGAGAAACTGCTTCTGCAGGATTTTATAGCGGACCGGTAAAAATAGTTCATAGTCCGGCGGAACTAGGCAAGATTCAGAAAGGTGACGTTTTAGTTACAACCATGACCACTCCCGATATGGTGCCGGGGATGCAAAGAGCAGGAGCTATTGTTACAGATGAAGGGGGGATGACTTGTCATGCTGCCATTGTGAGTAGAGAGATGGGCACGCCCTGTATCGTTGGGACGGAAGTAGCTACTCACAACTTGAAGGATGGGCAGATGGTTACAGTGCATGCTTCTCAAGGAATAGTGTACGAGGGAAAAGTAGAAGACAAAAGTGTTCTTACCGTTAAAGCGGTCATCGGTACAAAAGTAAGTACTAAAATTAAAATTAAAACTATCTTAGATCTTCCTGACCTGGCCCAGAAAGCAGCAGAATCAGGAGCAGACGGGGTGGGCTTAGTTCGGTTAGAAATAATTATCGCTGCTGGCGGCACACATCCTGCAGAATATATCCGTAGAGGAAGAGAACGAGAATATGTCGCTTTACTTAAATCGGGGATAAGGAAAATCTCGAAAGCCTTTATCGGAAAGCCGGTATGGGTAAGATGTTCCGATATGCGTTCTGACGAATATCGTGGCCTGAAAGGGGGAGAACGTGAACCAAAAGAAACCGATCCGATGATTGGATGGCACGGTATCCGTCGCTTATTGGACGAACCAAGGATACTTAAAGCAGAATTTCAAGCGATAAAAGAGTTGCATCAGGAAGGATGCAAGAATGTGGGCATTATGGTGCCGTTCATCATCCGTACGGAAGAATTAAAGAAAGCTAAAGAGATTATGCACAGCGTGGGCTTAGAACCAGTGAAACAGATTGATTTTGGAATCATGGTGGAAACCCCCGCAGCGTGTTGGATTATTGAAGAATTATGTCAAGAAGGGATTTCTTTCGTTTCTTTCGGAACAAACGATTTGACTCAGCTAACTTTGGGTATAGATCGCAATAACCAAAAGCTAAATAACCGTTTTGATGAGATGCATCCGGCAGTCTTAGGAGAGCTGGCCAAAGTAATCAAAGTGTGTAAGAGATATAATGTCCAGACTTCTATCTGTGGTCAGGCCGGTTCTCGTCCAGAAATGGCTCATTTCTTAGTACATCAAGGGATAGACAGTATTTCTGCTAACCCTGATGCTATTGCTAAGATTAGGCAAGTGGTAGCAGATACGGAGAAAAAGCTCGGGAAGAAATAAGGGATTCACCTTAAAAGAATTCGTATAAACTTCTTGCATTCTAAGCAAGAAATAATCACTTTTCCATCTCTGGTTCTGACTCTAGAATTCACTCCCGGAACAAGGTAGGCATGACAATGTTTGCAGAATCTTCTTCGATATTCTAAAGGGATTCTAATCTTAACCTTCATGGCAATGTTTCTTGCCAGTTGAACATAACGATTAGCTAAAGCCTTGTTTTTAGGAAAAACTTCTGCTGCTTCTTTGAAGAGAACTTTAATCCTTTCTAAGGCGATCTTTTTTTGTTCTTCCTTGCTGAATTGCGGTTTAGGCATAAAGTAAATAATAGTAATAAAGAATATAAACTTATCTTTCTTATATCACTTTTATGCGTGGTCGACCATTGAAAAGTGCTATTAGGCAGAACATCATCGAGATTCTTTACTATTTGCAGGAAGGTTATGGCTATCAGATCAACAAGATTTATCAAGAGATTTTTCCCAAGGTTACGTCACGCAGTGTTTATTACCACTTACGAAAAGGAGTGCAGACTAAAGAGTTTGAAGTGAAAGAAGTTCGTGAAGAAAAAGGTGATTTTACTTGGGGCAGTTCAGTAGAAAAAGTTATTTACATTCTGGGGTCTGAGGCAGAACCCCAAGGAGAAAAGCGGGTGAAGGAGTATCTCGAACGAATGAAAAGATAAGTTTATTCAGAAAGAATCTATTGTTTATATCCATTAAAGTGAAAGGAGAAAAGTGGATTTGAGAAAATATTCTTTTCGCTTTTAGATTCCGAACCATTTCATTATTAAGGGATAGATTAAACTTAATATCAATAATAGTAAGAAGAACATACTGATTTTATTATACCATTTGTTGCCATTCTCTTTTCCTTTAATTTTCCATAAAGACACTTGCATCATTCTTCCTCCATCAACGATAGGTAAGGGAAGAAGGTTGAACAAGCCGATACCTAAACTGAGCAAGAAAAGCCAACGTAATAATGAAGAAACCCAGTCTACTAAGGTATAGGCGATTTTCCCAAGGCCTTCTCGATAAGCAGGTTTAGTTTGGAGTTCATTATGTATTTGCATAATGCCTAAGAATCCCTTTTGAGTATCTTGAGGATTAGCTGCTAAGGTAAGAGTATAATTTTTATGTGGGGTATTAACAACCATACGGTCCCCTGGCTTTAAACAAGCTAATTCTTCGCTGAAAGGAGTAAACTCCGTTAGAGTTATACCATTGATTCCGGTAATAAGGGTTCCCGGAGATATTCCTGCTTGGGCAAAAGGATAACTTTCGTTATAATAGGCATCGAAAGTGAATCCGGTTGGTTCGGTCATGGCGGTTAGTAAGGGAGTAAAAACCACTGATAATAACAGCAGGGCTACCAAAGCGAGTAAGATGTTGGAAAATGGGCCGGCAGCAAGCACGGAATATTGTTTAATATCCGAGTCCTTAGCCATCTTTTTTTCATCCGGTTCGACAAAGGCACCGATAATCGGACCTAAGAAGACTAATCCGGTGTTTTTAATCTGAATACCTTGAGCTTTAGCTACAATCCCGTGCGAGAATTCGTGAACTAAAGCGATAATAAATATAGAAATTAGCCAGTACCAAAATGGAAGTACTCCCATCCCCGGGACGTTAATCCCTGGCAGGACTAAAGATACGCCCGAAGCAGTGTTCGGCACGAAAATTAAGTCATATAAGTTCTTTAAGATGATGTAAGAGATGAACACTAAACCTACATAAGCTGCTCCTATCCCAATATATCCAAGTAAGATCACCCATTCTTTAAATCGAGTGGAAAATTTCTCGATCCATCTTAATCCGAACTTGGTTCGGTACAACACGATAACTTTATTCTGAATGGTTAAATTTTTGCGTTTAACTATTAAAAATGCAACAAGAATTAAATAGAATAAGATAATCCATTTATACTGAAAAATAAAGGAAATTATTTTCTCCAACATCTATTTGCCTATTTTCTTGGAGTACTTAAACTTTACTTCTTTCTCTTCGGTCTAAGTTTCTTGGAGTTCCATTTGCGGCAACTTACTTTCTTCTGCGAAACTTTTAAGCTGGGAGCTCTAATTTTCGACTTGCAAGTTCTGCACACAAATATTCCTCTAATCTTTCTTGCCGTAGCTTCTTCGAATTTAACCATTTTTGTAATCCTCTTAAGCGTTTTTGATTTGTTTCATAACTTTGACGCCCATAATCTCCCAGTACAACACTTCTGTTCCTTCCTTAACCTGTCCGCGTAACTCTTCTGGAATGTCCATCTCAAAAGTTTCATAAGTTTCAGAATCCATCACATTAGCTTTATCTGAACTAAGGAGAGAGAGAATCTGTGCATTTTTCTTCTCAATAATTGGAGCTTCGACTCGGTCATGACCGGGCAAAACTAGATTTCTTTTTTTGCCGTCTATCAACCCTACTGCCATCATGTTAACTTTGGCATGTCCATGTTTACCCGGACGAGAGACTGAAACGTCTGTAATTTTACAGGCATTATCATCAATAATGATAGTGTCGCCCTTCTTTAGTCCACCTACATCAACAAGTTTCTTTTCATACATAAAAACCACCTTTTGTTTATTTGAGAGGGTTTAATTATAAATGTTACTGGTTATTTAAGGCTAATTCGATATCTTTCTTAGTGATGGTCCTTCTACCAGCATGTTCAGCCATCCTTTTCGCGACTAGGGCCAAATCTAAAGCTTGCTTCTCTAAAGCTTTAGCCAAGGCTTCTTTAGCGTCGTCTGCTACACGGATAGCTCCAGCTTTACGCATGAGCTTATCCATAGCATTATAAGAAAGAATTTTCTCTTCCACCATGAGAGATAGAAAAAGCTACTTTATTTAAAAAGATATCGATAAAGAGGCAAAATTTAACGAAAGAAGCTCCATAGAGAACGGGTTGAACTTTTTCTGGCGCTGGCGCGGATAATTTGACTGATTTCTCTTTCAATAGATTGCTGTTCGGGAAATTGTCGTTCTGCCTCTCTAAATTCTCGGGTATGAAAGGCACTTCTTCCATTCTTATGCTGGAATTTCTGCCATTTGTGTAAACATTCATGGTACATCAAGTAATCTAATATCCGTTCGGGAGAAGATTGAAATAAAGTAGAAACAGTGATAGTATCATCGTGAAAGTTATACGAAGCTAATTTCCGTCTTGAATCTGTGCCCCAGGTTAAATTAGGTAATTCTAACTTGTTTTCAAAAAATTGGTGGTTCACTCGCTGAAAGGAAGACTCTAATTGGGGATGAGTAAGCGTTTTCGGCATTAAGATAGGGATATTCTTCACAAAATTGTTGTATAATTCTATATTAGAGGTATTCATCCTCTTCTTGAACATCTTTAACAGTAAGGATTGAATTAAGCCTATCTTAATTTCGTCATCGATATCTTTCCATTGCAGGTTCATATTGATGTTAATTTTTTTCTGGCTGAATTTGATGTTAGAATTAAAGTCTGATAAACGAAGATTATAATTTATTTCTGTTTCGTAGAGGAATTCTTTTTCTGGAAATAATCTGTGGTATGCTTCTTGGATGAGGTCCATTTTTGATCAATTTAACCGTTCCTTCGGTAGCATTTACTTCCACTAGAGAACCTTCTTTTAATACTTTTGTTCCGATTTTGGTGCCAATGATGCAAGGCTTATTCATTTCTCGAGCAATAATGGCTGCGTGGCAGAGAATACCTCCTTCGTCTGTAACTATCGCAGAACATTTGCCAATTAGTGGAACATCGTTAGGATGAGTCATACTAGTGACGAGAACCGCCCCTTCCGGCATCTTCTTTTTATTTTTCAATCTGTTGTAAACAATTCCTTTTACCCTGCCGGGATGAGCGGTTGCTCCCTTTAAGGAGGTTACATTCTCTTTTTTGGAAAATAACTCTCTATTTATTCTATCGATGGTTCTGCTGTTCGTAATCACCTTCTCTTCCTCTTTAGAACACAGATAAAAATAACGTTTTTTTCTTTTTCCCAGTTCATTAACCGGAAGATCAAATTTATTTTTGGCCAAATACTCTTGAATCTCATTAAATGTCGAAGAAAGGAGTAGTTTTCCGTTAAAATTGTTCTTTTTACCAACATTTTCGGTGATAAGACCCAGCTCTTTTTCCATTTCCATATACACCGCTGCTACTTGGTCTCTTTGAGAAGAGATGGTTTTAATCTCTTTTTCCGAGAGGAGTTTATTCTTTGTGCTATTTCCCAAATAACGCCAAAAGCAGTTGTAAATTCCTAAGGAAACAAGATAATTTAAGTAGGAATGCACAATAATATTGAAAGCTTTTTCTGAAGCTTCTTCGCTGATCGATCTTCGACGTAGAAGTTGAGAATAGGTGAACAAGTCTTGAGCTCTTTCAAATACCTTTTCTAAGTTAAGCGAAGAAATTACTTTACTCATCTCTTTTTCTGTCTCTTGATTATTTATCAGAGACTGAAAGTATTCTCTATTACCAATAGCTCCAATTCCTCGATAAGAAAAACCTATTTCCTTTTGCAGAAGAAACACATACGATCTAGCAATAATACTAAAAGTAAGCAAGGAAATTTCTCTTCGGGTGGAGGGGAGTAATCCCCATTCTCTTATCTTTTCAAGTTCATTCATTTTACGGACATTATATCATTAATAGTTACATAACCTTTCTCTTCCTTTGGTTTTCCTTGGGGTTGGAACAAATATAACCTATTAAACCCTTCAAATCCTTGAGCATTAAGAGAAAGGTTGGCCTGGACCACCGCTTCTATTCTTCTCAAAGAATCATCTACATAGACATTTGGTATTAATCCTTCTTTTCTTACGTGGTCGTTTAGGTATTGAAATAATAAAGGGTCTTCTTTAGCCAAAGCCGTTCCAAAAGTAAGATTTAAGTCTTCTACGGTTACAATTTCGTCCAAATGGGACCGTATTCCCAACTCTTGCAGCTGTTGGTCAAGTATAGTTCGAGTGACGCTAGTGAATAATACCCTAACATATCCTTCTTCTTTGTCTTTGGACAATCTTTCCTCCACGTTGGGGAACAGTCTTATTGGATAGAAGCCCTTGGTGGTGGCTTCTTCAAACAAACCTACCAGCTCGGGGCTAGGCTTTTTCTTGGGTGTAGCAACAAGTCTTTCTTCATCCCAATCGTAGAACTCTAAGAACAAGGGTCTATTTTCTCTCATAAGCCATTCTCTAAACCCATCAATACTTACTAAGACTCCGCTCCAATCGTATAGCTTTGCATCTCTCATGATAAATCTCCCAGAAACCACTTTCTTACTAAAATCTAGCCGTGTATATAAACATTATTGCCCAATTTCATATCTTAGAATAGCAGCAATTCCCCCCATCTGCTGCAACTGCACTCCTTCTCTGGTTTCAATAGAAATGATCTTGACTTCCGTGCCCCCTTTCTGAGCTTGTTCTTCTAATTCGAAGACTCTTTCTTCAGGAAGACTTTCCGAAAGCAATAATATATCTACTGCATTCATATCTAAAGCGCGAAGAGTTTCTTTTTCTCCGTAGGTGACTTTTCCCGGATTGTCTAGCAATTGCTTGAAGAAACGTTCCATAATTTTCATCTCTCGGGCAACCTCTTCTTTTTCTAAGAGATCAGTAGATTTGTCTAGTAGTTCTTGCAGTCCGAACTCGTCAGTGTAAGAAAGATCCTTAGTTCCGATAATCTTCTTTTTTACGTCTCCGGTTATATAATCATGATTCATAAAATCGTTAACAGTGACTCCCGGACCTCCAATAATTATTCCCATGAGATTATTTCCTAAGGGTAAGAACTGTTCTTTCATATAATCTGCAATTTTCTTGTAATGCTCTTTGTTAGCTAATTCTCGAGCTCTAGCGAAACGAGGAGCAGATTGTCCTCCCGCCTTGAATTTTCCCGGTACTTCCGAGTGCGTTTTCATTAAAGGAATAATAGTTTTTCCGCGTAAGAGAGCTAAAGTAGCGTCTCTATGATCAAGGACTACTAAGCCGTACACATCTTTATCCGCCATCATCTCTTCTAAGATGTCCGTAACAAAAGTTTTATCGCAACGATAAATACGTACATTTAAGGGTAAGGGTGGTTCGATGCTCCATACTCGCAGATCTTCTTTACCTTCCGTAGCAGCCACATTTCCAGTGAATACGGCTAGACCGTTAGGAGGTGTATTTTTAAACAGACGCAAATGTTGGACCATTTTTTCCAAAGCCATCTGCACATTCTTTCGAGTTACAGCAGATTTAATGTTTGACGCGGTTCCTTGCTCTTCCGCTAAATGATTGGTAATCTTGACTAAGTCGTACCCGGCAGGAATATACACTGACACAAACTCGGTATGCAGCGCTTTTTGTAACTTAAGCTCTTTAACCAAATGTTTAAGGTGCAGTTTTTGTTCTGAGGTAATATTCGACATAGTAATAGTTATTTTGTTTGTGATTTATAAAATTATGGTGATAAACTAAAATATTTTCTTGAAGAAGGAGGTTTGTCTTTTATCCCCTACATGTCTCCACAACCTTAACCTTATGGTCTCTTTCTAGGGCTTCGGCCAGACACACCTGAAAGACCTCGCAGTCAAGGTTTTCTCTGATCTTAGCTTTAGAATATCCTCTTTTCTTTAACCGTTTTTCTAACTCTTTCAAATCAGAGCAGATAGTGATAATACACAAATTCACCATTCTTTTGGGTAGATAATGAGCAATATGCGTGTCCAGAACGATACCTTTTTCCTTAGCGTGTAACTTCAGTTCTTCCTGGACCAAATTTAAGAATTTCTTTTCATCAACCACATAACTCTTGCTGGGCTTATCGTAGCGTAAAGAGATTTGTTTGTAATACTTATGTAAATCCAAATGATAATATCCTTTCTCCTTCACTAACTTCTTAGCCAAAGTTGATTTACCGGTTCCAGGGGTACCAGAAATAACAATTAATTTCATACGTCTTTTTTCTCTAATTTGTCCTTTTCTCTCTGAGTATGATGGTGGTGATGGAAGAACTTGTTGACGATCTGCTGATGCATTAGTGATTCGATAATTAAGATTACTAAGAACAGCACTAAAGCGTATCCGAACAATACTATTAGGTCCATCCACAAACTGCTCAAGGGGGTGCTGAAAAGTAATGTTTCTCTGACCATTTTTTCCCCAATGACAAAAGGATTAAAGAAAGTGATGTCTCTTAACGCCGGAGAGACACTTTCTAAAGGTAAAATTACTCCGGAAATGAACAGTAGTAGGCTTCCTAAAGAAATTGAGCCCAGTACGGCCGTTTCTTCTGAGCTAAACAAGTATCCTATTACCATACCTAAAAAGGTAAACACGGAAGCGACCAAGAAAAGAATAAGAGTTAAAGGTAGAATACTCATATAAATGTTTTCTTTCAGGAAAATAACGGCTATACCCAGAATGATTATCAGTTGTATTAAGATTAGGATTAGGTTGGTAAAATAAGTGGCCAGAACGAAAGTTACTTTCTTTATCGGCAAGAAGAAATTTCTGGTAAAGGCGGGACTGGTTTTTTCCATCATCACTAAAGTGGTTCCTAACAATAAAGAGGTAAACATGATCACTAGGATAATCAAAGAAGGGAACATATAATTTAAGTAAGTATTTTCTGGGCTGACTTTTTCAATCTTAGTGATTAAAGGGTTAGATACAACTTTGGCATCAGTGACTTTCTGTCCGCTAAGTTTAGAATTTACTTCGTCCAACGATTTTTGGATATTTTCTAAGCTGGTCACTCCTTCATTTAAAGTAGATTTAATTTGGTCTAAACTTTTAGTGCTGGTAGAAACTTGTTGTGCAGCTAGGGAAAGTTTACTTTTAGCTGCTTCTAGGTCTGTTTGCATTCCCGTAACCATCTCGCTTACGGCTACGAAAGTCCCGTTTCCAGAAGAATTAGTCATAAGAGAAGAGGCGCTGGTGACACTTGTTCCTGCATCGTTCAGTAAACTTAAGATGGAAGAACGAGCGGAAGAACTGATGTTGGCATTATTTAAAGCTGTTTTTGCAGAATTGATCTTAGTGGTACTAGTGGTAATACTAGTAGTAAGTGTATCTCTAAAGGTAGTTAAAGTGGATAAATCGTAACTGGTAGCGGGAGCAGCTAGATCTAATTTAGCAAGGTTAGATTTAGCGGTATCAGCACTGCTAGCAGCCGTGTTCGACTTTTGTTTGACACTGTTAATGTTTTCTTTTTCTGTAGAAACTTTAGTGTTAGCGTCACTCATTCTGGTAAGCATATCCTGAGCAATATTCTGGGCAATTTCTTGTTCTTTTAAGTTTAGTTTGCTTTCTAAGGTCTGTTGAATCATCCACACTAAATTGATCTTACTGGGATCGATGTAGAAAGTGATCTCTTTAGCCGCATTTCCTTCAATCTTAAAAGAATCAGGTAAAGAGATACAGGTATGGACGAAACCAAGTTTAACATCTTCTATGCATTGGTTCACTTCCGTATACTTGATAATTTTAAATTCTTGTTCTTGTAAAGTGTTAATAAAAGAGTTGGCATCCTCATTAAAGTTTTGGGAGTACACTCCGATGTTTAATCCATACTTTGCAGCGTTATTGAAAGAAAGGCCTAAAATTAAGATGATTAAGAGTGGAGCGAAGATGACAATCAACGCTGAACCTTTAGAGCGGATTAGCAATTTTAAATTCTTTTTAGTTAATAGCCATAATGATTTCATTTGGGGTCCTGCTGAGCTATTTTAGTGAGCACTTCTTTTAAGGAAGGTTTACGTAAATCTAAATCGTGTAAGTAGAGATGTTCCTCTTTAATGATATGCATTAAAGCAAGCATAGCTCGTTCGGAATCTTGAGCACTGATAGATATTTGATGCCCTTGGTCAAGGATATTTACTCCTGGTAACTTTTTAACCAAAGAAAGCATTTTTTCTTTGTCCTTGCCCACTCTTAAGTTGAAAGAAAAGTTCTCCCGCATGTATGGCTTAAGTACCTCTTCCATGTTTCCGTACCCTTGAACTTTACCATTATGAACGATAGCGAGTTTATTGCAGATGCGTTCTAAACTTTCTAGATGGTGGGAAGCGATAACTACAGTAACTCCTTGTTGGTTAACCGCTTTGATCAAATCGATGATTTCTTCTTGGGTTAATGGGTCTAAATCCGCAGTAGGTTCGTCTAAGATTAAAAGTTTAGGTTTATGAATCAGGCTACACGAGATGTCTAAACGTTTTTTCATTCCTCCCGAAAGCTGTTCAGCTAATTTATGCTGGTGATTTTTTAATCCAGTGAATTCTAACAATCCTTGAGCGTTAGTTTCTAACACGCTTTTATCTGCCCCATACATCTTTCCGAAATGGAGTAAGTTTTCATGAATAGTAAGTTTAGGATAGAATGAAGTGTGCTGAGGAGTGAACCCAATATGTTTCTTAATCTTACTGAAGTGCTTGTTGAGGTTCTTGGGCTGGTGGTCTACTTTAGAGAAGTACACCACTTCTCCTTCACTAGGCTCTAAAAAGCCAGAAATTATGTTAAGAAGAGTAGTTTTTCCGCTACCGGACTGGCCGATGATCCCGAAAATGTCTCCTTCTTCGATAACTATGTTTACATCGCTCAATACTTTAGATTTTTTAAACGATTTACCGACCTCTTTTAGTTGGATGAACTCCACGTCTTTAATGAAAGAAAGGATGTTTATAAAGCTTGTGGGAAGTTACTTTAATTCTTCCAGTACTTGTTCTAAGGTGTCTCGTCTTTCTACAAAACGGCTGAAGAACCAAGGAGATTTAGCGTTATATTCTCCCACCACGTACACCTTTGGCTTTCCTCGAGTAGCGCTTAAGATAATCCCTGCCCCAATTTCTAAGAAAAGTGTTCCTCCGGTTTCGTCCGGAAAAGCAATAATTACATCACTATTTAGAATCGCTAGGATTTCATTTTCTCCGTAAGTTCGAGCAAGTTCTGAATTTTCTCGATAAGGTTTAATCGGTTTATGGGTGGTCCAATCGTAACTGATATGATGACCAAGAGCTTCTAGTCTTTTGTAAACTTCATGCACGAAATCTTTCTTTTCGAATTTGGCTACTACATATATTTCCATTTTTGAATGATTGTCGATTGCTCTTTAAAATAATTTACATTCTAAAAGATATATTCCTTTTCATTCCTTGGTTGTGGTGTGAAAAGTTATTAAATAACCTTCTTTACTAAAAAAATAAACTCGGGTGATTTCGATGAATTCTATTCTTACTGGCGTCTCTAAAAAAAGCGAGGAACATGAATATTACAATTCTTTACCAGAAGGGTATGAAGTTGGTAAGACTAAGTACGTTATTGTTTACGGTACGGTTATGTCTGGATTAGGTAAAGGAATATTTGCCTCTTCTCTAGCCAAACTGTTTCAAATCAAAGGGTTCAAAGTAACTCAAATGAAATTGGAAGGTTATCTGAACGTTGATGCCGGAACCTTAAACCCTTTCAGGCACGGAGAAGTTTTTGTTCTGGATGATGGGACGGAAACGGATATGGATCTGGGCACTTATGAAAGGTTTATTGAACAAGACTTGTCGCGAGAGAACTTTGCTACCAATGGACAGATTTTTACCGATATTTTAAGTAGAGAAAGGAAAGGTGGTTATTTGGGGAGAGATGTCCAATATATTCCTCATGTTACTGGGGAGATAAAATTAAAATTAAGAAATCTTGCCGTCAAAAGCCAAGCTGACGTAGTTTTTGTAGAAATTGGCGGAACAGTTGGAGATTTAGAAAATAGTCATTATATCGAAGCGATGCGTGAGCTGGCTTATGAAGAAGGCAAAGGAAACGTGTGCCACGTAGCTTTAACTTACGTGATCGAACCGGAATTCTTAGGAGAACAAAAAAGTAAAGCTGCCCAATTAGGTTTACGAGAATTAACTCGCTTAGGGATTCAACCGGATATTATTGCTTGTCGCTGCGGGCATGAGGTTACGGAAAAGATCAGGGAGAAGATCAGCATTTTTACCAATGTTCCAGTATCTCGGGTAGTGAGTGTTCATGATGCGGATAGTATTTACTTGATTCCAACCATGTTAAGAAAATATAAGTTGGATGAACAAGCTCTGGAAGTTCTCCAACTGAAAGAACGAATCAAAGAAGATGAGAACATTAAAAACGCTTGGGAAAGTTACGTATATAAAATCTTAGGTATTGAAAAGGAAGTTACTCTCGGTATAACCGGGAAATATACTGCTTTACGTGATTCTTATGCTTCAATCATCAAAGCTTTAGAACATGCTGGGACACATTTAGGAGTTAAAGTAAATTTGAAATGGATTGATACTACTTTCCTTAATGAAGAGAAGGCAGCTAAAGAGTTATCCGGAGTGCAGGGAATACTTGTCCCCGGTGCATTTGGAAGTAGAGGAGCAGAAGGCAAGATTACTTGTATAAAATATGCTCGAGAGCAGAAAGTTCCTTACTTGGGCTTATGTTATGGCTTTCAGATGGCGACGATTGAATATGCTCGAAATGTGTGTGGTTTGGAAGGAGCTAATTCTACCGAAGTTAATGAGAATGCTCCACATCCAGTTATTATGTTGCTGCCAGAACAGCAAAGAATTGCTGAACTAGGGGGAAATATGCGTCTGGGCGGTTATGATATTGACGTTAAGGAAGGGAGTTTCGCTGCTGAATTGTATAGTTCTACTTTGGCCAGAGAACGATTCAGACATCGCTGGGAGTGTAATCCTGCTTATATCCCTCAATTGGAAGCGAACGGATTGATCTTTAGTGGCAGAGCGCCCGGCAGAGAAATTATGCAGATCTTAGAATTGCCTCGAGAAGTTCATCCTTTCTTTATGGCCACGCAAGCTCATCCGGAGTTTACTTCTCGTCCGCTTAAACCAAATCCGATGTATCTTGGTTTTGTTCGGGCGGTAATAGAAAGAGCGGGGATGGATAATTGTCGTTTGGAATAATTTTTGTTTTATTCCTTAAAGATCTATCTTCTCTCTCACCAATATCTTTATATTTGATCTATTAAAATAAACTTTTTCATGAAAACCATCGGCCTGATCGGAGGAATGAGTTGGGAATCAACTCAAGAATACTATCGCATCATCAACCAAGAGACCAATCGAAGAAGGGGTGGTTTACATTCAGCTAAGATCATGATGTCTTCTGTTGATTTCGAAGAGATCAAACAATTGCAGATGGCTGGAGAATGGGGTGCCCTGACGGAAAGAATGATTGATGCCTGTAAAAAGGTTCAAGATGGCGGGGCAGACTTAGTTTTAATCTGTACTAACACTATGCACAAGATGGCTGATGAAGTTCAAGCCCAATTGAAGATTCCTTTACTCCATCTGGTAGATGCCGTAGCAGAAGAAGTAAAGAAAGATGGCAATAGCTTAGTGGGGTTGCTAGGAACTAAGTATACTATGGAAAGTGGTTTTTATCATAATAGGCTTAGATGCAATGGTATTCAAACTATTGTTCCAGAGAGTATAAACCGAAGGATAGTGCATGATGTTATTTATCAAGAATTGTGTTTAGGCCAGATCGATCCAGAATCCAAAAGAGCTTATCTTGCGATTATTACCACTCTGGCAGAAAGAGGAGCCCAAGGAGTAATTTTGGGTTGCACGGAGATTCCTCTTTTGGTTAAGCAAGAAGATTCTTCGGTTAAATTGTACGATTCTACCCAGATTCATGCTCTGGCAGCAGTAGATTATGCTTTGAAGTAATTTCTTTTTCCATCTCCACAATCTTTATATATAATCCTCTGATTTTACCTTTAAACATGTCCTTTAAAGATAAAGTTAAGCACGTCTACGAAACCAAATATAAGCTGATTATGATTTTTCCGATAATTCTATTAGTATTAGCGTTATTGCAAATTGGAATTCAGACATATACTACTGGTGATTTCTTACATCGTGGAGTGAGTCTTAAAGGTGGTTCGACTATTACCATTAATACCATTCAAGGGATTGACATTAATGGGTTAGAATCTTTCTTGAAAGAGAAATTCCCTACGGACGACGTTAGTGTTCGCACATTAAGTGTAAGTGGGAAGGTGAGTGGAATTGCTATTGATTCGGATATCCAAGATAAAACTCAAATTGAAAGTTTTGTAGATGCAGTAGGCCAGAAAGTTGATCTGAAAAATACTGGTTATGGAGTAGAAGTAATGGGGGCAGCGTTAGGAGCAAGTTTCTTTCGTCAAGCAGGGATTGCTTTATTAGTTTCCTTTATATTGATGGGATTAGTGGTCTTGGTTTACTTTAGGGTTTGGATCCCCAGCTTGGCAGTTATCGCTTGTGCTTTTTCGGATATTACTGTGACCATGGCCGTTTTCAATCTTACCGGAATGAAGTTGAGCACGGCAGGAGTGGCTGCCTTCTTAATGTTAATTGGTTATTCTATTGATACCGATATCTTGCTGACTAGCAGGGTATTACATCGTAAAGAAGGTTCTGTCATGAGCAGGATATATAGTTCTATCAGTACCGGAATGACTATGACTATAACTACCATCTGTGTAGTTTTGGTCGGACTGATTTTCGTGCAAAGCGAGACAATTCGTCAGATCATGTTGATTGTCTTGATTGGTATGTTCACAGACATGATCATGACTTGGATCCAGAATGTGGCCATCTTACGGTTATATTTAGAAAAGAAAAACGTTAATGTAAAATGATTCCTTGGAAAAAAATATTTACTGCGTGGAGAGTGATTTTACTACTTACTTTTGTACTATTTGCAATAGTGGCCGTCCAACCTCACTTGTGGGGAAATGATGGAGTGGCTATCCGCAGCGTGTCAACAAATTCGTCTGCTTCTATTGCCGGGATGCAAAGTCCGGCGGCTAAGCTTACTCCGCTAGCTAAAGAAAAGATTATTTCTGTAAACGGAGCCGAAATAAAATCTATCAATGATTTCTATGCTCAAACAGAAGGATTAGGGCCCAATCGTACCGTACGTATCCAAACTGATAAGAAAGATTATAATTTAATTACCAAAGAGGTCGACTTTAATGGTAAGGTGGACTTGGGACTGAAAGTTTATGATGCGCCAACTTCTAACCTGCGTAAGGGGTTAGAGTTAGAAGGAGGAACCCGAGTTTTATTAAAGCCTACTGAAGTAGTGTCTCAAGAAGATTTAGACAGTACTGTAGATACCTTGAAAGAGAGATTAAATGTTTATGGGTTAAGTGATGTTACGGTCAGAGCAGCTTCAGATTTAGAAGGAGAAGATTATATCTTAATAGAAATTGCCGGAGTAACAGAAGAAGAAGTTAAAGAATTACTATCTAAACAGGGAAAATTCGAAGCGAAGATCGGAAACGAGACGGTTTTCTTCGGAGGGAAGAAAGATATCACCTATGTGTGTAGAAGTGCTCAGTGTTCAGGGATTGACCCAAATAGGGGATGCTTCCAAGCTCAGGAAGGGTACGCTTGCGGTTTCTTCTTTAGCATCTCTTTAAGCCAAGATGCCGCCAATAGACAAGCAGCCTTAACTAATAAACTAAGTATAGTTAGTGGCGAAAGCAGCCAGGAAAGTTATCTTAGCGATGATCTGGTCTTATTCTTAGATGATAAAGAAGTTGATCGTTTGAAAATCGGAGCTGAACTGAAAGGTCGAGCCTCAACGGAAATCCAGATATCTGGTGCTGGTTCGGGGATTAATCAGCAACAAGCTATGGCCACCACTCTTCAGAATATGAAGAGATTACAAACAATTTTAATCACTGGAAGTCTTCCCGTTAAGTTAGAAGTAGTGAAGATGGACACCATTTCTCCTTCTTTAGGTAAAGAATTCCTTAACAACATTTTGATGGTGGGATTGTTTGCTCTCATTGCGGTTAGTGCAGTGGTGGGCATAAGGTATAGAAAACCAAGAGTGGTTATTCCTTTAGTTTTGACTATTATCTCTGAGATAATTTTAGTCTTAGGCTTTGCCGCTTTAGTGGGATGGAACTTAGACCTAGCGGCTATCGCTGGAATTCTCATTGTTATCGGAACAGCAGTAGACCACCTAGTGGTTATCACTGATGAGACAGTTAGGGGAGAAGTAGAAGCTACTGACTGGAAAGTACGTATCAAGAACGCTTTATTTATTATCATGGGTGCTTATCTGACTGCGGTCGCTTCCATGATTCCCTTATGGTTTGCTGGAGCGGGAATGTTGAAAGGTTTTGCCTTCACTACTATTGTGGGTATCTCTTTCGGTGTGCTTATCGCTCGACCGGCCTATG
>Ga0172375_10003547_pt1 | contig 23576 bp, 16 predicted proteins | sample LakKiv1m_FD_114537 | JGI IMG/M metagenome (GOLD analysis project Ga0172375, IMG submission 114537) | Freshwater microbial communities from Kabuno Bay, South-Kivu, Congo - kab_092012_11.1m | ecosystem: Environmental > Aquatic > Freshwater > Lake | place: Democratic Republic of the Congo... | reverse complement strand
GATAACATCGAACAACCCTACAGGAAAGGGGGAACCTCTTTTCATACTCAAGAAATAACTAGCATAATCATCAGGAAATTCGAACAATCTGTCCAATATCAGATTTATTTTGGACAGCAGTGGTAAATACCCTCATAATCGGCCACGCCCTGCCCGGAAGTCAGCTGGCGCACCTTGCGCGTTTCGAAGTCCATCTCGTACAAATGATAGTCATCACCTCGCGCCGACTTCTTCCAGGCAAACAGGATACGCTTGCCGTCATACGACACGTCCGGGTCACGGATTACACCCTCTTTATCATGGAGAAGCGTTGTCTCCTTGACTTCTAAATCACTGCCAACCTCCAGCAGGCACAAGCTGGATCCGCCAGTGAAGTTAAACTCCTTCACGGTGCCGCCGGGATTGAGAGTATCTTCGTCGCTCACGGCATCTGTATAGGCGTAGTGCGACCCGCCCATGTCAAAATGCTTTGTAAAGACTACGCGCTTTAATCTGTCACCGTGCGACGAAAGGAGTTTGCGCCTCAGGACGGCATCCGAATCCGCGGCGAATGTATTAGATATGCCGGTTAACAGAATTATCAAAGCAATGGTGATTCTGTTCGCTATCATTCCCGTCATTCTTTCAGATCAATAACTCTCAATCGTCACCGGCCCCAACAGGCCCGAGAGAGGATTCCCGCGGTAGTGGGTCGGTATGGTCTGGTAATGGTTCGCCAGCGAGTTATACACCAGGACCTCAACCTTGTTTTCGCCCTTCCTGGCAAATTGAGTGATATCAAATGTCCACGGCGATGAAACCTTAACGCCAGCAAGCTTGCCGTTGACATGCACCTCAACAGAGCTGGAAAGACTCCCAAGGTTCAATACCACCCGCCCCTTCAACTGCTCTTCAGTCAGGGATATCGTTTTCCGGTACCAGGCTCCGCCCGAATAACTCGCCAGGCTTTCCATCGCGGCCCAGTTCCCGGGCAAAACCTTCCCTACTCCGCAATCCAGCGCCACCGGTTCAGGCAAAGACGCGCCGCCATAACACCCGCGTTCCTGCTCAACCCTGATCGCAACGCTGACCGAACCGTCGGCCGGCTTGTCAACCTTCACACTGTACACAGTCGCATGCTCCGTCACATCCCTGGCCCCGGTTTTTTGAACCTTCCCCTCTTTTACCCTGCACTCCTTCCCATCAACCCAGGCCTGGATTTTGCCACGGGCGGTAATGGTCATTTCCTTCAAGCCGGGGGGTGACATGAAACGGTACCAGCCGGCAGGGTTCTTTTCACCTGCACGCGCATCAAAAGCGAGGACTCCCGGCTTCCCGAACCAGCTCATCGCAAGCGGCTTGACGCTGGCGTCTGGGACATCATTCGTATTTGGTTTTGCCGCAAACTTTGATCCTTCTTTTTCCTGGTCGAAGACAAAGAAACCGCGCCCGATGTTGTCATAGCGCAGCAGCAGAGGATTCGCTCCTTTTACAAGGTTAACCTGCGAAGGCACCTTTTCCTGGCGCAAGGCGTTCAGCCACACCGAAGCCGGCTGATTTCCGCCGCTCAGGACGCGCGTGTCTCCGCCGTTCGGCGACACCACCGATGTCCACAGATAATACCGGGTTCCACCCTCTTCCTTGTTACGGCCCGAATTCGGCATCATTCCGCCGCTGTGAAAAGCGCCAATACCTATAAACGTATCCGCCACAAGTTCTTTCAGCCCGTGATAACCCTGCCGGCCCGTATCACCCTCCACTCCAAAGCGCCACGAGAAGTCATACGGCTGCCAGGTATACTTCTTCCCCTCAAACTCAACCGGAACCGCCGGATCAACCTGCTTCAAACCTGCAAGCTGTGCCTCAAGCGCGGCCATGTCAGCCTTCTCAGGCAGCGGACCAAGCTTCCAGAATTTCTGGCCGAAGGAATAAGTGACAGTGCGCCACTTCGAATCATCAAGCTTGGGATCCTGCCAGCCGGGGTTGGCCGCTGTTTCTTGGCAGTATCTCAACCGGCGTGCTTCCGCACCGATCAGCCCCTTGAACGGCGGCCAGCGGAAATCGCCCCAGCGATTGTCCATCGTCGGCTTGAGCTCAAAGTCCCATTCGCCTTCTATCTTCACAAACTGCGGCGCCTTTTCGGTCACATCATCAGCCACCGCCGCGCTGCCTGGACTGAACACGATCAGCTGTATTTCACTCTGCGTTAATGGCAGTTTCAACCTGGTTCCCTCTTTATCCTGCGAAAGAACCTTCAATGGACTTGTTGTGCCTGTCCATGGGTCCCAGAGTTCGGTCTTGCCGGTTGCCCTGAAGAAACACTCCGTACCCCTGCCTGCCCCACATATCGCATAGACATCGCGCGGACCGATCTTGCGGTGCTGAATCCTCGGATCGCCGCCTTTCGCAGAGAAATCACGGAGGAAACAGCGGTTGATTTCCGCCTCAACCTGTCCGGCATTCTTCGCAATGACTGCGCGCCCTGCCTTCTCATTTGTGAAACTCTTCAACTCACTGCTTCCCTTAGCTTCTTTTGCCGTGAGTCCGAAAACATTCTTCACCAGGGCATCAAGCTCGGCATCCTCACGCCCGGCCCTGTCGCTGGCTTCTGGAAGGTCACCTATGGCGATGACGATTCCGCCTGCGTTGAAGAATTCAGCAGCCTTCTGGATGGTCGAATAATGCACCGCCCTCATTGAAGGCAGGACCAGCACGCGGTATTCTTCTCCTGAAACACTCAAAACCGGCATCTCATTATTCCTTTTCAACACCTGCGCGCGCGCAAGCGACTCGAAATCCATGTAATCAAAATCAATGCTCCGCCCGTACAAATGGCTGCCGGTTCCAAACGCCGCATGGACAGACTCATTTCCCGACAGTCCGGCCTGCATGGGCGCCACTGGATACATGATCGCCACGTCGCAGCGGTGGTATCCCTGGCTCAGCAGGTAGCTAAGGCGTTTGAGACAGTCCATGAACTTGTCCATGTGCTCCCAGTAAGGCATCCGGAAGTGATTGCATGGCGGCGCCCACTCCCACCAGCCGCCGTGCGTTGAATAATAGAGCCCGTGGGTGGACAGCAGGTTGTAGCCGGCCACAAAATTATTGAAAGTGGCAGAAGTCACCTGCTCCGACGTTGTCCCCCAGCCGCTGCTGTGATACCCCTCCAGCCATACCCGCGGCCGCAGGTAAAGATGTGCCATTGAGCTCGCGACCTTGGCCTTCGTCACATCCGCGCTGAGCCCCGGCTGGTCGCTGCCCGGCCCCTGGTTCCAGCGCTGAGTCCGGAAATAGTCGCCGAATTCCACGACATCGCCGCCGCGCCCGCCATGGTCGCACCCGTAAATCATCCCGCGTTTCTGGTGCCAGTCAAATATCGGCTTGAAGAAAGCATTCTCCGAGATGGCCACCATCACGTCCCGGTAATCGAGCCTTATCTTTTCCGTGCGCGGGCCGATGTCCATGAAAACACCAGGCAGTTCCGGAATCAGGTCATAACCCTTCATCTTCTTGAACTGTTCACCAAAACTGTCGGTCCAGAGGTTGCCGCCAACCTGGAGGTTTAACTCGTCCGAGAAAAAGAAGTTCAGTCCTTTCCCGCCTTCGCCGGGGTTACGGTCCTCGAACCGCTGGAAGAATTTTTCTATGTACCTTTTGCCTGACAGCGGATGTAAAGGATTCACAGACTGCGGCTTGATATGCTGCATGGTGCACTTGATTTTCCAGCTGCCATCGGGCGCTGTCCAGCTGAGTTCGCCATCCTTAACAAAAGGCCGCAGGTCGACAGCATTGCCGGGCACCACCTTGTCGCCGTCCATCTTGAACGCGGTAACGCCAATGAGTTTCTCAGGCACGCGCCACTTGACTTCTTTCCCGCCTTCGACCTTAGGGCCATCGCCCATGCCTAGCGTTGAGCCCCATGAATCGGGATATTCCTTAACAATCTCATCAAGGTACCATCCCTGGCCGATGCCAAGAGTATAGTCGCTCAGGCTGACGCCGCCCATGCCGCGTTTTCTCACCTCCTGCATGAACCAGGCATAGAGCTTCCACCATTCTTCCGAGAACAGCGCCGGATCGCTTGGATACGTATAACCCCACGAAGGTCCGCCCCTGTCGCTGTGCGCATAATTAACCTGAAGGCCCGAGATTCCCCCGCTTTTCTGGAGTTGATCCAGTTGCCACGAGAGCCGCTCCTTGGTGAGAGGATCACCCAACCACCAGTAGAAAGGAACATCTGCGAAACCGGCCGGCGGCTTCTGGAAGCCGGGCATGACGTCAAGGTCCGCGCTGCGGTCCGCCTGCCCCACGGCCCACGCCGGGGGCTTGATTACATTCGCGGGATCGCTAAACGAAAGATCGCCGGCACCGGCATGATAAGTGAAAAAACAAACTGCTGTCAGAACAACCAGGCGGAACGAACGAATATACATGACAACCTCATGATTAGATGTGTAGACGAATCACTTCAGTATGACGCGGGGAATCTACCTTTCCCGCGCAAAAGGTAACCAGATCAGGAATGACCGTCAACCCTGATATTTTCCGCAACAGCCCCGAGAGAGAGAGAGAGAGAGAGAGAGAGGGGGGGCAAAGGACGGAAGAGAGAAGTCAGAAGACAGAGGACAGTAGTCAGAAGTCGGAATTCAGAATCCAGAATCCAGAGGTCGGAGGACAAAAGACAGTCAGAGCGAAAATGTAGGAGCGCGGCTCCGTCCGCGCGATCCGGAGAAAGAATCGCCCGAACGGAGTCGGGCTCCTACAACAGAAGAAGAGAAACGTGACAACTTTAAATCAGGATTTGACCAAGCCAGAAGTTCGGATTGGCGCCCTTGGCGCCATGTAAACGCGGCGTGAATTTCATTTCTTCGATGGAAGATTTAGCGTCAGATGCAACCTGCCTGCAATGCTACGCGTAGCGTTGCAGGCGGGCGGCAGGCAGCATACTCGTCCCGCGCTTCGCGGGATCACACGAAAGATTTACGCCGAAATGCGAGACGCTTGCTTACAAAACAGCGAAGAGCCAAGAATGACGCGGCGGACTTTGCGTACTTAGCGTTAAAAAATCAAAAGAAAAGAGTCTTTCCTCCCCGAACTGATCACCCTGATGCAGAAGGCACAAACATATCAACTTTCTTTAGTCCAAGCTCCTTCGCCATCTTAACAGAGTAATCCAGCTTGCCCATGTTCGGATACCTTCCGTTGGAACCAAAAGTGAACTTTACCCCGGCTTCGCGGGCCACCCTGAGAAACCCGATCTTCGGCAGCTCATATTTCGAGCTGATTTCAAGCGCGACTTTATTCTTCACCGCTGCATCGATGAACTTCTTCATCCGCGAGTGGGTCCACAATTTATCAAAATCAGCAACCAGCGGATCAGGCAGCCAGGAAACATTCGCGAGGATATCCAGCGGCTTGCTTTCGATGATCTTCACGCACCAGTCAACATACTTGTCCATGAAAGTTTCCTTGTTGGACATATCGACCCGCTCCTCCACGCCCTTTTCAAACAGCTTTACCCGTTTCCCGTCTTTTCCCGGATAAGTCATGCAGTCAGTGAGGACGTAATCAAGCTTTGCCAGCGCCTCTTTGGAGAAGCCGCCCGCCCAGTCGGTCCATTCCGTCTGGACGCCTTTATAGACAGGCTTGCCGGCCAGCATCGCGATGTACTTTCCCAGTTCTTCATCGTTGCTCAGGACAACCGGGTACTTGTTTTCCTTCGTACCGGCATGTTCGACTATGCCGAATTTGACACCCAGCTTTTCTGAAAGCTCCACCACCTTTTCGATAGTGCTGTTGTCAAGATGCACATGGGCATCGACAAGCGGGAAATCCAAATCCGGCGGCTCCGCCTTTTCAACCGCCTGCGCCGGAAGTCTTCCGGCCAGGACGCCCGTCACGCAAGCCGCCGCACCAACACCTGCACTTCTCAGAAATTGCCGTCTATTCATTTTTCTCCCTAATACAACATCAGTTCTTTAGAGGCTATTGAAGAACTCCTGCGACTCAGCCAGAGGCTTCGCTTTATAATATACTCTACCTTTCCGTGAAAGAGTAATTGTAATTCCCTGTCTTACTGCATTATCCCTCTCCTTTCAGGGGAGAGGGACTGGGTGAGGGTTCTTTCTCTCCTCACTTCATTATTCAGCATTCAGTGTTCGACATTCAATATTGTCCCGCTCTCCTTTGTGCCTTTATGCCTTCTTCTTCCTACCTCAGCTTCGGCAGTTGGCGCCGGGAGATGGCCGTATCGAACCGCGCCAGCATGAAATGCGCAAAACGTTCCATCAGCTTCTCCCAGAAACCGCGTTTCTTTTTCCACAAATCCGGATCAATTTCCTGGCAGTGCGGCAGGTAACCATCAAATATGCGGCGGGCCTCCCCGGCCACCTCCGGATCAACGATGCGGACAAGGAGCTCGTAATTGATATTCAGGCTCCTGTTGTCAAGGTTGGCCGACCCGACATAAACTATGTCGTCGACGATAATCAGCTTGGCGTGCAGTATCTGCGCCATGTATTCATGCACGCTTATGTCTGCGCGAAGGAACCGCTCGTACAGGGATCTCCCGGCATAACGCGCCAGCGGCACATCAGTCTTGCCGGCGGTTATAATCATGACGTCATTTCCATCTTTCGAAGACCTCCTCAATATCTGCCTCAACCGCCTTGTGGGCAGGAAGTAACCCGAAACGATCCGGATGCTGCGCCCGATACGCAAATCGTCCATCAGCGCGTTCTTGATCGGACTCACAAATCCGCCCGGCTGGCTGGTTAGCAGGGTTACCGGAGGAAGGTGTTCATGCCTTCGCCCGAACAGGCGCGGCAGGCGCAGGCGCGGCAGGCGCCTGATCTTGAATTCCGCCATCTTGAACATCTCGTCGAAAGACGCTGCAAGCTCATCCGCGATGGAACCGGTCAGCCGCAGGCCAAGATCGCACCAGCCGCGGCTTACACCGTCACCGGCCTCCTCCCAGGTGATGTTGAAGCCCCCGATAAAAGCCACACTCGAATCGCATACAAGGAGTTTCCGGTGATCACGGAATGCGATGCGGTCAAGGTCCAGCGGATTGAATGCCCTGAATTCGCCGCCGGCGGCCTTGAATTCGTTCCAGTAGCCGGCGGGAAGATAGATTGAGCCGAAACTGTCAATCAGCACCATTGTCTTCACGCCGCGGCGGACTGCGGCAAGGAGAGCGTCACGTACATCGTCACCCGGCTTACCGGCAGAGAAAATATAAGTTTCAAGACGGACTGATTTTTCAGCCGAATTAATTGCAGCTATCAGGGCCGAATAGAACTCGTCCCCGGTCTTCAACCATTTATATGGACTTTTCCCATTCATCTGCAACCACGCACCTTAAAGCGGTAAATCTATTACATTAGCATCCCATAGAAATCACGATCTTAATCCTAATCTTAATCATAATCTTCTTGTGCAGAATGGATTAAGATTAAGAGGGCTTGAATCAGAAATCACAATCATGCAAACGGTCATAAATACTTCAGCAAATCCTTCTTCAAGTGAATATAGTTCGCCACCTGTGTTATGACGGTAAATCTATTACTAAGGAGACAGCCAATCAAGGGCATCCTTGCGGCCCGGCGGTTAAATATAGACAGACATCGATAATTTGGCATAATCCCCGGCCATGAAAACCATCGAACTTGAAGAGATTCTGGACTCATTCTCAACTGCCGAGAGACAAAATGCCCTTAAACAGCTTGCGGAAGGGCACAAATCAGCGCTGGCGCCCGAAGGCACCAACGTCAACATGCACTTCCACTCCTTCTTCTCCTACAACGCCGAAGGCTATTCCCCTTCGCACATTGCGTGGGAAGCAAAGAAACACGGCCTCTATGCCGCCGGCCTGTGCGATTTCGACGTGCTGGACGGAATGGATGAATTCCTCCAGGCCGGGCTCCTGCTCGGACTGCGCTCAACGGTCAACGTGGAAACCCGCGCCTACCTGAAAGAATTTGCGAACGTGGACATTTCTTCGCCGGGCGAACCCGGGGTCACATACATCATGGGCGCCGGTTTCGCAAAGGCTTTTCCCTCCGGCTCACCGCAGGCCGCAGGACTGGCCGGATACCGGGACCGCGCAAAGGCGAGGAACGTGGCGCTGATCAACAGGATCAATCCGCATCTGCCCGGCATAGCCGTCGATTACGACAAGGACGTCATTCCTCTCACCCCTGGCGGAGCGGCAACTGAACGTCACATCATCAGCGCCTACATCAACAAGATCAAATCGGCCTACGAACATCCCGACGCTGTGGCAGACTTCCTTGCCAAGCTCCTGAAGAAGACTGCCGACGAAGCTATCGAACTGCTTTCAGACATGCCGACACTTGAAGAAGTCGTGCGGTCCAAGCTGGCGAAACGAGGCGGCCTCGGATACGAACAGCCTTCGGCCGGAACCTTCCCGACCGTGGAGGAATTTGTCAAGTGGGTCGCCTCGTGCGAGGCGATACCGATGATCACCTGGCTGGACGGAACGAGCGGCGGGGAAAAAGACGCGCGCGCGCTCCTTGAATGCATGGTTTCCAAGGGTGCCGCGGCTCTGAACATTATTCCGGACAGGAACTGGAACATTTCAGATCCGAAATCAAAGGCAGCCAAGACGGCAAACCTCAGGACTATCGTGGAAGCTGCAGAACAAATGAACCTCCCTGTGAACATCGGGACGGAAATGAACAAGCTGGGCCTTCCTTTTAACGATAACCTCGACGGCGAAGCGCTCAAACCTTACAAGCAGGTTTTCCTGAAGGGCGCACGCATAATGGTCGGCCACACGCTGCTGCTGAAATACGCGGGATTCTCATACATCTCGGCGCAGGCTATGGCGGACTTCAAGGACATCAACGCCAGGAACTCTTTCTTCGAAGCCTCCGGGAGACTGCCTCCAGTAACCGCACAGCAGGCTAAAGAACTTGAAGCAATGGGCCCGGACAAGGCCCTGTCCTGGTTCAGGAACGCAATCTCCGGGAAATAGCATGAAAGCAATCGTCTTAACCGGCATCAGGGAAATGGAACTTATAGAGACCCCCATGCCATGTATTGAAAGCAGCCGGGATGTCCTCTTGAAAGTGGCAGTTGTCGGGGTTTGCGGCTCCGACGTGCACTACTACACTACCGGACGCATCGGCAGCCAGGTCGTGAAATATCCGTACCGGGTGGGTCACGAATGTTCCGCCGTAGTCGAGAAGGTTGGCAGAGACGTGACCCGCGTAAAGCCCGGCGACCGCGTAGCCGTTGAACCTGCAGTCTCATGCGGAAAATGCGACCAGTGCCTTGCCGGCCGCCGGCACACCTGCCGCAAGCTGAAATTCCTCGGCACGCCCGGACAGGGTGACGGATGCCTGTGCGAATACATCGTCATGCCTGAAGAAAGCTGTTACCCGGTCAAAAACTCCACCACCCTGGAACAGGCCGCGCTGGCTGAACCACTTTCAATCGGAACGTATTCCGTGAAACTGGCAGGCAGGATTAACAAGGGCACCAGCATCGCAATACTCGGATGCGGCCCGATTGGATTGAGCGTCCTTCTTACTTCCCGGCTCCAGGGAGTGGAAAGAATATACGCAACGGACAGGATAAGCCACCGGCTGGAAGTTGCCCGCAAAGCCGGTGCATGCTGGACAGGAAACCCTGACAGGCAGGATGTCGTCGCAGACATCCTGGCCAGTGAGCCCAACCAGATCGACGTCGTTTTCGAATGCTGCGGCCAGCAGCAGGCAGTTGACCAGGCTATCGGCCTCCTCAAGCCTGGCGGCAGACTGGTCTTCGTCGGGATACCGCAGGTTGACAGGATTTCATTCCAGATAGACGTTTTGCGGCGGAAGGAAATATGCTTACAGAACGTGCGGCGCCAGAATGAGTGCATGCAGCCTGCGCTGGACATGATTGAAAGCGGGAAGGCCGGAGTTGATTTCATGGTGACACACCGTTACACGCTCGACGACGCCAAAACAGCGTTTGACATTGTCGACCAGTACCGGGACGGCGTAGTAAAGGCAATGATCAGGATATAGTTTACGGAGAATTACATGCGGAACGGCCTAATAACTTTATTGTTCATGTTGTCCACCTCCCTTCCTGCCCAGCAGGGCAGCTCATTCAAGAACACACCGGAGGGCCACGAGAAAAACAGAACCGCTGCAGCCAGCGCCTACGAGGCAAACCTGAAGAAGTTCAAAGACGACGGAAATTTCCTGGTATTGCCGGGCCTGGTGGCAGACAAGAAGAAACAGCGGGTTGAGGTAATGGCCGAAGGCACCGGGCTCGCGAAAGATGCGTCGTGCGAGTTCCTTGTCATTGCCGACACCAGCAGTCACGGGTACGAGGCGCTCCTGATCGCGTTCGCGAAGCCAAGCGATGTGCACAAGGCGCTGAAGTTCCTCGGCAGGGAACCAGGCGCACCATACGATCCATCGGCACTCCGGTTCTGGGCAAAGGGCGAAACTTTCAACTGCAGCCTGGCAACAAGCAACGAAGAGCCAGTCCTCCTGGAGAAAATGATCGTTAACAGGCAAAGCGCAAAAACGCTCCCCGAAAAAGGATTTCTTTTCACCGGCTCGCAGATGGCTGGATCTATGAAGGATCCGAACGTTAAAGTTTACGCCGCCGACGAATATGACCCGAAATCAATAGTCTCCATCTTCAATTCGCCCTTTTCAGTCCTCGACGTACCATACTGGGCTCCGCAGGGGGAGGTTTATGAAAATAGTACGGTCAACCCGAAATACGCGCTGGCTGAAGGCGCACCGGTTACCCTGATCCTCGAACCAGCCAACAAGGAGAGTATAAGCAGTGTCAAGAACCTGACCCTCCTGGTCCAGCCCGGCAATTCCGTGACAAACAGGCCGGCAGACGACATTGGGCGCCTGGGGACTCTCAAGTTCCTGCTCAAGGACGGTGAGACAATGTTGAACGCAAAACCTGACTTCAAGTCTGTAATCGAGAAGATCGATTCGCTGGACAGGCAGAAGAACCAGTATTTCCTTACTCTAAACTTCGCCGGCAACCTCGATCTGGGCGACATACATGCCGTGGCAAAGATCATGACCGCCATCGATTCCGAAAAGGGAATAAGGATTGAACCGCCTCCTGCCGGACAGCTTTACTACAAGGCATTCATACCGGACAGAAATTTCCTGGACAGGCAGGAACGAATTGTCCAGCCATGGGAACTGTCGCTTACAGAGAAGAACGGCGCGGTATCGGGCATGCTTCTCCTGGTAACGCAGGTATGGAAAGATGACGACTGGAAGCCTGCGCTGGCAATGACCGAGCTGTCTGTCGCCACACCGAAGGACCTCCGCAGGGAACTCGACGCAGAGGCGGAACGCACCGCGAAAGCCGAGAAGATGGCCAAGCCGCCCGTGATCCTGGTATTTGCCCCGCCCACGATGAAATACGGACAGATGATGAAATTCCTGGAACCGGCATTACCCACTCACAAGACAATCCACGTTTATATCAACGACCAGATGCCGCCGGTACCCACGAAAAAGTAGGGTTACTTCTCCATTTCGATCGAAAGCCTGTAATTGATATACATCTCGACGTTCTTGTCGTCCACCTGCCGGACTATTATCGGACTCTCAAGGCCGCCTATTGTAATCTTGGCTTTCGCGCTCGCCACCTTCTCTATCTCCTTCACCTCTTCGAGAATCAGCCCTATCAGCTGGGGCCTGTATTGCTCCACATTCCTGACGGCAAGAACGGGCGCGCCCAGCTGGCACCTGGACATTCCGGTGAAGAACACCTTCTTGAAAGCCTTTAACACTTCCTCGCTGTAATACGCCATATCTCTCTGGTCATTCTCGAGGCCCATCAGCAGGTACAGGTAAGGCTGCTCTGTCAGTCCGATCTGCTCAACATCCAGCCTGGACTTAGCCTTAACAGCTGCATTCTCATCGGCAGTCCGGATTTTGACAACCGCGTCAACAAGCGCCTTGGCAATCAGCCTGTTTGCATGTTCCGTCGTCTGCTTGTTAGTCTGCTCTTTCTTGCTTACTTCCTTTGTCTCCGAGTCAACTGTAACGGGCACGGCAACACAGTCGGCCTGTTTCTTTATCACCACGGCCACAGGACAGCTTCTCTTTGCTCCGACAATATACAATGTGTTGCTGTCGGCAAACGCTGCGAACGCAGGCAATACCAGGGCAAGAACAAGCATAATACGTTTCATAAATGAATTTCCTTTCACAAATGTTCAGTGGAAAATGACACAGACTCAAAGCCTTGGCAACAGTTATTCGGCGGTGTTCCCCTTTTCCTCCTTCACCACCCTGCCGTCTTCGAGCGTTATGATGCGGTCTGCCAGGTAACCCAGCGAGAGGTTATGGGTTGTCACGAGAATGCTTATACCCTGCTCGCGCACGAGCCGCCGGAACAGCTGGAAAATACTCCTGGAATTCTCCGAATCCAGGTTACCGGTGGGCTCATCAGCGATCAGAATCCTCGGCTTCACCACCAGGCCGCGCGCTATCGCAGCTCTCTGCATCTGGCCGCCGGACAGCTCGTTGGGAAGGTGATCCGCACGGTCCCCAAGCCCCACCTGGCGCAGTTTCTCCAGTGTTGCCGCACGGTCAGGTTTTTCCCTGAGGAATAACAGCGGCAGCTCAACATTCTCAGCCACGGTAAGCGTAGGCAGGAGATAGAATTTCTGGAATATAAAGCCCATGGTCTTCCGCCGCACACCGGCCAGCTGGTCCTCCGAGAGGCCGGTAACCTGCCTGCCTTCGACGGAAAGCTTACCGGCAGTCGGTCCGTCAAGGCACGACAGGAGGTGGACAAGCGTGGTCTTGCCAGAACCCGACGGCCCAAGCACCGAAACCATCTCGCCCATGCGGATGTCAATGTCAATGCCGTCAACAGCCTTCACCGTCTCGCTGCCGCGCCGGTAGTAACGCTGCAACCCGCGCCCTTCTATGATTGTCTTACCCTGTTCCATGTCTTCTCTCTGTTATCTTGAACCTGAAATCTCAAATCTCAGAAATTCGTCATTCGTAATTTGTAATTTCTTCTTTACTCCCCTTCGCGTATCGCATCGACAGGATGCATCGAGGCGGCACGCCAGGCCGGGTAGAGTCCGGCAAAAAATCCCACCACGATGGCACCGGCCATTACCCCGCCGATTATCTCCCAGTTGATAATGACGATACTGCCCTGGACCCCGATATTGATCAGCTTCTTGATCGCGGCCTCTACCAGGCGCGATCCGGCGATGGCCACAAGCGTTCCTGACACCGCTCCGACGATGCATATGACCAGCGTCTCAAACCAGATCAGCTGGAAAATGTCCCCGCGAAACGCACCGATGGCCTTCATCACGCCGATCTCACCGGTCCGCTCGTAGACACTCATGAGTATGGCATTGATCACGCCGATCAACGCAACGAGAATGGCTATGACCGTGACAGCCGCAATCATCGTCTGGGCCGTGCCGACAAGCATAACCAGCGTGCTCTTTACCTGCTGGAGGCTCACAACCTGCACCGCGGGCAGACTTGCCCAACGCGACTCAAACTCCTGGAGCTGGGCGCCGCTGAACTTCTTCATCTTCATGCCAAGTATTGTCAGGTCGTTCGGCCTGTTGAAAAGTTTCTGGGCATTCTTAAGCGGCAGGAAAACAGTTCCGTCATCCTGCGTGCCTGTGCGCTTGAGTATGCCCGTGATCTTGAACGATTTCTGGACAGGCTGGACCGCGCCCTGAGGCGAGATGGTTGCAAGGAACTTGTCTCCCACCTTCCTCTGTTCGTAGGTTGCGGCTTCGTAACCCATTACCACTTCATCTTCCGCATCCGGGGAGAACCAGCGGCCGCCTTCGAAACCGGCGCCGGCATCAAACTCCAGCCATGGTTTCATGTCCCTGTAACTCGGCACTTCAATGCCGGCAAGGATGGCGAATGAACCGCCTGAATCGTCACGGATCCCGCTTCCCTCCTTTTGCGCTATACCTATGAAAACCGGGGTAATGCTTCCGATTTCAGGATCACTGCGGACCTTGTCATAAGTTTCTGCAGGCAGGTATAGAAGGCCTGTGCCGCCCTTCAGCATCATAGTGGCGGCTTCATAGGGACAGCCTTTCGCCATGATCATCACCTGGAAGCCAAGCCGGTCGATGCTCTTTTCGATCGCGTTCCGGTAACCGAGGTTGAAACCGGCAAGGCTGACGGCCACGGCCACGGCAAGCCCCACGCCGGCGATTGTCAGGATGGACCTCACCGGTCGCCGCCGCAGGTTTTTTAAAGCCATCGAAACAAACTGCATAAAGACTTCCCTACTTCCTGGAGAATTCAACGCCTTCACCTGCAACCTGGTATTCGTCGCCGATCTTGACGACTTTACCCTCAACAGCCGCAAGCTTCCCGATGTTCTGCGGGAGTTCGGGAGTTACTTCCGACATCTCAACCTTGATCTGCTTTCCGCTCCCGTCATCAAGGAAGAACCAGCAACCCGAAACTGGACACTGGCGGGTGATCCTGCCCTTGACGCGAATCTCGCCGTTGGTGAAAGTCGAAGGGTTCTTCAGAACCTCGCCTATCTGCACCTCTTTAAGACCCTTGAAAACGCCGCCGTGATGGTCCGGACGGTTAGCACGCCAGACGAGAAAAACCGCGCCGGCCAGCAGGATTACTGCACACATTACCAGAATAGTTTTCATTATTTCTTCTCCTGTGTTTTCCCCGCGCCAGCTTTGCCCTTCTCTGCCAGCGCCTCCCTGGCTTTCTTATAGAAAGGTTCATTCTTCTCCCCAAAGACGAACAAGTCCAGCAATATCAGGTTCTTCCTTATCCCACGTAATGTGGAACTGTAGTCACCGTCAGCCTGGCCGGCCGGTATCGGACTCTTTACCTGCGCCACCCTGTCATTCACGGATTCCGGCGCTGTAACGAGGAAATAGTCGTGCTTGTAGAAGTCGGCAAGCGTCATGCCGGCAAACTGGCCGAGAAATTCCTTCTTCTTCAGCAGTTTGGCAACCGTGCTTTCGATCCGCTGAAAGAACAGCCTGATGATCGCGCCTGTTTTCGGATCGGCAGAAAGAAATATCTGGATCACACCGCCCTCGCCGGGGACATTTACGCCGTGAACGTAGCCGATTATTTCACTGCCCTTGAAGATCGTGTAAACCGTGTAGGGCGTCTCGTAGGTTTCGTAGACGGGATCGAGGTCACTGCCAAGCCGTTCCTTCAGCTTCCCGAAAAGCTCTTTGCCGTCCTTCATCTGGTCCAGGGCCTTTACCTCCTCCTTGTACGTGGTCATCTCGGGGAACAGGTATTTCAGGTCCTGCGACGGGTTGCTTAAGGTGCACCCGACGGCTGCATGTGCGGCGGCCGGCGCCAGCATAAGGCAGGCGATGACTGCAAATGCGAGAAATCTTTTCATGGAGAACTCCTTACCAGTAACGGTAATACTGTAGAGAAACGATAATATCTTTAACCCGGTCCTGGCGTTCCAGTTGCCTTTCCACGTTCAATTTTATCCAATGCAGGTTGGAATTGCCAACATCATTCCTGAAATACCATGTGAACTCACCAGCCAGCAGTGCTTCCGCCGACATGCCTTCCTTGTCCTCCCGGAACCGGCGGTACTGCGAGGCCAGGCCCCATTTGCGGGAATGGTAAAGATAATCGGCCTGGTACAGCTGGCTCAGGACGGCATCCTGCCCGTCTTCCCCTGCGGAAAGTTCCGCGGTAAGCGCCATCGTTCCACCAGGCACAATATGCGTATAACGCCCGTCCACTCCTCCGCGCGTAATGTTGACCATGCCATGCTGATCAGCCACGGGAACATCCGGGGCGTTCATACCGCTGAAAAGTTTCTGGCCGTTAATAAACGACAGGCCGCCTTCAATTCCATATTCATTCAGGTAGCGGCCGGAAAGACTCAGACGCGCGGCGATAAGACCGTCCTGCCCCCTGAAGGACATGTCATACCCTGACCCCAGCAGGTAGGAGATGTTGTAATCTATATCCGGCGTTAACGACCCCCAGAAGCCGGCACACCAGTCGCGCTCGAAACCGAAGTTTTTCTCGTTTGACAACTGTAGCAGCGTTCCATGCGTATCAGTCTGGAGATTCAGGCCGAACGGCACATAAAACCTGCCGGCCCTGAAATTGAACCGGCCGATATTGCTGCCGCGGGCCTCTTCTGAAAGGAACGGATTAAACACATTGTAAAGGTCAAAGTAGAGGTTGTGTATTTCAGTAAAATATCCATCATGGTCCGCCCCGTCCATGTCATTGAGCACGGGAAGATAATGATCCCGCCTTACCAGCCGGAGCTGGAAATCAAACGCTGCAAAAGTTGTCGTATCAGTTGAAAACTTCTTGTACGCCTCGAAACCTATCGACTGCCGGCTGTATATATTGCTTGAAGCAGGCGCTTCCCTGCTCCAGGCGAACTGGGAAAACAGTTCCTTCCGGAACGAGAAGTTGTCACGGAGAAACCGTTCAAAGAAGCCTGCATCATTTACCTGAACCCGATTTGTAGCCGCCGATACGCCCGCAAACGGATCATCAGGAACTCCGGCGAAACCGCTGGTTACCGCCAGGAAGCACAATCCTGCAGAAAACAGGGCCGCCACTAAGCCAAAATTACCTCTGCTTGAAATGCACCCGTTCATGTCTTTGAAATTATAATGCAATACACCCTCAATTACCAGCCGTATAATGAATTAATCATTATTTAGACGGCAGTAATTGATTTCCAGCAGCAGAACTGATAGACAATTGCGTCACTATTTATACAGAAAAGAATGGTTCTTGCCGTTCTTTACAGTTTTCTTGTCGAAAGGAGAAAGAGAATGAATTGGCTTGGATTGGAAGGCAAAGTGGCAATTGTAACCGGCGGCGCACAGGGAATCGGAAGGGCCTGCTGCGAAGCTTTTGCGGAAGTGGGCGTCAAGGTCGTTATCGCAGACGTTAATCCCGAGGCAGGAAAGAAGGCTGTTGACGAAATAACCCGGAAATTCAAGTCAGACGCCATATTCGTGTCAGTGGACGTCACCCACAAAAAGAGCGTGGATGAAATGATCGCAACCACCCTCGAAAAATTAAGCCGCGTTGATATCCTTGTCAACAACGCCGGCATCCTGATCCCGCGCCTGCTCGTCGATCCTGCCGGCAAGGAAGAACTTACCGAACAGATACTCGACAAGATGATCGCCATCAACCAGAAGGGCTATTTCCTCTGCGCCCAGGCTGCAGCCCGCGAGATGATAAAAAGCGGCAAAGGCGGCGTAATCTTCAACATGTCATCCGAGTCCGGCCTGGAAGGATCAGAAGGACAGAGCGTCTACGCGGCGACAAAATGCGCGGCGTATTCGATGACAAGGTCCTGGGCCAAGGAGCTCGGCAAATACAAGATCAGGGTGATAGGAATAGCGCCTGGAATCATGGAGGCCACCGCGCTGAGAACCGAAGAGTATGAACGCGCCGTTGCCTATACGCGCGGCATCTCCGTAGAGCAGCTGCGCGCAGGGTACGCAAAAATGTCAATCCCCCTGGGGCGTAGCGGCAAGCTGTCCGAGGTTGCTGACACCCTCTGCTTCCTCGCCTCCGACAGGGCCGGGTATATACACGGAACGACAATCAATATTTCCGGCGGTAAATCCAGGGGCTGAACATTTATTTTTGGATTTCGAAGAACTGTCAGAAAGGATCAGCAACGGCTCACGGGTACGTTCGCCCTCCCGCAAGCAGCGGCTCTTTGGGAGGGCGAGGCTACTGACGAGCCTCTTAGATAAAAAGCACTAGAACCGAAAGGTCCAAATAATGAAAGCTGCTGTAATCAAGAAGCCTGGCGTTGTTGAAGTTGAAACCGTCCCCACCCCGGAACCGGCGGCGGGCGAAGTGCTGCTCAAGGTAGAGGCATGCGCCATCTGCGGAACCGACCAGCGTGTCCTCTCCGGCGAGAAGCACGTCGATGTCCCGATCGTGGGCCACGAAATCACCGGCCGGGTCGCCAAGGTCGGCGCAGGCGTGAAGAAAATAAAGGTTGGCGAGCGCTACATTGTCCAGACAGTCATCGGGTGCGGCAAGTGTTCAATGTGCAAGATCAACCGCCACAACCTGTGCGAGGCCGGTTTTGTCGCCATGGGCTACCAGTTCAACGGCGGTTTTGCGGAATACACCATCATGCCCAAGGTTGCGGTTGACCAGGGATGCCTGATCCCGGTTCCCGAAACCATCACGGCCGAAGAAGGAACCCTGATAGAGCCCCTCAGCTGCTGCGTAAACGGAATGAAGTACCTTCCGCTTGAGAAGATGGAGCATGTTGTTGTTTTCGGCGGCGGAATAATCGGCGTAATGAACGGCCTGGTCGCGAAAGCCCGCGGCGCAAAGTGTGTAACAATCATGGACGTTTCCCAGGAACGGCTGGACCTGTTGAAGAAAATCGGCCTGCCTTTCGACAACCTCGTGAACAGCAAAACGAACAACCCCGGGGAATGGGTGAAGAATCATACAAACGGCCGAGGGGTTGATGGTGTCGTGGTTGCCGCATCGGTCAAGGCGCTGTTCAGCATTGGGATAAAACTGCTGGCCCGGGCCGGTCATATCTCAATATTTGCCGGCATGCCGAAATCCGACCCGATCGAGCCAATGGACCTGAACCTAATCCATTACCGTGAACTCAATGTCCACGGCGCAAACAGTTCGGCCCAGGAAGAATACCTCATCGCAAGGGACTTCATTGTGTCCGGCAAGATCAACGGAAAGCCGCTGGCCACCCACAAGTTCAAGCTGGACGACTTCAACAAGGCCGTAAAGACCCAGCAGGATCCTTCAACCGGCGCCCTGAAAGTGGTAATAGTTCCCTAGCGCCTGGCTCAAACGGCCGTACCTCGGGTGCAGACCAATTCTTTGGTAGGGCGGTTTGGCCCAAACTGCCGGATATTAAGCATACGGCGCGCCGAGCCAGCGCGCCCTACCAGCTGCAAAAAGGTGAGCTGTGCGAAGACTATCCGGGAATATTATGGCTTCTGATTCCGGCTCTTATCTGACAACAAGCACCATACCACCCAATGGTGGCCATAAGGTCACCAGTTTACCAGGACCGGTTATCTGGGACACGTTATTCGAGCCGTAGGTGCCGTTAAACCTTGGAACGCCGTTGACAATAAGCATGTAGTTGGTAATCGTCCCAGTGAAGTTGAGATCAAGGACAGCCGTACTCGCAAGGTACACGGCATTCGTGCTAATAGCCTGTGTATGCGGCAGGCTCAAGGTCCCATTGCTGACCGCCGTATAGCCAGTGTAGGTGTTTGTCGCCGTCAATGCCAGGATGCCACCGCCAACCTTCGTCAAACTCCCCGGCCCCGACAGAACGCCGCTATACGTCGACCCAAACGAATTATTGCCCACATTCAGATTGATCGCCACACTGGAAGTATTGGTTAGCACAAGATTATTGGACCCACTCAGACAGCCAATCGTAAAATTGGTGATGCCCCCGGCGAAACTTACCTTGTTGGTATAAAGCAAAGTACTGTTCTGTAGTGCCATCGAATTGTTCACCACTAGCGTTCCGGCGTTGACGGTCGTATTTCCGCAGAAGGTATTTGACCCTGAAAGCGTAAGGGTGCCGACACCAGCCTTGGTCAGATTGGCATAACCGCTGATAACACCTGACAGGAGTATATCGTAATCTGCATTATTATTAGCATTCCTGGTCGTTACAGTAGCATCTCTCAACAGTACAATATTGTTCGTGATGCCTGAACCTCCTGTCAGATTTGCCTGGGCACCCAGCGAACCGCCGTTCATTGTTACAACGCCCGCGCCAAGCGAATTGACGTTGCCAATGTATATTGTCCCTGAAGTACTGGCCAGTCCCCCGCTGAAAGTACTGTTGCCGGACAGAAGAATGCTTGATGATATGGTGCATCCACCAATTCCTCCAATGTTGCCGGTAAGTCCGTCGGTGGCTTGATATGCTGAAATGGAAGCGCTGCCATTGAGAGTAACAGGCCCACTATCGGTACACTGCTGGACATAGAGTATGCCTCCTGAGTTTATGATAATGGAGTTCGTCACCCCGGCAAGTGTATCAAGTTTGCCACCGCTGTTAATCGTAACTGGGCCCGTACCCAAAGAAGAACTGAGCCTCGCTCTTAACGTACCGCTATTGATGATCGTGCCGCCGGTGTAACTGCAGGCTGTGGTGATATCGTTGTAAGCGTTTTGAAGGAAGTATATCACCGAGGAACCGCTAAGGCTCTCAGCGATGGTAAACGAACCATTACCGTTGCTTTGGAACGTGGCACCAGGAGCCCAGACAACAAGTTCTTTGCTCGAACCAATCATAATCCTTCCGGCAAAAGTCAAATCCTTCAACGCAATTAGGCCGTTCAGCGTGACGTCAAATCCGTTGTTGTTCACTGTGGTGCCGGCAGCACCGTTGTAATAAAGGGTATTAGCCGTGATACTCCCCGTCAGCGTTGGTGATGCTACCGAGAATGAATAGTTTTTGTTTCCGTCGTTCACGTCCGACAGATTGCCTGGTTGTGTTGTAACTGTTGCACCGTAGTAGTTGGTGATCCCCCCCCCGCCAACCGTGGCGTATTGCAACGTTGCGCCACTGCCCACCGTGGCCCACGGTCCCAGAATCCCGCTGGGATCATTACCGTTAGATGTGGTCGCTATTTTGGTGCTGCCATCAGGTACAGTACTGAAATTCAACGTGCTACCGGTGTTGCGCGTAATGGCGCCAAGCGCAATGGTCAGACTGGCAGCACTATTCTGGTTCAAGGTAAGGATAGTCCTGCTGTTAGCACTCATGATGGTCGATGTGAAAGTCTGCGAATCTGTCTGCCCACTCTTCCCTGTAAGATTAATGGTACCGTCGTTCAGGGTGAGAACGCTGGCGCTACTGATAATATCGGTATTCTGGCTGGCAAAATTTAGTGTCAATGTACCACCTCTGATCACAGTTGGGCCACTATAGCTGTTACCCCCGATGAGCGTTGTTGTCCCTCCGATGTTGGTCAATGCACCTGAGCCCGCGAGGCTGGCATAGACCGTTCCACCGGAGAATGTATAGGAGGCGCCGGTGAGCGTGCCAACACCACTGTTCGTAATAACTCCGGAAGTCATCGTAATCGGGCCATTGTTTGGAGAATAACCGCCAAGATTATAGACACCGCCTGCAACCGTAACCGGGCTGCTAGCCGGGATTGCATTGGCCGCACCCAGCAGGAGCGTCCCGGCAGTGATCACCGTGCCACCCGAGTAAGTGTTGGCACCTGAGAGAGTGAGAGTATTAGCGCCGAGTTTGTTCAGGCCAAGCGCGGATGCCGGGAACGCGGAACCATTCCCCCAACTGCCCGCCGAGGTATCAATACCAACATAGGAACCCGGAGCCATAGTAACATTGCTCATTGTACCGGCAAACAGATTGTACAAGTCGGACTCGCCAAAACAGTCGGCTCCGCCGACGCCAAGCCCCAGTGTTGCACCTGCCGCCACAGTAATAATCCCCGACACGGGCCTGGCATAGGTCTTAAGCATGGACAATGTACCCGTGTTAACTGTCATGCTGCCGGCATTGGTGTTCACGCCGGAGAGATTCGCCGTGCCAAAATTGACAACATTGCCACCGGAGATGACGATATTCGCGCCCTGGGTAAAAGTCACACCCGATCCGAGAACGACTGCACCGGAGAGCGTTAGCGTACCAGAGCCGGACGCCGTCAACGTACCGTTGCATAAAATTGTACCCGACAGGACTTGATTAGCCGAGCTGGCATATACGAAGCCGCCCCCGTTCAGCGTGATGTTGTTGGCGTAATTACCGCCGCCTAACTGGCCTGACCCGCCAATAGTCAACCTGCCGGCGCCTGCACTTACACTGATCGGACCGGTGAATGTATTGACTCCGTTAAGATTGATACCCCTGCCGGCGCCGGCAGACTGATCGTTCCCTGCAATAGTAGCTTGAAGAGAAAGCTGGCTGCCGTCGGAGACATCCGGAATTGCTCCATTAAGAGTCATGCCGGGGCGGTCTCCAGATACACTTAGAGCGAGTGTCCTTGTTCCGGTTCCGGTTGCCGTCAATGCACTGTTAAAAGTCATGTAGGTATCGTTCGCCGGCATGCTGAGAGTCACCGTTCCCGGGCCGGTTCCCGCCAGGTTGATAATACGGTCCGTGATAAACGAAACCTGCCCGTTAGCCGCACCCTGGAGCGTGGTGCCAGGATAAAGATCGATAGTTCCGTTTGCCACCGTGATCGGCGCACCCAGCGAACTGTTACCGCCATTGACATTGATGATTGTGCATACTGCCAGAGTGCCATTCGTTACTATCGTCTTGCCGGTATAAGTACTGGAAGAGCTTTTCAGCGACAACGTCCCTGTGCCATCTTTAATCAGGCTGTAGACATTACCTCCATCGCCGATAGTCCCGGGAATGTAAAATGTGAGTCCGGTAACAGTCACCGTAACGCTCGTTCCAAGAGTAACGTTACCTGTATTAAAATTAAGGGTGTTACCACCGCTGCTGATTGCAGCGAAATTGCCATTCAAGTTATATTGTGAGTTGTTCAGCGTAAGAACGTTGTTGCCTGCGACGTTGATAGTCCCAATAGAGATTGTGAATGGACCTGTGCCAAGCTCATTACTGCTGACACTGGGAAACTGGAGCGTGCCCCCGGCAAGCGTTACGGAACCGGTAAAGGTGTTCGCAGCACTGAGATATAGTGTGCCTCCACCTGACTTAGAGAGCGAACCTGCATCGATCGGACCGCCGTTGAAAGTATAAGTACCGGACGCAGCACTGACGGTCGTAGAGTTTGGCGACATGTTTGCAGAAATGGTGATCGTTCCGCCAGCCGCGTTGTTAAAAATCACATCGTCGACGCCATCAACGAAAACTCCGGTGCCTCCGCTCCAGTTAGCGGTGGTTGCATCCCAGTTGCCATTGACCGCTCCTGTCCAGGTTAGTGCTGCCGCCTGTACGGGGCTGGCCCAAAAGACAGCAGGCACAGAGAGCAAAAGCACAAACATGAATCGATTAAGATAACAAAGGCTGTTCAACAATATCTTCACAAACGCCTCTCTATACATTATCCATTAGAATATCATACTTTTAGCATCCATGTCCACCTTCCTCATCCGTAGACTGTAGACTGCAGACAACACAGGCGAACGGAGAAATGGGAATTTTTGGACAGAAGCTCTCAAAGAGCACGAAGGCGAAGATTTTCCGCTTATTTGGTAGGGCGGTTTGGCTCAAACCTCCTCAGAAGAAAGCAGACGGCCCCGAACATTCGGGACGCCCTACCAGCTGCAAAAAGGTGAACCGTGCGCAGATCATCTGGGAATATTCTGGATTCTGACTTCTTTGCTACTCACCTGACTACGATACACAGCCCTGGCACCGGGAATAATGTCCGGATCACACCAATGCCGGTTATATAGGAAGGAACACTGTTCGAACTGTAAAGATTGGCGGACCTGACCTTGCCGTCGATGTAAATCGATTTAATCGTATTCGTTCCACTAAAGCTCAGGTCAAGTGTCCCTGGACTGGTTATATAAACACACGTGTTGGTGGTCATACACGCATTGGCTATACTCAATTTG
>Ga0172375_10003546_pt1 | contig 23576 bp, 40 predicted proteins | sample LakKiv1m_FD_114537 | JGI IMG/M metagenome (GOLD analysis project Ga0172375, IMG submission 114537) | Freshwater microbial communities from Kabuno Bay, South-Kivu, Congo - kab_092012_11.1m | ecosystem: Environmental > Aquatic > Freshwater > Lake | place: Democratic Republic of the Congo... | reverse complement strand
GGATTGCTCATAAAATGATTTTATCATTTTTCTAGTATTCTTCCTATTTTCCCGCCCCGCCAAAAACGGATTCCGAAACACCGCGCGGATTCCTCCCCAGACCCCTCCTCCGCGCGTCGCACGCTCTTGGGTCTTCTGTTTCTTTTTCTACAAAACTGGAGCCATCTATCGGACTCGAACCGATGACCCTCTGTTTACAAAACAGATGCTCTGACCAACTGAGCTAAGATGGCGCATTAGGGCATTTTAACAGATAAAAGCTAAACTCTCAACGATTGCGCTATATTACTACTCGGCGAGCACGCAATATTCTTTTTGGTTTTCCGGCGGGAACTACCAAACGTTTTAGCTTGTCTCGTAATATATCAGCGTCCTCAGACAATCCGTAATCCTCGTATGCTTTTAATAATATATTGTAAGTTTCTTTATTTGGTTCAAGCTCGGCGGCCCGTTCTAGTTGTTGAATCATCATTTTATGATTGCCTAATTTCTCTTGAACTTTAGCGTAGGCAATGTGGCGCGCTGCAAATGTATCCTCTAGTTTAATGGCCTGTTCAAATGCAATCGATGCTTTCTCGTAGGCCTCAGTTTCCATATAAATAAGTCCAAGATTATGCAAACTAGAAGGACTAACTTCTATGCTAGAAGCAATTTCAAAGCAATCTATCGCATCCTTAAACTCTCTTTGTTTGGCATAAAGAATACCCAATCGGTTATAGGCAGCGGCATTTCGCTCATCTATCTTAAGGATAGTTAGCAGGGCTTTCTCGGCTCGTAAAAAACGATTATCGCGCATTCCTTGATGGGCAATATCCCATAGACGACCAAGTTTATCCGTCAGACGGCGCGGTAGAACGGACAATTCATCCTTACGAATTTTTGCGCTTCGTATTGCTAATAAACCAAAACAAAATACCAATGCAAGTTCAAGCATATTTAACAATTATACCAGAATTATACGTTTAGTAGTAAGTTGGTCACCAATAACTTCATATTGGGATTATGCGTTAATGCAGAATCGGTTTTTGTAATTGTTTTCAACGAATAAAGCCACCGTTTTATGTCAATAAAACTATTCTTACTACTAGCGTTAAGTAATCCAGCTCTGCAGACCAGCGTTAGGGCCATCAGCATTAGTTGTATATCGTCCTTATTTTTAGATAATTCGTTAACTCGCATTAATTTATCTATCCGATGATCTTGTAATATAGCTTTTGCTTCGTTTATTTTATTTAAAAAGGGGTGGTCGTTGTTGTTTGAAAAAATTGCCGACATTAGTCCAATACGTCCATTAGTAATGCTATAAGCTTTTTGAATCTGTGTATTATTATATTTTTGTTTGGTAAAATACTTTACTGTATTTGCATAAGAAGGAGTTCTGATAGTAATTACTTGGGCGCGAGATTGAATAGTTGGTAAAAGTTTTTGAGTATTTGTTACTGTCAAAATAATAACGGTATCAAGAGGTGGCTCTTCAAATAGCTTCAAAAAGGCATTTTGCGCCTCAATTGTCATAAATTGTGAGTTTTCTAATATTAAAACACGGCGAATTTTATTCTTGCCAAGCGTTTTTAGGCGCATAAACTGGGTGCAGGAACGAACATTATCAATGGATATAGTATTGTCGGTAGGTCGCAAAAATAAGTAATACGGATACGTCTTTAGTTTGTTTTGCTTGATTCCTAATAACTCTGCACTTAAGTAATTCGCGAGAGTTGGTTTGCCAGCACCTTCAGAACCCTCAATAATTATTGATTGGGTATATGTGGTTAGAAAATCTTCAACCTGCTTTTTAGTTATTGGGTGTAAAAGTAAATCCATTCTACTTATCCATTAACATTTTAAACTCGGCTGGTTCGGGAACATTAAATACTTTTTGCTGCCTGCTAGGCAATCTAAATTCAATTGATAAAGCGTGTAAATACAATCTATCTGCTACTTCTCCGTCGTAAAAAGTATCACCAACAATCGGGTGGCCTAAGTGTCGTAAATGAACTCTTAATTGGTGAGTGCGTCCAGTACGGGGCGTTAATTTTATTAGACTGTATTTATCATTACTTGAAAGCGTTTTATATATTGTTTGGGCCGTTTTTCCATTACTACCTACTCTAAATGTTTGTGGTTTTTTAGGATTACGCTGAATTGGCATATCAATTACTGCCTCCAACGGATCAAGCTGGCCGTTTATGATAGCCAAATAAGTTTTACTGACTTTTCTACTAGAAAATTGTTTTTGTAGCCATTTCATAGCCGGTGGTGTTTTAGCGCATATCATTACACCAGAAGTTGCCCTATCTAATCTATGCACAATACCCGCTCTTGAGCCGATTAAATCGTTAGATATTTTATCCTTTATAAATGTTGCAACTGTGGCTTCAGGATTAAAAGCGCCTTTGCTATGCGACAATATTCCAGCCGGTTTATTTATTACAATACATTCATTGTCCTGATAAATTATTGGTATTTTTATATCTGGGACATTTTTTTGTGAACTAATATTATATTTGACAGTTATGACATCATTTTCTTTTAATATGCTCATAGATTTTTTAACTTTATTATTGACTAATACTTTTTCTTGTTGGCAAAGTTTTTGAATTGATGAACGGCTAAGTTGTCTAATTTTACTTGCAACAAATACGTCAAGTCGATTGTCTTTATCATCAGCTTTAACTAAAAATGTTTTCACGCCTGCCTTAGTCCGACCGCTTTTTGGACTCTAAGAAGTGTGGTATTGGCAATTTTGTTCATTGCTACTTCTGAGTCAGTCAGTTTGGTTAGAATTGCTTTTTCGTCAACAGTGCTTAGTCTAGATTGAAAATCTGTCAAAAACTTCTTAACGGCGTTTGCGGTATCCTTCTTTAGCTGTGTGTACTGTTTTTGCCCCTCGTAAATTCTACATACTTCGTCAATAGTTTTATCGGTTAAGGCGCTTAATATGTCTAATAAATTGCTTATGCCCGGCTGTTTTTCGTAATCGTAATTAATTAATCCAATGCTATCGGTCGTTGCGCTAAGTACTTTTTTGACTGCTACATCTGGATTATCAGTCAAAAATATAACGCCCTTGTCAGATTCTGCAGATTTGCTCATTTTATTTAGCGGGTTATTCAAATCACGTACTCTAAGCCGTTTATTTTGCCCAATAAAGGATATTTGGTCTTTTTCTGCCTCTGGCAGCAAAAATAAATCTTTGCCAAACTTATTATTCATTCTTATGGCAATGTCGCGCGCCAACTCTACGTGTTGTGTTTGATCTTCTCCAACAGGGACGTATTTTGCGCCGTAGAGTAATATATCTGATGCCATAAGAACAGGATAATCAAATAATCCGGCCGTGACGTTAACTTTATTAGCGCTTTTGTCCTTAAATTGAATCATCCTACCAAGTTCACCAAAATATGTAAAACAATTCAAAATAACTGTCATTTCGCTATGGGCTGGTACAAAACTTTGGCGGTAAATGTAAGTATCTGGGTTAGTAAAGTCTAATCCGCTAGCTACAAACAGTTTCAGATTGTTTAATGATTGATTATATAATTTGCTGTGGTCAATCGGTGTGGTGAAGCTGTGCAGATCCGGAACAAACAGATTGATTTGATATTCTCCGGCATACTTCTTTTGAAGCTCAACCATAGGAAGCAAAGCACCAAGGTAATTACCAAGTTGCAAATCGTTATTAGCTCTTATCCCTGTTAATATTACTGGTTTATTCATACTGTTATAGTATATCTTATTTAGGTATTTACTTGTTCTATTAACCCACTCATAGCAACTCTAGCGTTGCGTATCCCGGACATTACTACTATAAGCTCATGAGATTTCCTCTGTCCGTCTGGACTCTTAGTAATGTCAAAAATATCGGCTTCTGGATCTAACCCTAGGCCAATGCGGGCTAATCTGCAGATTATATCAGGACGATCTATCGCACTAGCTTCATTAAAGGCAGGATCTTGTGAAGCTTTGTCGATTATATCATTTAGCTGATCTTTTCTTGTTCTATCTATTAAAAACATATTTTTATCCTTATAAATTAAAAAACCGCCCTTTCAAGTGGCGGTATATTAAGCATTTATGTTTTGTTATATCAAATATAACCGCCTACAAAACAGCTTCTAAACCAATACGTAAATATAAATGATATCTTGTACATAACATTAATATAACAAATAATTATCGTTTTGTAAACTGTCTTGTTTTACGCGCCCCCCGTAAGCCAAATTTCTTACGTTCTTTTTCTCTGGGGTCACGGCCTAATTGATCAGCTCGTTTTAGCGTGCTTTTTAGGTCTTCTTTTAATAAAGCCAGTGCTTTTGCGATACCAAGTCTAATGGCGTCGGCTTGACCTGCCTGGCCACCACCGGAAACTCTAACTGAAACATTGTATTTATTATTAAGTTCAGAAATTGTAAATGGTTTTTGAAGAACATTTAGTAGGTACTTGCTTGAAGCAAAATACTCATCGGCCAATACATTATTAATGGTTATGATACCGCTTCCATTTGTTAATCTTACTCGTGCGTTAGCACTTTTTCGTCTGCCAATAGCGTAGGTGTAAGGCGTTTTCATAATTATTTCTCTTTAAATTTAATAACTTCAGGTTTTTGTGGCTCGTGCGTATGCTTATCGTCTACGTAAATCTTTAGACGTAATAATCTACCCGCTCTAAGTTTATTGACTGGAAGCATACCTCTTATCGCCTCGTATATAACTTTTTTTGAATCTTTTTTCATTTTATCGGCCAATGACATTTCTTTTAGGCCTCCTGGGTAGCCACTGTGTCTATAATACACTTTTTTAGTCATTTTATTACCGGTAACTACTAACTTATCAGTATTGATAACTATAACGTAGTCTCCGCAATCAACGTGCGCCGTAATAAGTGGTTTGGATTTTCCCAGTAGCAAACTTGAAGCAGATGTTGCCACCCGTCCTAGTGGTTGCTGGCTGGCGTCAATAATGTACCATTTTCTAGTAATGTCCGTGTTTTTAGCACTATAAGTCTTCATTATTTAGCATCCTTAGTTTTCGGTTTAGGTAGTTCAACTTCTGATTTAGTGAGTTTATCTTTTTTTGATAAATCATCAACAAAACAAATTTTTGCAATATCGGCATTATCACCGCGTCGAGCTCCAATTTTTATTATTTTTAAATATCCGCTACTGCGATTATTCAGCATAGGCGCGATATCATCTACTAGTTTATGAGCTGATTCAACAGTCTGTAAAGCGCTAATTATTTGCCGTCGATTATGCAAATCACCTTTTTTGGCCTTGGTAATTAAATCTTCGGTGTAGGCCACGACAGCTTTAGCTTTTGGTATGGTTGTTTTAATAGCGCCGTATTTTATCAAAGATTCCGCTAGGCCAACAATCAATGCCCGACGGTTATCGGTTTCACGGTTAAACTTTTTGCCTTTATATCCATGCCTATGCATTGACAGTCTCCGGCTGTAGTCGTCTGTTATCAATTATCACCCTTCTGTAACTTAATACAGAATAATGATTGCTGAATACTGATAACTGGTGTTGAGTAAAACGAATTATCAAAGCTCTAACTCCGTCATTTTTTCTTTTACTTCTTCAAGGGCCTTATTACCAAACCCTTTAAGCTCGCGTAGCTCGGAATCGCTTAAGCTAAATAACTCTTTTAATGTTTGTATATCGTTATTTATTAGCGCGTTAGTCGTACGAGCAGACAAATTAAGATCTTCAATTGATGTCATTAACTCTAGTGATTCTTCATCATCTTGATTATCCTCTTCATTTTGAGCAGTAGCAGGCACAGTTAGTTCTACACGAGTTTGACCGGCTAGCGCAGTGTATTGGTTGACCAGTATCGCGGCAGCTTCCTCAAATGCGTCGCGTGGTGTTATGGACCCGTCAGTATCAATTGTAATAAGAAGTTTATCAAGATCAGTCATTTGCTCAACGCGAGTGTTCTCAACCTTATATCGTACTCTAAGAACTGGACTAAACACGGCATCAACTGCAATCATATCGGCAAATTTACGGTTTGCATTTTCGTCAATAGCCCGGTAGCCACGTCCAGTTTCAACCACAATATCCATAACAAATTTGGCCTTTATATCATCAAGTGTGGCAATAATGTGTTTTGGATTGGCGACTTCAACCTCGGAATTAGTTGTGATATCACCGGCGGTAACAACACCTTTACCACTTTTAGAAAGACGCAAGGTTTGGGGCTCGTCGCTATATACCTTAAAAGAGATTCCTTTTAGATTTAGCATTATGTCAACAACGTCTTCCTTAACGTTTGGAAGGGTAGTAAACTCATGCGAAGCGCCTTCTATCTTAAATGCCGTAATTGCCGATCCGGCAATGCTGGAAAGCAATATTCTACGCATAGAGTTGCCTAGAGTCATACCATATCCGGTATGCAATGGCTCTATAGTAAACGTAGCTGACGTTTTTGCGTGATCGTCTATTTTTACAAGACCTGGTGTGTGAATCATTTTTGACATACTTATCGCCTCCTTAGCGTGAGTAGTACTCTACTATTAGTTGTTCATTAATATCTGGCTCGCGGTCGTCAATTGACGGCAAACCTGTGATAGTAATTTCAAATTTTTTACGATTAACCTTCATCCAGCTAGGTATTAGATCGGCATTTACTGGGCTAAGATCGTCAATATTCTTAAAGTATTGGTTATTTTGACTGTGGTTGCGCAGTACAATTACATCGTTTGGTTTTGTTCTAATGGATGGAATGTCAACTCGTCTACCGTTAAGCGTAAAATGGCCATGCGTTACCAGTTGTCTAGAAGCCCTCCGGCTAACGGCTAAGCCACTTCTATAAACTACATTATCCAGTCTAAGCTCTAGATATTGGAGTAAAATTTCTCCGGATTGGCCTTTTTTACGATTGGCCTCTTTCATAAGATTGCTAAATTGTTTTTCTAGCAAGCCATAAAGACGTTTTACTTTTTGTTTTTCACGAAGTTGCAATGAATACTGGCTGTTTTTTTGCCTTTGACCTCTTCCGCCACCGTGTTGCTCACCGGGCGACCCGGTACGCTTGACAAGCGCTTTATATGCCTTTGGATGCAGGGCATAGCCCTCGCGCCGGCTCATTTTCACAATCGATCCTAAATCTCTTGCCATAGCTCTAGTTTCGCTTTGCCTTTCTGGGCCTTACTCCACCGTGTGGAATCCCTGTAACTTCTTTGATGGACTCAACTATAATATTCGAATTTTGAAGCGAACGAATTGCTGAATCTCGCCCAAGACCAATACCTTTTACAAACACATCGGCTTTTGACAGTCCATTTAATTGTCTAGCGTTTTGGTAGGCTTTTTCAGCAGCTATTTGCGCAGCGTAGGCAGTTCCTTTTTTGGAGCCCCTAAAACCGCATGCACCAGCACTAGATGATACTAAAGCTCCGCCATGATTATCTGTAACAGTTACAATTGTGTTATTAAATGATGCCATAATATGTATCTGTCCATAGGGAACAGATCTTTTTGATTTCTTTTTTTTGGGTGTAGAAACCTTTGCTGTTGATGGTTCATCAGAAGCCATTTTTACAGAATTTACGTCCAACTTATTATCAACAGACTTCTCAGTTATTTGATCGTCTTTTGTAGAAGTATTCATAGTCATTACGTCTTTGTAGCCGCCTTCTTAGCCGTTCCGCCGACAGTCACTTTCTTGCCTCGGCGAGTTCTAGCATTTGTTTTAGTACGTTGACCACGCGATGGTAAGTTTGCTTTATGTCGCATACCTCTGTAACATCCAGTTTCTTTAAGGCGTTTGATATTACCGGTAACAATTCGCTGTAATTCGCCTTCAACAATATATTTTTCGTTAATTACTTCCTGTATTCGGGATATCTCTGTGTCAGTCAGATTTTTTACTCTAACTGTGGGGTCTACTTTTGCGCTTTCAATAATTTTATTACTAGAAGTTAACCCAATTCCATATATATACCTAAGTGCCGTAGAGACTTCTTTTTCTGATGGAATAGTTACTCCAGATATCCGCGCCATTAAGCAACTCCTTCAAAGTTGACAATGCTCAATGTATTATGTTTATAATCATTGCTAATTGTAAATTGATTATTCATTGAAAATTGTAAATTGATAATTGAATATTGGAGCATAGCGATCCTAGCCCTGCCTTTGCTTATGTTTTGGCTTAAGCTTGTTAATAACATAAACTCGGCCTTTGCGACGTACAATTTTATCATCTGCCGTAATTTTTTTTACGCTAGCTCGTACTTTCACTTAACTTTACTCCGTTGAGGATGTTAAACAACCTCGCTAGTTAGATTATGATTTGCGATAGGTGATTCTTCCCTTCGTAAGATCGTAAGGAGTCAACTCAACCGTAACGCTGTCTCCGGGAACAATGCGAATAAAATGTTTCCTCATTTTCCCAGCGACGTGAGCTATTATTGTATGACCGTTTTGAAGTTCCACCCTAAACTGAGTACCCGGTAGTGTTTCAACTATCGTTCCCGTCAGTTCAATAACTTCTTTATTGGCAGCCATAAAATATAACTAAGTCGTTATTATATCAAGCATTTTTCAATTAAGCAAAACTTTTATTTTTGTTTTTTATCACTTTTTCGTCGTAAGAATCTAAGTCTTAGTCCACCAGTAGCTGCATCGGCTGGTGTACTTACATCATAAAAGAAGTCTGGCTGATTATATTGATCATAAGTTACCATTAAAGCCCGAGACTCTATCTGTCGCATAGTTTCAAGTGCCACTGAAACTAAAATCAATATACTAGTGCCACCAATAGCAATATTACTTTTCAAAAATATTTGCGCCATCATTGGTAGCAAGGCAAGAAGACCGAGCGCGACTGCTCCAAATAACGTTAATCTATTGACCATTCTGCTAAGATATTTTTCCGTTTGGTTGCCCGACCTTACACCAGACACAAATCCTCCTTGTTTTTGTAAATTTTCGGCTATTTCTTTGGCGTTAAATGCGACGTTAGTATAAAAAAACGTAAAAATAACGACCAGTAAAAAGTAGACAAGCGGATATAAATATGGTTGCCAGCCACCCTGCTGGAAGCTTTGAACGCTTGGCGTTTGAAATAGCCGTAGTAGTTGATTACCAAGATGTTGTAGTCGCAGACTAGAACCACCAGCCATAAGTTGCCCAGCAAAACTGGGAACACTTAAAAACGCTACGGCAAAGATAATCGGTATTACTCCGGCGGTAATAAGTTTGACTGGTAAAATTGTTGTTACGCCACCATAAGTTCTATTGCCCTGTATTCGTTTGGCGTAATTGATAGTTATATTTCTAGATGCCTCGTTTAGTTTAACTACAATAACCGTTACTAAAATGACGACGGCTAAGATAATAGAGCCATAAATTAAGCCCGATTTATTGATAGGCAATGATTTTCCAAATATATTCCAATGTTGGTTTTTATCAATAATAGAATTAAGCAGACTAGCTGATGTTTTAGGCAGACTGCTAACAATTCCGACTGTAATTATTAACGATATACCATTGCCTACACCTTTTTCTGTAATTAGCTCTCCCAGCCACATTAGAACCATTGAGCCACCCGTCAAGGCAGATACCATTAGCACCCACTGCATAGGCGATGTATTGGCCGTAATATCACCTAAACCGCCAATGCTAGAAGCCGACTGTTTTACTAAATAAATAGCACCAACAGATTGAACAATGGCAAGTGGTAAAGTTAACAGCCTGGTATATTGATTTATCTTTTTTCGCCCATATTCACCCTCTTTATTAAGGGCCTCTAGTTTTGGAATCGCCCGTGTAAGTAACTGAAGAATAATTGATGCGTTAATGTATGGCCCCAGACCAACTAGCATAATAGAGAAATTAGCCAGTGCTCCACCCGATAATACGTTTATAAAACTAAATAGTTGCGGAGTTTGAGCAGAAGAAAAAACGTTTTCAAGCACCTGTTTTAATGTTTTTGGATCGCTAAGAGGTACAGGGATATGTGCCAATATTCTAAATACTAATAGCATACCCATAATCGCCAACAAACGTTTACGCATTTCCTGACTTTTAAATGACTGCCAGACCACCTTCCAATTCATATAAAATATACCTTAATTCCAATTTTTTATTACTTATACTAGTATATCAGTAATTAAATTATATAGCTTAGAATTACTTGCCGTTTTGCTTGGCTAAACGCTTGACTTGTTTTGCATTTGTAAAACTTCCGCCGGATTTATTGATCATCGCAATGGCGTTTTTGCTAGCCAGTTGCAACTTGACAGTCAATTTTTTAGTTATATCGCCCTTTACTATTAGCTTAACAACTGTGTGCGGACTAGAAACAAGCTTAGCATCAAATAAAGACTGGTTATCTACAACAGATTTTAGATTATTAATTTGTCCAGTGTAGACATTGTCAATTACCTTTTTGTGTGAAGTAAAACCGCGTAATTTTGGAAGTCTCTGCGCCAGTGGGTTTTGACCCCCTTCAAAACCGGGTTTGCGCTTACTGCCACTACGTGATTTCTGACCTTTTGTACCACGTCCGGCAGTTTTACCTTGTCCGGCTGAAATACCCCTACCAACACGTTTAGATCTTTTGTGAGAGCTAATATTTAGATTATTATATTTCATTTTTTATCCTTAGATAATTTTTTAGATATATTATTTTTGGACTTTGGGCTAGCTTTTACAGTCTGTTGATTCGTAATCCATAGTTTAGCTGGAACTATACTTTTTAGAGCTTTAATCGTAGCATAGGCGGTATTTGTTTTATTAGACGAACCTATGGACTTGCTCAACGCATTTTTTACTCCGGCTACTTCTAATATTGTGCGAACCACCCCACCGGCAATTAATCCGGTTCCAAGACTAGCTGGTTTTATTAAAATATAGGATCCACCAACCTTGCCGGTAGCTTCGTGAGATAATGTACCTTTGTACAAATCTACAGTTATCATTTGTTTTTTGGCAACTTCCACAGATTTCGTAACAGCCGAGCTTACGTCAGACCCTTTGGCACAACCAATACCGACTCTGTTCTTGTAATCGCCTACAACCGTAAGTGCCCTAAAACGAAAGCGACGCCCTCCTTTTACAACTCGCGCGACTCTATCGATATGTACAACGCGTTCGTCAAATTGTTTTTCTTCCACTGAATTTTCTAAACCAGACCTGTTATGATTCATTATTGCCATAGTTAAAACTTCAAACCTTCCCGGCGAGCAGCTTCTGCCAGCGCTTTAATTCGTCCATGATACAAGCGACCATTACGATCAAATACTATCTGTTTAATCTTTGCAAGCTTTGCCTTAACGGCAATTTCTTTACCAATCATCTCGGCTTTTTCTGTCATTGTACCTGCCTTGATAGATTTGTTGTTAACGGTACTAGCAAAAGCAATTGTAGTCTGTTCTAGGTCGTCAATTAACTGGGCTGTGATATGCTTGTGGCTTATAAATACACTAAGCCGTGGGCATGTTGATGTACCACTACTAATTTTGGCACGAACTCGTTTTTTACGTAAATTGCGGTTATGTATGACAGCTGTTAATTTCATGAAGTTTTCTCCTTGCCAGACTTACCACTTTTGCGAATAATTATTTCATTTTCGTATTTAATGCCTTTGCCTTTGTATGGTTCTGGTTTTTTAAGTGCTCTTATTTCTGATGCTACTTGTCCAACCTTTTGGCAATCAATACCACTAATTGTAATAATATTCTGTTCTATCGAAGCGCTAACGCCCGTTGGTATTTTGTAAATTACGTCGTGAGAAAAGCCCAAATTAAATTTTAGGTCATTACCGATTGCATTTACCCTAAAACCGACGCCGTTTATCTCTAGCTTTTTAATAAAACCTTGAGTAACGCCAGTTACCATATTATTAAGCAAGGCCCTCATTAAACCGTGTTTAGCCCGTAGTTTTGGTTCGTCGTTTTTACGACTAACTATAAGTTGCTGGTTGTTTTCTTTTACGTCAATACCTGCCATTGTGAATTGGCGAAGACTGCCCTTAGGACCGGTTATAGTAATGTAGTCTTTAGTAATTTCCACTTTTACGCCAGCCAAGATAGCTATAGGTTTTCTACCAATCCGACTCATAATAGGCCTCCTGATATCGACTCAATGTTCAATGAACAATTATCGATACCAAATACCTTCATAGAAAATTGAAAATGGAAAGTTGAATTTTTGAATAACGTAGTCATAGCTAATAAACCTTGCATATTAATTCACCGCCAATATTTTGAGCTTTTGCTTGGTTGCCAGTCAATACACCCCTAGAAGTTGAGACTATCACAATGCCTCTACCTTGTTTTACAATCGGCATTTTGGATGCCCCGACGTAACTTCTACGTCCTGGACGGCTAATTCGGGCTATCTCGGTAATACGGGCATTTCGCTGTGGTGAATTTATAGTAATCTTTAGAATACTGCCGGTGGGTGATTTTTCTACATTTACATCATCTATAAAGTTATTGTCTTTTAGAAGATTAGCGATTGTCTGTTTAATGCGCGAATTAGGAACCGACAACTGCGTTTTTCTAACCGCAATTGCGTTACGAATACGCGTTAGTAAATCTGCTATTGGATCGGTAGATGTACGTGACATTTTACCAACTCGCTTTCGTTACGCCTGGAATTTCTCCCTTATTGGCGTGTTCTCTAAATGATATTCTAGACATCCCAAACATACGCATATAAGCCCTAGGACGTCCGGTTTCTTGGCAACGGTTTTTCCATCTGGTTGGTGATGAATTACGCGGAAGTTTATGCAAGCCATCGAGATCACCTAAGTTCTTTAACTCAGCTCGTTTAGAAGCATATTTCTTAATCATTTTTTGTCTTTTCAAATCTCTGGCAATAATTGATTTTTTAGCCATTATTTTTCCTCCTTAGCTGGGGCTACTTTCTCAAAAGGCATTCCAAATTTCTCTAGAAGCATTTTAGAGTGTTCCCTAGATTTTGATTTAATACTAAATGTAATCTGAATTCCGTGAGCGCTTGTTGTTTCTTCAAATGTTAATTCAGGAAAAACTGATTGATCAATAAGTCCAATACTAAAGTTCCCAGACTTATCAAACGAATTTGAATTAACTCCGTGGAAATCACGAAATCTAGGTAGCACAAGGCCTATAAAACGATCCAAAAACTCGTACATCCGCTTATCACGAAGTGTTACTTTTAGCCCAACCTTGTTCCCTTCGCGGAGTTTAAAAGAAGCAATAGATTTTTTTGCGATTGTTTCAATCGGTTGCTGACCACTAATCTTTCTTATAGTGTTGACGGCAGTCTCTATTATTTTTTTATCATCTTTGGCTTTGCCTAGACCAGCATTTATAACAATTTTTTGTAACCTAGGTACTTGGTTTATGTTTGAAAGATTAAGCGATTTTTTTAAATCTTCAGCAATTACATCATTGTAAAGTTTTTTAAGGCGGGTAGTTTCAGTAGAATATGTACTATTTTTTATCATTTTTAATCTCCTTGCCGGATATTTTGAAAATGCGAGACTTATTACCGCTTTTATCAATCTTATATCCAATTCGGCTTGGTTTTTTACTGTCTGGTTCAATAATTGCAACTTTAGAAACCCAGATCGGACGGGTAATTTCAATTATTCCTCCGCGGGGATATTGCTTATTAGGTTTAACGTGCTTTTTTGCGATATTGATGCCCTCAACCGTAACCTTGTTCTCAAGTGGATGTACACTTTTTATAATGCCTGTTTTGGTCTTGTATTTTCCAGATAACACTACAACATGATCGCCAACTTTTAAACGTATTTTGTAGACTTTTCTATTAGATACATTTAATCTTGATTTCATTACAGTACCTCCGGTGCAAGGGAAATTATTTTTGTGTAGCCGTAATCTCTTAGTTCACGCGGGACTGGGCCAAAAATACGCGTGCCTTTGGGTAACTTATCATCGCCAATAACAACAGCTGCGTTATCATCAAATTTAATTAATGAGCCGTCTTTTCTTTTAATGGGATACTTAGTACGAACTATCACCGCTCTAATAATAGATTTCCTTTTTACAGTTCCGCTCGGATTTGCCTGCTTAACGGTAGCTGTAATTACATCGCCAACTCTTGCATAGCGTCGTCGGGAACCGCCAAGCACCCGTATGCACAAGATTTCTTTGGCACCACTATTATCTGCAACCAGTACACGTGATTCTTGTTGTATCATTTCTTGTCCTTCATTTTATTAGTAGATTTTTCTGTATCTTGATCGGATAATTCTACTGCTTTAGTTTCAGGTTTTTTATTCTCATCTTTAGATATTTCATCGGCAGTTATGGTGTTAACTGATTGTTCAACGCTTACAATCGGGCGTTCTATAATCTTTACCAATGTAAATCTTTTGCGTGCACTTTGTGGGCGACAGCTAGTTATGGCCACTTTATCACCTTTATTCGCTTGGTTTTTTTCATCATGAACCATATATCGTTTCGTAAAAAGATATTGCTTTTTATAAAGCGAATGCAACTTGTGTGTAGAAACTGTTACAACAATAGTTTTATCGCCTTTATCACTTGACACTAAACCGATAATAGTTTTAGCCATTAGCTGTTCTCCTTAGCAAATTGTTCACTTAGAATTGTAAGCATACGAGCAAGCTCTTTTCGTTTATTGCGAACGATTCTAACGTTCTGATTTTCACCCATATAAATACTATGGCGTAATTTAACAATCTCTTCACGCAATTTTGTACTCTCGGTGGCAAGTTCGGAGGTAGATAATTTACGTATTTCATTGACTTTCATTTTTAGGCCCCTTCTTTAACACGGAACTTAGTCTTAATCGGAAGTTTTCGAGAGGCCAGCCGCATAGCTTCGCGGGCTATCTCTTCCGTAACGCCCTGCATCTCAAACAAAACTGTTCCGGGCCTAACTTTTGCTACAAAAAACTCTGGGTTACCCTTGCCACTACCCATTTTTACATCTAATGGTTTGCGAGTAACAGGTGTATGCGGAAAAATTCTTATCCATATTTGTCCACCGCGCTTGATGTAGCGAGTCATAGCTTGTCGGGCTGCCTCAATCTGGCGAGCTGTTATTCTATATGTTCCTTGTTACTGTAATCCGTAATCCCCAAAGGCAATGGTGTTGCCTTTAGTCGCAACGCCCTTAATTCTTCCTTTGCGCATTTTACGATGTTTGCTTCGCTTTGGCATTAACATAGCGCAATCCCTTCATACATTGAATTGGTCATTAAACAATGCCCAATGTTCAATGTTGGCAACTTATTATCATTTATCATTGAATATTGGTGTAATGTCATTTGGAGGTCTCTCCTTTATAAATCCATACTTTAACACCAATTATTCCAGTAACAGTTTTGGCGTGTACTTGACAATAATCAATATCTGCTCGAATCGTATGCAACGGCACACTGCCTAGTAATTCTTTTTCTACGCGGGCCATTTCGACGCCATTTAATCTACCAGATAATTGAATTCGTACTCCTTTAGCACCGGCACGCATAGTAGCGGCCGCCGTTTGCTTAATTGCTCGTCTAAACGAAATACGGCGTTCTAGCTGGTGGGCAATATTCTCGGCAACTAATTTAGCCTGCATTTCTGGTCTTTTTACTTCTTCTATATTTAACCGGATTGGTACACCGTAGATCTTTTCAATTTCTAGCTTTAATTCTTGGACGCCGGTACCACCACGGCCAATAACAACTCCAGCTTTGGCGGTTAGAATAGTTACGTTAACTAGGTTTGGCGATCGTTCTATATCAACCTTATTAATTGCCGCTCTTAACCCCAATTTGTCAGTTATTAGCCGTCGTACAGCTAGATCTTGTCGCAAATAATTGGCATAATCGCGTTTATTAGCGAACCACTTACTGCGCCAGTCTTTGTTGACTTGTAGGCGCATACTAATTGGATTAACTTTCTGTCCCACGTCAGGCCTCCCTCACCGCATTTACCTGCCACCCAGCAAAGCTGGCTGCACCGTAAATGCTGTCATCGATTACAGCGTCAGATGCTTCCAGTGCTCGTTCAGCGTATGTTATAGTACGCTTTACTCCGCGCTTCAGCACTTCCTTGTACTCAATTGAGTGAAGGAAGGTCTGATTGTTGTCTAGTATTGTATTAGTCATTTTTTATCTCCGTGTTTTCTTTTTTAGACGTTGGTTTCTTGACGAGGCGTTTTTCGCCGTCTAATTCTATATATATATGCGAAGTTCGTCGTTGAAAGGGTAAGCCGCGTCCTTGAGCCCCAGGGCGCATACGTTTATAACGTATACCCGGGCTTACAGTAATTGATGCAATTTTCAGCGTATCAGGCCTCATTTTGTTATTAATATCAGCATTTGCTTTAGCGCTTTCAACTAGCTTTATAATTGGTTTAGCAGATTTTCTAGGCGTATTCGCCAATATAACAAGGGCGTCATTTACGCTGCGGCCACGCACCAGACTAGCTACTATACCAACTTTTCGTGGGCTAATTCTAACCTTCATAGCTGCGGCTTTTACAATCATTTTGAACAATCCCCATAGTCACGTAAAATTCTTGTGTTTGATAACAAAACTTTAGACAAATACGAGTAATCAATAATCAAATTACAAACATTTGGAATTAAAGTTTTGTAATTTCGTGCTTTTTTATAATTAAAATATTCTGGTTTAGTATTTTTCATGAGTTTACTGCCCTTGCTAGCTTACCGCCGTGTTTGCGAAACTTTCTAGTTGGTGAAAATTCACCTAGTTTATGACCTACCATATTCTCCGTAATAAAAACCGGAACGTGTATTTTACCATTATGAACAGCGAACGTTTTGCCTACAAATTCAGGCGCAATCGTGCATGCTCGCGCCCATGTCTTGATAATCGTGCGGTCTTCCGGGCCCAAAGCAGCTGCCTTTTTGGCCAGCTTAGGATCTATAAATGGCCCTTTTTTAAGCGAGCGCGACATATTTATATCTCCCCTCGTTTATAAATACTAAATTCTAATACAGAAACTCTAGACAAATTAGAATATATAGATTCTAAATTCAAAACGTTTGATATTTGAAATTTATAATTTCGTGCTTGTTTATGAATTATATATTCAGATTTAGTGCTTTTCATTTCTTTATTTCCTCTTAGCCATATGCCGGCTTTTTATAATATATTTAGTTGTACTCTTGCGTTTGCGTGTCTTGTAGCCCAGTGTTTTTTGACCCCAAGGAGTCTTCGGCGCTGAACCGTGGTTCTTACCACCGCCAATACCGTGTCTACCACCGTCGCCACCACCGTGCGGGTGATCGACCGCATTCATTACTACTCCTCTGACGGTTGGTCGAATTCCTCGTCTACGGTTACGACCGGCTTTGCCGTACTTAATGTTTTGATGCTGTTCATTACCTACGCTACCAAGGCTGGCCATGCATTCCAGTAAGACAATTCTGACTTCTCCGCTAGGTAATCGTATTTGAGCATATTTGTTTTCTTTAGCTATAAGTTGTGCCCCCACACCGGCGCTTCTTACCATTTGAGCCCCCTTATTAGGTTGCATTTCTACCATATAAATTACGCTTCCGACTGGAATATTTTTTAGTGGTAAACGGTTACCGTTTTCTATTGGTACCTCATCGCCACAAGCTATATTTTGGCCTATTTTCATTCCGCTTGAAGCAATTATGTAGTGGTATGTTTGATCCGTGTCCTTTATCCTGGCAATTCTAGCACTACGGTTAGGGTCATACTCTATTTGTTCAATAACTGCTTTAGTACCATTATGTAGACTAAAGTTTACTTTCCGATAAAATCTTTTTACACCACCGCCCTTGTGCCGAGTTGTTATCCGACCTTGGTTATTTCTGCCTGCTATGCTTCTTTTTTTAATCAATAGTTTTGGTACCGGCTTACGCGAAGTAATCTCAGCTAAATCCTGAGTTGTCATACCGCGTTTGCCCGGAGTAGTTGGTTTATATGTCTTTATCATTCTGTATCCTTTTTGGACTTCCCAAAACGCTTAGCTTTAGACTTTTGGCTAGCTTTTTCTGCATCTTTTTTGGCTTTATTCTCTGCCTCTTCCTCTTGTGCAAAGATCGGTAGACTAGCACCCTTAGCTAGTGTTACATAGGCCTTTTTATAGTCTGAACGTGTACCTTTTAGGTGTTTACTACGCTTGTTTATATAGGTAGTTTTAGATTTACCTTTTACGTTTTGTGTCCTCACATTTACTACCGCAACTTCATATTGCTCGGTCACTTTTTTGCCAACAGTTAGTTTGTTGGCATACCGAGGAACATCAAAAACGTAAGTATTATTAGTTTTGCTTAGGCCGTAAGCTTTTTCGCTAATTCGTGGCTTTAAGATAATATCTTTCATTTTTCAGTTTCCTCGCCCAGCCATTGATTTATCACAGTCAGTGCTTTGGAGCTTATTACGATGTAATCTGTATTTAAAATGTCATATACATTTAGATATTTGGCTTGTGCAACAACTAGATTTTGTACATTTTTTGTAGCTCGCTCAACATAAATATCTTTTTTACTAACAACTAATAATATTTTACCTTTTAATTTCATTTTATTTATTAATTTTACGGTTGGCGATACTTTTCCAGTGCTACAATCAAATGTTTCAATAATAACTATTTTGTTTGAGCTTGCCATTATTGATAAGGCTTGCCGAATAGCTTGACGTTTAGAGTTAATACTAAGTTTATGCGAATAATTCTCTTGACCCGTTGGCCCAAAAGCAATTCCGCCACCTCGCCAAATGGGGTTTCGACTTGAACCAAAGCGAGCTCTACCAGTACCTTTTTGACGCCATGGTTTTCTGCCACCACCGCTTACCAACCCGCGAGTTTTTGTTTTGGCAAGATTTACTCTGCCATTGCATAAATATGTCAAGTAGGCCTGTTTTAATAAATCATGATTTTTTGCCTCAACGCCAAAGACAGATTTACTTATTTTGGCTGTTGACGTAGACTTGTTGCCAGTTTTTGTATAAACTACGACACTCATACAGGTTCTCCAGTTTTCATTTCCTGTACCAAAACTATACCTTTTCGCGGGCCCGGTACTGCTCCAGTAACACCAATAACATTATTTTCAGTATCAACAATTGCAATTTTCAGATTTCTGGTTGTAGTTTGCACATTACCCATTTGTCCGGCCATTTTTTTACCTTTAGGTATATTTTGTGGGTACATTGACCCAATAGAACCCGGCCGACGATAGCTACCACCGCCGTGGGTTTTTCTACCTCTGTGAAAGTTATGTCTTTTAATTGTTCCAGCCCAACCCTTGCCCTTACTATTAGCGGTTACCACTACCTTGTCTCCAATAGAAAAGACCTCGGCGGTTAATTCTTTTCCAACTGTGAGGTCTTTAGTGTCATTTTGATTATTTTCATCGAGGCGAATTTCACGAATAACTTTTGGCATAATATTGGCTAGTTTTAAATGTCCGATTTGGGCTTTATTTAGCTTTTTAGTTTCTTCAAAACCTAATTGAATAGCTCTATATCCATCATTTTCAACATTTTTGATTTGTGTTACTACACATGGTCTAGCCGAAAGCAAAGTTACAGCCCGAACCGTACCATCTTGGTCGATGGTACTGGTCATACCGATTTTTCGGGTAATTAGTGCTTTCATCTATCTCCATATAACAAAGTTGCTTTTATATATAGTCCTCTATTAAAAACGCTTGGTAAAAAGCGGTATCTACCTTAGTTATTTACAATAAAAAGGTAGACCTACTAATTTACCAAGTACAACTTCTTGATATACTGATACAGATTAGCAGATTATATGTACCTCTGTCAATATGTTGTTAATTACACACCTTTTTCATTAGGACTGCTATAATAGAATAGTAACCCCAACAGGAAGCCAATAACCGACCACCATTGACGTAAGAAGAACGGCGTATTCAATTTTTCTGTCTATCTGAAAATGATCATGCGAAGTAAATAATAACCCTACTAAAAAGCCGATAGGAATTGGAATTAAAAAACCGGAATGTAACGTGATGCGCAGCCACTGTATGCCAATAATGTGGTACAAAATCATTTTTAAGATGTAAACTGTGTCTTTTTCTGGTTTTTGGCGTTTTTTATATTTTCGTTTTGGCATATTTATAGTTAAGCATTAACGTTTTAAGATATCAACTATGGATATTTATAAATCACACAGATCTTTAGTTTAATTACAAATGTTATAAATTAAAGAATTTAGTGTTTTGACGATGTTTTAATATTTACGATAAATAAACTAAAAAATCCAGTAAAACGTTACATCTTAATTTCAGCATCGCAGCCAGCTGGCAAACTAAGATTCATTAACCCATCAATTGTCTTCGGTGTTGGTTCTAGTACATCAATTAGGCGTTTGTGTATACGCATTTCAAATTGTTCGCGACTCTTCTTATAAACGTGCGGGCTTTTTACTACAGTAAATGTGTTTCTTCTAGTTGGCAGAGGAATTGGTCCGGCGATAGTTGCGCCAGTACGAAGCGCGTTATCGACTATCTGCTTAGCTGATTGGTCAATAACTTTATGGTCATAGGCCTTCAAGCGAATCCTAATGCGTTGTTTGGTAGAAGCTTCAGGTTTAGGTTGAGTCTGCTTATCGTTATTCTGTCTACCTGGCCGAACAAATTTGTCCTGAACCAGCATATTTTGGGTGATTTGGGCCGGTTTATCAACAGCTGAAACAGCTTTTACGATTTTAGCAGAAATTTTAGGTTCATCTGCTGGTTCATTTTTGGACATATTTTTTTTATTAGTAACCATATCTATTGTTTATAGTATCCTACTTAGCAATCTTTGTTACAACACCGGCGCCAACAGTTCGGCCACCTTCGCGGATAGCAAAACGCAAGCCTTGTTCCATAGCAATTGGTGCTAGTAATTTAACCTTAAATGTAACAGTATCGCCCGGCATAACCATTTCTTTATCGGCTGGAAGTTCTACTTCGCCAGTAACGTCAGTAGTACGGAAATAAAACTGCGGTTTGTAACCCTTGAAAAACGGTGTGTGTCGTCCACCCTCTTCTTTTGTTAGGATATAAACTTCACTATCAAATTCGGTGTGAGGAGTAATCGTACCCGGCTTTGCCAAAACTTGACCTCGTTCAATATCATCGCGCTCAATTCCTCGTAGCAAAATGCCGACATTATCGCCGGCCTGACCTTGATCCAAATTCTTTTTAAACATCTCAACACCAGTAACAACAGATTTTTTGGTTGGATGTATGCCAACAATTTCTACTTCTTCGTTGACTTTTACAATACCTTGCTCGATACGACCGGTAGCAACCGTACCGCGTCCCTTAATAGAGAACACGTCTTCAATTGGCATTAGAAACGGCTTATCAAGTTCACGCTTTGGCTCTGGAATGTAATCGTCCATGGCCTTTACCAGTTCCATAATGCTATCTTCGTTTTCTTTATCACCTTCCAGCGCTTTGGTGGCGGAACCCTTAATGATTGGAGCTTTTTCGTCAAAGTCGTATTTTTTTAAGAGGTCGCGAATGTCCATTTCTACCAGTTCAACTAGTTCTGGATCAGCTAGGTCCATTTTGTTCATATAAACCAAAATAGAAGGCACACCGACTTGCTTAGCAAGCAGAACGTGTTCGCGGGTTTGTGGCATCGGGCCATCGGCCGCGGAAACAACTAAAATAGCTCCGTCTATCTGTGCTGCGCCAGTAATCATATTTTTGACATAGTCAGCATGGCCCGGCATATCTACGTGAGCATAATGGCGTTTTTCTGATTCATATTCTTGATGAGAAGTGGCAATTGTAATTCCTCTGGCTTTTTCTTCCGGCGCATTATCAATTTGTGCGTATGTAACAGGTTTATTCACATTACTTGGTAGTTTTTTAGCTAGTACTGCCGTAATTGCCGCGGTTAATGTGGTTTTTCCATGATCTACGTGCCCCATAGTGCCGACATTTATATGTGGCTTACTTCTGTCAAAATTTTCTGCCATTGTATCTATTCTCCTATTTTTATAGATTATTGCTTATTTAGCGTAAATTAATACCTAGCTTACGCTTTAGCTTTGTAAAACGATTATAGGTGATAACAGTTAAATTGTAAAGCCTATTGTACAAAATATTTGTCTGATTTTTGTTAATATTTGATTAGCTTGTATTGATAATCCGGATACAAAGCATCAAGTTGTTCCGGGTTTTGTATTGGTTGAATATCAGGTATGTCTGACAAGATTTGGTTTTCCAAACGTTTTTGCCATTGTTTCTGATGTTTAATAGGCATGTTGGCGTGGTGTTTGCGAGTGTAATCTATGTCTACAATTGAGGCAACCGTCCAGGCTTGAATTGTTTCTGGTTTGTTTGTGCTTTTTATAAGCGATAGTTCGCCGTGTGTTTTAGTAGTTGGATCACCAATCATAACTTTTCCAGATTCATTGACATAGATAAATTCTGGGTAACTATGGCTTTTATGCACAACATTTAAGATACGATTTTCAAGCTGTTCAGCAAGTCTCAAAAAGCCCTGTCGGCGTAATCCCTTGGCAATATCGTAGGTTTCTTTGGGCCAGCTAGTAAACGAGCCGTGGTAATCCCAGAATTTTATCAATTTGCTTTCCTTTAGACTACGACTTCGAACTCCCCCATCTGTTAAAAAATCCGTATTCATTATCTGTCGTACAATTTGACAAATATATTTTTTACTTTTTATACGTGGTAGATTATCAAACAAACAAGTATTTAGTAGCTCAGCTGGATTTGCCGTAATTGTTTTGATGGGGCGAATAAGGCCTTTTGGACTATAATCCAATCCTAGAGCGAAGTATTGCTCGTCTTTTAGCCAGAGTAAATCAAACGTTCGTTTTTGGAGTTTTTTGGCGTGTTTTATGAGTTCTTTGGCGCGCATCGGGAACAGTCTAGCTCCGTAAATTAGCGCATCATAAGCTAGGCCCTGTACTTCAATTGATGCGATTGGCTGATGGCGATTAGCCAGTTGACCGCTTTTATGGACGTAAAACTCTCTAGAATCCTTCCAAACTTGATTTTCAATTCCTTTTGGGTTACGCGAATGATATTCGAGTAGTCCGGAACTAGAATTCGCTAGTTTTTTAGTAATCCAATCAATTGCATTACTAACAGTTTGGCCAAACAAGACAGACTTACCATCGCGTCGTGTAATGGGATTGTCCATAATATTATTGTCCACTAATTGGCAATACAACCCGACTACGCGTATAAACTGTGGCGTTGCATCAATTGAACCATAGTATGCCATTTCTCTGTTATTTCCACCCCAGCGAGACGATAATTCGTTAAATATTTTTCTAGATACGCTGTCTAAATGTTTGCCGTCTATTAATGTATTACGATATTCGTGAATTATTTTACCGTGGTCTTCTTCGTTAATATTACTGCTATGCAATCCCTGTAAACTAGCTAGCGTTATTAAAATATGTCTAACCAGCTTTGGGTTTATTTTCATTAAATCCTCGGCAACCTCAAGCGAATCTCGGCCAAATATAGCACCCTTAAATAACGTCCCTGAACTAGCGTATACGCCCTTGTCGGTGCTTGAAATTACACTTTTAAGTGCCTCTAACGGAGTAAGCACTTTAGATATATGTTTGTTTTTTAAAATACTAAATAATTTTT
>Ga0172375_10003545_pt1 | contig 23584 bp, 18 predicted proteins | sample LakKiv1m_FD_114537 | JGI IMG/M metagenome (GOLD analysis project Ga0172375, IMG submission 114537) | Freshwater microbial communities from Kabuno Bay, South-Kivu, Congo - kab_092012_11.1m | ecosystem: Environmental > Aquatic > Freshwater > Lake | place: Democratic Republic of the Congo... | reverse complement strand
CACTACGCCCTCTTCGAAAACGGCAGGCTGACCGTCGCGCCCTACTGGCAACCGCGGTTCGAGGAGGGCCGCAGCGAGTCCTTCGCGTCCTTGCGTGAGGAATTCCTCGGCATCGTGCGCGAGTCCGTCGCCAGCCGCATCGGCCATGGCCCCATCGGCTGCTACCTGAGCGGCGGCACCGACAGTTCGACCGTCTCGGGCATGGTCACGCGCATCACCGGGAAGCCGGCCGAAACCTACTCGATCGGCTTCGACGTGCCGGGCTACGATGAGATGGAATACGCCCGCATCGCGGTGAAGCATTTCGGCACCAACCATCACGAGTACTACATCACGCCGGACGATCTCGTTGCCGGCATGCCCATGGTCGCGGCCAGCTACGACCAACCCTTCGGCAACTCGTCCGCGGTGCCGGCCTACTACTGCGCCCTGCGCGCCAAGCAGGATGGCATCGACCACCTGCTCGCCGGCGACGGCGGCGACGAACTCTATGGCGGCAATGCGCGCTATGCCAAGCAACGCGTGTTCGGCATCTACGACCAGATTCCCGAAGTGCTGCGCAAGGCCATCCTCGAGCCTGCCTTCGCGGACAGCAGCGTGTTCGACCGCGTGCCACTGCTCAGGAAAGGCGCCAGCTACGTGCGCCAGGCGCGCGTGCCCATGCCCGACCGCATGCAGACCTACAACCTGCTCATGCGCATGGGCCTCGACACGGTATTCACCAGCGACTTCCTCGGACGCATCGATACCGGCGAACCCGAGTGCCACCAGCGCGCGGTCTATGCCGCCTGCCCGGCATCCGCATCGCTGGTCAACAAGATGCTCGCCTACGACTGGCGCTACACGCTCGCCGAGAACGACCTGCCCAAGGTGATCGGCTCGGCGCGGCTCGCCGGCGTCGAGGTCGGCTTTCCCTTCCTCGACGAGCGCGTGCTCGACTTCTCGCTCAAGCTGCCGACGAACTACAAGCTCAAGGGCCTCAAGCTGCGCTGGTTCTTCAAGGAAGCCTTGCGCGGCTTCCTGCCTGACGAAATCATCACCAAGAAGAAGCACGGCTTCGGCCTGCCCTTCGGTCCCTGGGCCGTGCAGCATCTGGCGCTCAACAAGCTGGCCACCGATTCGCTGCACGGCCTGGCCGACCGCAACATCGTCCGCCGCGAATTCATCGACAGCTTGCTCAAGGAACACCTACCCGCCCACCCCGGCTTCTACGGCGAACTGGTATGGATCATGACGATGATGGAGCAGTGGCTGCGAGCACGGCAACAATGAAAATTGGCGTTGGCAGGACGGCACGGGCCATCTTGTTCACCATCATTGCCGCGTTCAACCTCTCCGTCGGCCATGCTGCGACCTTGCGTGTCGGACCGGGAGAAAAGATCACCCGCATAACAGACGCCGCCAAGCTGGCCAAGGAGGGAGACACAGTTGAAATCCTGCCAGGTGAGTACATGGGTGATGTCACTGTCTGGTTGCAGAAAACTCTCACCATTCGCGGTATCGGGCAACGGCCGGTACTTGTCGCCGACGGCAAGCATGCCGAAGGCAAAGCCATCTGGGTCATCCGCAATGGCGAATTTCTTATCGACAATATCGAATTTCGCGGCACGCGGGTTCCTGACGGGAATGGAGCTGGCATCCGCTTCGAGCGTGGCAAGCTGACAGTACGTCGCTGCGCCTTCATCGACAATCAGACAGGGCTGCTTACTAGCGGTGCAATGGATGCCGAACTCGATATCGAGAATAGCGAGTTCTTTCGCAATGGGACGGGCAATGGCCAAACACATAATTTATATATCGGCGCGATCGCAAAGGCCACCATTACCGGCAGTCGGTTTCATGCCGTCAATGTAGGCCACCTGATCAAATCACGCGCCCGCCAAAGCGACTTTCGCTACAACTTCATTTACGACGGCCCTGCAGGAAAAGCTTCTTATGAGGTTGAATTCCCCAACGGTGGCGTTGTTATGCTGGTCGGTAATATCGTTGGCCAAGGCGCTACCACCCAGAACCCCATCGTCATTTCTTACGGTGCTGAAGGCGAGACTTGGCCGGAAAACAGTCTGACGCTGATTCATAACACCTTAATTAACAATTATTTTCCGGGCGCGTGGTTCCTGCGTGTGCATAAGAACAAATTCACCCCACCCCCAACAGTCACCGCCATCAACAACCTCACCGTCGGCCCAGGACTATTTTCGCTTACTGCACCCGGCGAATTTCATGGCAACTTGCCAGCCTTGTCCGGCATGCTGACTGCCCCGGAGACATTGGATTTCAGCCTGCCCAGCCACTCATTCTTGCGCCTCTTGGGTTTTGCAATCGAAAAACTCCCCTTAACGCTGATGCCCACGGCCGAATTCACGCTTCCGATAGGAACACGCCCACTCAGTCCACCACCGCAATGGCTACCTGGCGCTTTGCAGGATCGGCGATAACCGCAGCCACCTTTGATACCTTGTTTTCTCTCCGCCGCTTTCTATCCAGGGACGCAACGCCAAGCATTGGTATCTTTATTCCGCTCCCGCCACCACGAAATATGGATTGAGCAACTGCCCGGTCTCGGCATAGCCGAGCGGCAGGCCTGCCAACGTACGCACCGATCCCCCTGCCTGCTCCACAACACATTGCGCCGCAGCCGTATCCCATAACGATGTCGGTCCCAGCCGCGGGTAAAGATCGGCCTTGCCCTCGGCCACCAGGCAGAACTTGAGCGAACTACCCATCGGTACCAGTTCGTATTTTCCCAAACCATCCAGATATGTCCTCAGCGAATCTCCTGCATGCGAACGGCTGCCCACCACGCGCCATAACGTTCCCGGCGCATGCCTCGACACGGCAATCGATTGCCGTGCCTCACCTCGAGCCTCCCGGAAAGCGCCGACTTTCTCCGCTGCTAGATACGTCACCCCCAAGGCTGGTGCATGGACGACGCCGAGCACCGGCCGTCCCGCTTCGATCAGGGCGATATTGACGGTGAATTCGCCATTGCGCTTGATGAACTCTTTCGTCCCGTCGAGCGGATCGACCAGCCAGTAGCGCCCCCGCGCGTCCGGCCCGGAAAAGGCTGCCACATCTTCTTCCGAAAGCAGCGGCAGGCGGGGTGTCACAACCGCGAGCCGCGCGGCAATCAAGCGATGGGCACGCTCGTCCGCCTCGGTCAGCGGCGACTGGTCGGCCTTCTGCGTTACCGTTAGACCATCGGCCCCTCGGTCATACACAGCCATAACCTCGTCGCCAGCCGCACTGGCGATCACGGCAATTTCTTCCAACAATCTCGCCAGATCGATCATGATGCCGCCGGCGGCGCTGCCCGGATTACACCCCGCTCAACCAGCATGGCGATAACGCTTGCGACCGAATCCTCAAGCGGCAACATTCCTGTATCTACCACCAGCTCTGGCGCCACAGGCTCTTCGTAGGGCGACGAAATGCCCGTGAAATCCTTGATCTCGCCAGCACGTGCCCGTTTGTACAAGCCCTTGACGTCGCGCGTTTCGCAAACATCAAGTGGGCAACGACAATAGATCTCGAGAAACTCGCCGTGCGGCACCAGCTTGCGCACACGTGCGCGGTCATCCCGAAATGGGGAGATGAATGCGGTAAGCACAAGCACCCCCGCTTCCAGGAAGAGCTTTGCCGTTTCGCCAATGCGCCGGATATTTTCCTGACGATCTGTCGCAGAAAATCCAAGATCAGCACACAAACCATGGCGCACGTTGTCGCCATCCAGTACGTATGTCCGGCAACCGCGCTGATGCAGGTGCTCTTCCACCCCGTGCGCCAATGTCGACTTGCCAGCTCCTGACAAACCCGTAAACCACAAGATCACACTCTTGTGGCCATTGAGCAGTTCGCGGCGTACCCGCGTCACCGTGGCATGGTGCCACACCACATTCGTCCCAACCATGCTTACCTCTTGAGAATGAAAATTGTGGATATTATGGCGCTTGAATGCGTTTAAATATACAAGTTCTGCGCTGACAAGACGGCATGACCTTGGACACCCTGATCTTCGACCCTGCACCCTGCAACTTCCCCAAGCCCAACCTGCCTCATCTACCTGTCCTGCCGGGTGGCGTGGAAATGAAACTGCACGCGCTACCAGCCTGGGCCGACGCGAGGCATTTCCGCCATTTCTTGCGCGGTCGTTTTGCCTTACGTGAAGCTTACTGGCTTGCGGGCGTCGGCCCAGGCAGCACCATGCTGGCGCCTGCCTACCATTGCTTCACGATGCTCGACCCGGCGCTTGCCCTGAGCGGCGATGTCGCCCTGTATCCGCTCCATGAAGACCTGTCACCCGACCTCACCGCGCTCGACCGCCTCGCCAACGCTTCCGCGACGCCGATCAAGGCCATTCTCGCCACGCATTTTTTCGGCATTCCCCAGGATTTCGCCGCACTCGCCGCCTGGTGTAGCAAGCGTGATATCACGCTCGTCGAAGACTGCTCCCATGCACTATTCACTATGAACTTCCGTGCACCTGGATGCGGCAGACTCGGTGACTTTGTGATCAGTAGTCCATACAAATTTTTTCCCAGTCCGGACGGAGGCGTGCTTTATGCCCGCAACGCAAGGGCGCTGACTGGCATCGAATGTCGGCAACCCTCCCTCAGTGCCGAACTGCGCGGCATCGCCGAGGCTTTGTCGGTGGCGAGGCATTTCCATCGCGCTTCCCGCGCCTGCGATGTCGAGCGTCTCACCAGCGACATCGCCGCGATCGATGCCGCAGTGCTGCCCGGGGGGCACACAATGCGCAGTTCGCACCGTTATTCCCCCTATTACCGCCCAGCAAAAGAACGGCTGGCATCGCTACGCTTTTCCCGCTTCGTCGAAAGACACGCCAACCTATCCACCATCTCGGCTCGCAGGCGCACCAACTATCATCGCTGGCTTGCCGGCGTCCGCGGCTTGACGCACTGCAAGCCGCTCTACCCGCAATTGCCCGAGGGCTGCGTTCCTTACATGTTTCCCCTGTATTTCGACAACCCTGACCGGCATTTTCATGTACTCATGCGCCTAGGTGTACCCATCTGGCGCTGGGACAGTATCGCCGTTTCAGACTGCCCGACTGCGAACGATTATCGCCTGAAGTTGCTGCACCTGCCCTGCCACCAGTCGCTGACCAACCGCGACCTGGACTGGATGATCGAGGCGGTACGCAAAGTCGGCGCTGGCGAGACGGCACCCGCTCGATGAGCTGGGAACTCCGGCCCGCGCGCTCAGCGTTCCCGGCATTCGCCGCGGAATGGGACAGGCTGAACCAGGCGCTCTATAACGGCCACCCAATGTTCGACAGCCGCTTCATCGGCGCATTGCTCGAACACTTCGGCAACGGCGACGAAATACTTTGTCTTCATAGCAGTAGCGGATCGGTAGACGGTGCGTTGATCGTTCGACCGCTTGGCAAGGGGCGCTGGAGCCTGTTCATGCCGGCGCAAACCCAAGCCGGCGCTTTATTGCTCGAGGATGCCCGCATACTCGACACCCTGCTGCATCGCTTGCCGGGGTATGCATGGAGCCTTGACCTGCTCTCGGTCGATCCCCTCTATACGCCCTCTTGGACGGGCCTCGATCTGCCGCAGATCGTCACGCCGCACGATCTCACGATGGCAGTCTCCCTCGAGGGCGATTTCGCCAGTTACTGGCACAACCGGCCCAAAAAGCTCGTCGCGAACATCCGGCGCTACCGACGGCGAGCCGAAGAGATGCTCGGTACCCTCGCCGTAACTTTTATCGATCGAGAATCCGACATGCGCGCCGCGCTCGCACGCTATGGTGCCCTCGAATCCGCAGGCTGGAAAGGCAAAGCTGGCACGGCCATTGCCATCGACAACTCACAGGGGCATTTCTACCTCGACGTATTGACTCGCCATGCACACACCGGCCAGGCGCTGGTCGCGGAATTGCGCGCCGGCGAGCACCTGATCGCATCGCGACTATTTATTGGCAACGAGATGATGCGCATCGCCCTGAAGACGACCTATGACGAAACCATGGCCACTATCGCTCCCGGGCGCTTGCTACTACACGACGTGCTGGAACAGGCTTTTGCCACGATGCCGAGCGGTGCCGTCGAGTTCTACACCAATGCCAGCCACGACCAGGCCGAATGGGCCACTTCCCTGCGCCCCATCCCCCACCGCCAGATCGTCAGGAACGATCTGCTTGCCGCGCTGCTGGTCGTCGTCAAGTCGTTCCGGGAAAGAAAATGCGAGGACGCCGCCGACAGCGCGTCGTTCGAACCCTTGCAAGTCCAGTCCTTCCGATCGGTCGGCGCCCTGCCGGCAGATGCGATCAGGCTCATGGAGGCAGCCGCATGCGACTACCCGGAGTTCGCGCCGGGCTGGTTCGCCAATCTCGAAACCTCCGTATTCGCCGACGATCCCGGCGTGCGCTACTACGTAGCAAGCCTGGAAGGAAAGACCCGGGCCATCCTGCCTGTGAAGCTCGTCCAGTGTGGACGTACACGCAGGGTAGAAGCGCTTGGCAACTTTTATACCTCGCTCTACGCACCCCTTCTTGCCTCCGAAACGACCGAAGTCGACCTGATACCGCTGCTCGAAACGGCTAGTCGCGATCATGGCACCACCCACGAAATGCGCTTCGCCCCGATGGATCCGGCAGGGGCTGCGTATACCGCCACGCTCTCCGCTCTGCGCAGTTGTGGCTGGATACCCTTCCGCTACTTCTGCTTCGGCAACTGGTTCCTGCGCGTGAGCGGCGCCTGGCAGGATTACCTGGCCCAGCGCGATGGGCAACTGCGCGGTCTACTGAAACGCAAGGGAAAGAAATTCCTGGCCGCCGGTGGCCACATGGAAATCGTAGCCGACAAAATGACCGTCGAATCGGCCATCCAAGACTACAACGCGGTTTATGCAAAAAGCTGGAAGAAACCCGAACCTTATCCGCAATTCATTCCCACCCTGGTCCGCTGGCTTGCCAGTAAAGGCTGGCTGCGCCTTGGTATTGCCCGGCTTGGGGATCAGCCAGTCGCCGCGCAGATCTGGATTGTCGCCCATGGTAAGGCGCGCATCTTCAAGTTGGCTTACGACGCAGCCTTCGCCCATCTGGCGCCAGGCACCCTGCTGTCGGCCCATCTCATGCAACATGTGATCGAAGTAGACTATGTACGGGAAGTAGACTATTTGATCGGCGATGATCCATACAAGGCCAATTGGATGAGCCACCGGCGCGAACGATGGGGTATCGTCGCCTATAATCCGCGAACAGTATTAGGCGCCATACTCCTGCTGCGGGAAGCTATGGGGCGTTTCTGGAATTGGTTGTACCATCGAGTTCCTGCACGTCTCACCAAGTGATGGCCTAGCTTTCTCGGCGACTCGTCGGTCGTCGGGATAATCGGCGCAGGAAACGCAGCATGGTTTTGTCAAGCAAGCCTTTCTTGTAGAGCATCTGGGTGAGGTCGCCCCCTCCCGTACTAAAAAGATTCACCTCCAATGCCACGGGACCTTGATCGGTAAGGGCAATATCCCATTGCTGGAAACGCAATTTCGGCAACATCTGCGACGCGGTCAGAACAAATTGCTTGATCTCTTCCCAATCCGGGACGGCCAAGTCGCGCAAACGAAAGCCACTGTCAGGGTGTTCCTCGATCTCGCACAGATCCAGCCCCACACCATTGATAACCCGAATCACTCCTCCCGATTCGGCATCGATTGCCGCCGCCAAGTTTCCTGACATGCCTGAGTTGAAGTTGTCACTGTAATTTCGTCCAGTGGGAATTTTCCAGAATGTGCGATGAATCAGCGGCCCTTCCTCCTCGTCGATAAGGACCATGATCCTCAAGCTTGAAGGGATGTGACCGAGAGCCGCTGTCAATCGCCGATCATGTTTGAGAGGAACCTGAAACAGGTAGCCCAGATGTTCGACATCGTGACATCCCTGCCCAAAGGATGTCACTGGTATCCGAGAGCTATCGTTCAGCACGATCGCATCATCGCCACTTTCATACCCGATAGCCAACATAGCGCCGCGACCAAACCCCGAGGCGGAGGGCTTGGAAAAGAAGGGATAGTTTGCAAAATCACGCAGCCAAGCCTGTAATTCCGCTTCGCTCTCCAGGCAGAGAGCGCCGGCAAGAATCCGCTTGCCGCCGGGAAGATAGATTGCCCGAGTTTGCGGCACCCGAATGCCGCAATCACGGAACAAGGCATACATCAGCACCTTGTCCAGACCAAGACAATGCCAGCGCGGATCGTTCAAAGCATCGAGCATCGCCTCGGCCTGCCAGCCGACAAACCGAAGTTTCTCTGCCTCGGCAATCTCTGGGTCGAAAAGACGATAGGCATAATAATCCCCCGGACCAATACGTCCCTGTCCGCGACGCAATCTTGTGATTTCCGCAAACTGGCGAAATACGGAAATACCAAAACGACGTTCGACTGCTCTCGCCTGCGTCAGATACTCGATAACCCTCTTTGAAACAGACATCTACATCTCCTCGGCAGTTTGACCAGAATCTTGCCAAGCCATCTTGAACTGAATCAGGAAAAATGAAATTGTGCCATGGCAGTGGTCGGCAGCATAATGGCATGCATTCCAATTACAAGTCGGCATACCTTTCATGAAGACAATGGCCATTGCCATACTTGACCGATTGCTGCCACTCCGCATGCTGGCTGCCTACCTGCATTTTTGGGCGGGCCTGGTGATTCGTTGGCGCAAGCCGCTCATCGTGGGAATCACCGGCTCGGTGGGCAAGACGACGACTACGGAAATGATTGCCTCCGTACTCAAGCAACCAACAGTCGAGCAACTCATTGGTCAAGTAGGTCAGGTCAAAAACAACATGAACGACGATGTTGGACTGCCGGCCACCCTTCTCCTATTTGACGACTTCAAGGAAGATTATCCTCCGAGCAGACTGTCAGTGGCCTTTCTGGCTCCCTGGCGGACTCTGATGCTATGTACGACACCGAATCGCTATCCAAGCGCATTCGTGCTGGAATTCGGCGCTGGCTGGGGAGGCCACATCGCTCGTCTCGTCCGGCTCGCCCCGCCGACTATTGCTGTGGTCACCGCCATTGGCCCCGCCCATCTGGAGAAATTTCAAACAGTCGAAGGCGTTGCCAAAGAAAAAATCGATCTAGTGAAAGCAGTCCCCCCTTCTGGACTGGTGATTCTCGGTACCGGGCATGACTTCGTTACTACCTTTTCTGCCGTCGCCCGATCACCGGTAGTGCTGATCTCTGGGCAGGGTATCGAGTTGGCGAAGAATGCCGCGGGAGCAGTTTGTCGTCATTTGCGCATACCGGAAAATCTCATTGACGTTGGCATTCGTGCATTCCTGCCTCCGCAGGGACGACTCAACATCTTGCAGTTTGCTCAGGCTACGGTAATCGACGATAGCTATAACGCGAACCCACTATCGATGAAGCTCGGCCTGGACATGCTGACCAAGACTGCAAGTCCTACAGACCGGAAAGTGGCCATCCTGGGTTACATGGCCGAATTGGGCACCCGCAGCCCGGAGTATCACCGAGAAATTGGTCTGTATGCCCGTAAGCATGCAGACTTACTTGTTGGAATCGGGGAACTGGCAAGGCTCTATGAACCTGATCAATGGTTTCCGACCAGTGAAGCCTGTGCGGAGCAAATTGAAAGCCTATTAGGCCCTAATGATTGCATACTAATCAAAGGATCTGGATCGGCAGGCACCAGAAAGATAGTTGAAGAGTTTCGCCATATTTTGCAATGCAAAGTAGATAATTCAATTGATAAGCTATAGAAATGAATAAACGTTATCCGGTCCATAATCAGTTTCGCGTAAGGAAAATAATCAGATGCGATTAGTCAGTATTGAACTTGCAACCACCCCTGATCACATCCGATTGATTGGTCGCGTCGTACGCGACAAGAACCACAAAGTGGTTCCTTGGGCAATCAACGAAAAAGAATTCAAGAATTCTTCCAGTACAGCTATGGAGACGGAAGTCTATTTCGAGTTTCCAAGGCGCTACGAAGAATTCGTTTCACAGACCGCAGATGCTTTTGCAATTGCACTGCTGTTGCCGTCGATGGCAGCTGGAGAATTACTTGAAATCGATTTTCCTGTATCCGAAATACTTCTTTTCAACCTTAAGTCCATACAAGAAATATTTGGTTGTTGGTATCCAGACAAGTTTCAGCATATTTTAATTTCCGCAAATTCGTCTATTGATGCAATACGACCACGAAAACAGCGTGCCGCCGCTTTTTTTTCTGGAGGTGTTGACTCTTTTTACACATTACTCAAACGCTGCGGACCTGATCCGCTGCCTGCGCCATTAACTCATATGATTTTCATGCATGGCATTGAGCAGCGACTCGCAGACAGCGATGGCGTTGACAGATCACAGCTACGTGCTGAGCAGATAGCCAAAGCTGTTGGCATAGAATGCATTACTGGCAAGACAAATCTTCGAACAGTATTCCCGCTTCACTGGCAACGCTTTTATGTTGGAAGCGCATTAGCAGCAACTGGCGTTGCACTTTCAAAAGGAATGGATTTCGTTTGCATACCATCTTCTGACTCATATCACTTTGGATGGCCAGGCGGAACGACGCCACTGGTAGATGAACGTTTCTCGACAGAACATATCCGAATTGTGCACGATGGCAGCGAAGTCCGCAGGGCTGAAAAAATAGCGCGCATGACAAGCTGGAATCAGCAGCTCGTACTTGACAATCTACGTGTATGTATCGAAAACGCAGGAGGTGATTTTAATTGTGGCAAGTGTTACAAGTGCGTTCGAACTGCAGTAACCCTGAAAGCTCTTGGCTTATGGGAGAAAGCTTCCACATTTCCTGATAAATCCATGTCACATTGGGAGAATGTCATGCTGGATGATTACACAACATATACAGTTGAAAACCTAGACCTTGCCCGCAGCACTGGCGTTGACCAGAATTTAATTTCTATATTGAAACGGTTGGTGCACAAGCGCTATCGCTATGATGCATTGAGCACTTATATAAAAAACTCACCTCTCGAGCATTTATTGCCAATATACGAGTGGTTTCGAAAACTGGCTGGCAGCAAAGCTCGTGAAAAATCCTAGAACATCCAACCGAAACCTTGATAAGCATCCCGGCACATGAAAATAGCAATTATCAAAACCACGTATTTGGAAAATGAACACCGGATTCCAATTCATCCGGAACATTTGCCATTATACCCAGAATGGTTACGGAAAAGGCTAATATTCGAGAATAATTATGGCTCGGCATTTGGAGTTTCAGATGAATATTTTATTCATCATGGTTCATCTATCGCTAGCTATGAGGACCTTTTCAATAATTGCGAATTAATAGTTGCCCCAAAATCTACAGATCATGACTTGATGCGAATGCAAAGCGGGCATACATTATTCGGCTGGGCGCATTGCATCCAACAGCGAGCAATTACACAGTCCGCAATCGATAAAGATTTAACGATAATAGCCTGGGAGGCAATGAACCTATGGAACTCCGCCGGCGAAAAAACTATGCATTTATTTTACAAAAACAATGAAATCGCCGGATACGCTGCTGTCCTGCATTGCCTTCAGCTTCTCGGAATTGATGGTTACTATGGACCGAGAAGAAAGGTAGTAATTTTCGGCTATGGTTCAGTTAGTCGTGGTGCAATATTCGCCCTTCATGGCCGCGGGTTTAACAACATTCATGTATTCACAAACCGTCCCCCACATCTTGTTTCCGGCCAGAATCCAGATGTATATCACGGTCAATTTTTCACGGGAAACGACGGCAAGATGATGGTTCGCGACTCTGAAGGGAATGAACGGCTATTAATTGATGAGGTTTCTACAGCAGACATTATCTGCAATGGTGTTCTGCAAGATCCGAATAACCCAGTCATTTTCGTCGGTGACAATGACGTGAATAAACTAAAAGCACGATCATTGATAATTGATATAAGTTGTGATGCAGGTATGGGGCTCTCATTCGCTCGCCCAACAAGTTTCGCGAACCCAATCTTCCACATAGGAAATGCAGTCACTTATTATTCCGTCGACCACACACCTTCATACCTATGGAACGCGGCTACGAGAGAGATTTCAAAGGTTTTGCTGCAATACTTACCTAAAGTTGCAGAAGGGCCTCAAGGATGGAGTAAGGATCAAACCATTTCCAGGGCGATTGAAATACTCAATGGAAGAATACAAAATCCCGCCATTTTGAAATTCCAAAAAAGAAAAGCAGAATACCCACATATAACTTCTTGATGTAAGTCGCGCTCAAACCATCACTACCGGTCGCCATGCTTGCACAGGCCCAGTAACTGAATCGGGCCACCATATAAAGGACCGACTCGCAGCATCCCATTGCATTCGGTTGTACATCATGCTGCGCGGTGTGTACATCCCTGGAGACTGAAGCATCCCGCTAATGAAGGTATGCTCTGTAAGCGTCCAAGTTCCGGTTAAATAATCATTCTGGCTAGATGCCCCAACAGGTGGCGCGAGCCGCCAATACTTGTTCGATCCATGCTCACCGTTGATGATGTACAGGCATTTATCTTCGGGACAGTATGCCCAGCCTAGATATCTGTTGTCACCCAAGCTTGTCAGCGGCCACCCCGTAACAACCTGCACAGTCAAGGTGCTGACAGAAAAAGCTCCCACTCCGACAATCTCATCGACCGAAGCCGCATAGAACCTGTATCTGACACCCGCACCATTACCGGGAGCACTGCCGTTTGCAAGCTCCGATTTCGGGCAAATATGCAATCGACTCGCTTCATGAAAGATATTACCGCCGTGGTCGACCCCGGCAACTGCAGAATTTGCTGCTGCCCTTAACGTCCATATACGTGTAATACAGTCATAAACAAAATACTCTTTCGATGGTGAGGTTGCATTGCCAAAACCAATAATCTTTTTTGTTACAGGATCAAATATTCGACCGCCACCATAGCGGGCCAGATAATTGTTGTCTCGACTCCAGGTCGCGGTGTCGTAGTCAAATCTATGGGTTCCGTTAGAGTTGTTTGCAACCAAACCGCCGTGACCAGCGGAATACAACAAGGAACCTTTTGAATTCCCGCATACAGCCGCGGGTATATGCACCATCGTAGCCCGCGTATGCGCAGGAACCGGCTGGATTTTCCCTGGCCGTCCGTAGTCCCCCGGCCATCCAGACCAATCCCCATTGATATCCCCCCATGCATAGTTGTATTGTTCTGGCGGATAGTATTTTTCGGTATCGGCCTGGCTGACTGGCCAACTAATTTTTTTGTCATTGGCTATTTTCGCGAATGCATCGAACGGCAATGGCCAATCAAGCCATTTCCAGCGCAGGTCATTCAGGTCGAAACACGCCGGAGCGCAGACATTGATCGACGCGTGCCCGGCACCGTAGAGGACGATTTGCCGCGTGTCCGTATTAAACGAAGAGCCGCAAAATCCATGGTAGCTGCTCCACGCGTAACCATTGCCGTATAGCAAAATACTCGGCGCAGTCGGGTTCCATGTCTGGAATGCCGGGCTGATCTCAGCAAGGGTTGCCCCCCGCCCAAGCGGGTGCTTGCCCGGAGGATAACTGATGCTAACGATATGCCCCGAAGAGGGCATCCAGTGAGGTGTAAGGTTGTGGCCGGACAGGTGATCTGGCCGCGCAACGCTAGGCCCTGGCAGTAATAGCGGTAAAACGGCCAAGCCCCCCATGACCCGGCGACGGGACAAGTCGGGGCCGGTTTTATCCAATTTCTCGCGGCCGGTTTTCGGCCAAAGGTTCTGGCAGCACACCGTAAATGGCGTCGAGCATCCCGAGCGGAATTCGATAATCGGCCAGGATTTTGCGTTTGGCGAGATCGACAGCGAGTACGGAACACGCCTCAACGGGATGACCACGGTCAAGCATACGGCGAATCCATGCCAGTCTTTCCTGACGCTTCGTCTGGCGGAGGCGTGTAAAACCAATATATGCAATTGTGTCATCCAGATACATGCCCCGACACCAACCGCGCAGACCAACGAAGCCCTGCAGCTCCGACAAATCCACCACATCGACAACCGCTCGACGAGCCGCATCGACAATCACCACCGCCCCATCCACAGTCGTGAAATATATTTTCCCGTCAAGAGTCACGCCATCATGGACACTGATCGAGCGACGCTTGCCACTAACATCAATGCGTTGCGTCACGTCGCGCAAATTGACGGCATCTTCCTGTGTACAACGTGTGACCCATGGCTCGCCGTCTATCCAGAACACGTAGTTGGGGTGACAATCGTGGGGGCGGGTCGAATAGACCTTGCGGTAGTCCGTATCTTGCGAAAAGCGGTGCCAAATCGGCTTGCCCTCGGCATTGAGGTACTCAAGGATGCGCCCGTCGGATTTATCCAACACCACTACCATATCCAGCCCTGTCGAAGTGACGTAAAGCCTGTCTTCACGCACTGCCACTGAATGAATATTATGAAACGATGGATGCGAATACACCCTTTCCAAGCGTAGCGAAGGGTAGGCATAACAACGGATTTCAGTATCCATCGAGAGCCACAGGCGTCCATTCTCGACATCGCCAACAGTGAACTCCAAGTTGGGATGTTGGTTGGGGGTATTTTCGTTTCCGGTATCGATGGAAATCAGCGTTTCAACTTCACCAGTTGACGTATCTAGACGAAGCAAACGCGCGCAACCATAGTACTTCCCTTCGCCGAGTTCAAATCCGTTCGGACGCAAGTTACCCCCTGTAATCAGCAATTTCTTGTTCATCATCATTTCCTGGTTGTCCTATTGTTGATTATGCTTGAAAGCTGGACTCATGAAGACTTGTCTCTGCTTGGCGGCGATTGCGGCATAATGCCCACAATGCATGATATTTCCGAGATACAAAACTATTTGTGCTGCCTGACCGATGCCTACCTTCATGATTTCACCTCTCGCCAAGCTCTTGCTTACTGCGCTCTTCTGCCTGATAGCAGTTCCAGCAATAGCCAACAAGCCGAAAAGCATTACGAAGGACGAAATGGCCCTGATACCCACGTATTGCCCGGATACCATGGGGTTTGGCTATGGAGATGCCCATTACAACACTTCACCCCGCGCCCCCCGTTGGGTATCGATGCTGGGCAAGGATTTCTGGCATTTGCATCACTATTGCTGGGCGCTCATCAATCTCAAGCGGGCTAACCGCCATGGAATATCGCCGCAGCAGCGCAAAGGTCTTCTTCAAGAAGTTTTGTCTGACTACCAATACGTGCTGGAGCGGGCAAATCCAGACTTCCTGTTGTTGCCAGAAATCCTCACCCGAGCAGGTGAGGTGGAGTTGAAACTCGCCCGGTCTGAACGTGCGGAAGCCGTCTTCGCCAAGGCAAGGCAAATCAAACCCGACTATTGGCCTGCCTACACGCACTGGATCGAATATCTGATCGCGAAGGGGCGGCGAGCAGAAGCAAAAAACCTCGCTCAGGAAGGCTTGGAATATTCCCCCACTGCCAAGACACTACAGACACAATTTCGTTTGCTTGGCGGCGATCCCTCGCTCATCGTGCCAAAATCTCCTCCAGCCTCCCGGGTAAGCGAGGCCGAACCAGCGTCGACACCATCTACCGATTGACCGAAATGCACCGAATGGGTTGACGCATTGAGTTCCGTACGCCATTCCTTGTGGTACTCCTTTGCCGACAACCATCTTGGGATGGTACTCCAGTTGGCCAGCACGCTTGTCGTCGCCCGCCTGCTCACCCCCGACGAAATTGGCATATTCGCGGTCGCCGCGGTTTTTGCCACCTTGGCAAGCACGTTTCGCGATTTCGGGGTCGTCGAATACCTGATTCAATCCAAAGAACTCTCTGCCAATAGAATCCGTGCGGCTTTTGGAGTCAATCTGACGGTATCCTGGCTTATCGCTGCGCTGATGTTTCTTTCCAGCGATTCCGTAGCCGCCTTTTATGGACAGCAGGGGGTTGGCAGCGTGATGCGCGTGCAGGCCATGAATTTTGTCCTGATCCCGTTCGGGGCCATTACCATGGCCTACCATCGACGCAACTTGAATTATCGGCCATTGTTCCTCGCCGGCTTGTATTCGAATCTGGCTGGACTTGTCGTCGTTCTCGTTGCGGTCCTGGCTGGGCAAAGTTACATGAGCATGGCCTGGTCCTCGCTTGCCGGCGTGACTGTTTTTGTTCTGGTTTCCTTCTTCCATCGGCCCGTCGAATTGCCGCGCTGGCCTTCTCTCGTTGGCTGCGGGGAGGTTTTTCAATTCGGCAAACATGCGGTTGGCATTTACTTTCTCGGACAACTTGGCAAGGGCGCCCCAGAAGCAATCATCGGTCGGGTACTGGATATGTCGTCGGTGGCTTATTTTGGCCGCGCTGATGGACTCGTCGAAATCTTCCGCCGGGCAATTCTGAACACTGTTGGAAAGATATGTCTGCCATTCTTTTCAGAAGCCGTCCGTACTGGTAAGTCACTTCGCGATGGCTACATACGCGCGGCCGAATTGCTGATCGGCATCGGCTGGCCTTTTCTGCTTTGCATCGGGATTGCGGCCGAGGGGATTATCCGCTTCCTGTATGGCCCGCAATGGACGGTTTCGGTACCCTTGGCCTACATACTTTGCGCTGCGGGAATCGTCAGATTGCCCTACACATTGGCAACTGAGGCAATGATCGCCGCCGGGCGCATCGAACGCAGCCATCGGCTGCAATGGCTGAATCAGGCAATCCTGATCGCCAGCTTTGGATTGATTTTCCCCTTTGGTTTGATGGGCGCATGCTGGGGCTGTTTGCTCGCCGCTATCCTTGGTTCCCTCATGGCACACATGCATTTGCGTAGCGTGATCGAACTGGAAATGCCAGCGATACTGAGAATCTGTTTGTCTGCCGGCGGCGTAGCACTTGTTACTTCTTTGCCTATATTTGGCCTCAGCATTTTCATCGATCAAAGTGTTAGTTTCATATGGTTTGTGCCGCTTGCCGGGCTAACCTCGCTGATAGCTTGGATTATGGCACTAAAAGTTTTCAAGCACCCTTTGCAGTCCGAAATCGAGCGCATCAGGAACAATCTCCCTATCGGCTCAAAAAACCGACCTACCCAGAAACCATAAATCAAAGTCTTTTGTCCCGCTTTTTCGCTACCAGCACGGTATAAGGGGTCAGTATGTGACCCAGCAACCGCAAAGGTGTCAAAGCACGCAGCAAGCCAAGGGCCAATCGCGCGGCCGCGCCCTTGCTCTCAACATCGACCAAATCGAACCGATCAAGGCATGAGAACCCGAGCGGTTCAAGATAAGCCCGCAAGCGATACACGCTAAACCAATTCACCGCCGGATACTTCGCGTAGTTCGCGAGTTCAGGACGATCGGTTATCGCGCGGCGCTCGTAATAGCGCTTGAGGAAGGGCGGGTACCAGCTGTAGAGCGGCAGGTTGAATTCCTGTTGGGAGGGGCAGAGCCAGTTGCTGGTGCTCAGATAGAGCGCTCCGCCCGGCCGCAACACGCGCACCGCTTCGTTGAGGCAAGCGCGCCATGCGGCGACATGCTCCAACAGCTCGGGCATGATGCAGACGTCAAAGCTACTATCCGGATAGGGCAATTCGGTTGCCGATCCCACCTCGAACTGCGCCGTCAGGCCAGCTTCGGCGGCGCGGCGGCGTGCCAGCTCGACCAGCGGCGCATTGATGTCGATGCCGGTATAGCGGTGTCCTTTCTCTACCCAGAACCGCGCCTGCGCCCCGGCATTGCAACCGATATCGAGGACATCCAGCACATCCACGCGGGTACCGGCGCCTCCCTGTGCGCGCAGGATGGCATCGCGGATCCCTTGAAAGCGCGCCAGAGAAGTCGTGCTCACGCTGTACTGCTCGTAATGCCGGTAAAAATCCGGATGCGTGCCGGTATCCCACTCCTGTTTGCGGGGCAAATTTTTCGGTTGAGTCATAGGCAAGTATCGATTGCTTTCCCGATTCGGGCATTGAGATGCAGACGCAGGCTCCATTTTGCCAAAGTGAGATCCCAAGGGGTAAAGCGCGGCAGCTGGTAATGGTCGGTTTCGGGATTCGCCACGCCGCGCGCGGTGCTCACAGCCAATTCGAAGCCAAGTTCGCGCACGATTGCTGCATGACGGGCTGCGTAGTCGCGATTTGGTCGCCCATTCGGATAGGCGAAAACCGTCACCGGCTTTTCGATAATTACTTCGAGACGCTTCTTGCCCTTGTCGATTTCCGCCCGCGCCTGATCATCGGCTAGCGTGGTCAGGACTGCGTGGGAATCGGTATGGCCGCCGATTTCGATACCGCGCCGCGCCAGTTCGCCGACTTGGGCCGATGTCAGCATGATGTCACCAGGCAACCCGCTACAGCCGCTCGCCTCAACGAGACGTTCGACATCGGCCGCGCGTTGCGCCGGCGGTCGGTACTTGAGTTGTTCAAGGAGGACCGCGATCGCTGCCCGACGCTGTTCGATGGAGGAAAGCTCATGCCGGCCGAGGCCAAGATTGGATAGATCAAGCGATTCGGCGGACGTCACCCGGATCGCGTCGATCACCGCATCGTTGAACATGCGGCCGCCGTCCAGATAGCCGGTGGCAACGAACACGGTGGCGGGCAGCTGGTATTTCTCAAGGATCGGCAGAGCAACCGTCAGGTTGTCCGCATAACCGTCGTCGAAGGTAACGCAGCAGGCCCGGCGCGGCAGCCGACCTTCCCGCAGGCGGAAAACCGCCTCTCGCAGGGGAAGTACGACGCAGTGCTCCGCCAACAGACGCATCTGCCAGTTGAAGCTTGCGGCATCCGGCTCGCCAGGACGAAGTGGATCTGGATGCAGCAGCACGCGGTGATAGATCAGGATGCTCAGGCGCTGGCCGCCCGGCCAGGCCAAGAGAGGCAGGCCGGCGATCATGCCGACACCGCACGCGAAACTGGCACAGGGGATTCGATTTCCTGCCGGACAAAACGACGCAGCATGATCAGTATCACGACGATGTAATAGGGCAGGTCGAAGTAGGTCAGGCTCAGGAAAGCCCCGCCCACCGCATAGCCGACCAGGCTGACCTGGCACATAGATGCCAGATCGTAGGCCCAGAGAAGTTTCGGATTCCCCTTGGTCGCCCGCAGTACCCAACTTCCATTCATCCAGGCAAGGCCGAATACCATCAGAAACAGGGCGAGCCCGATGAATCCGTGCTCGCCGAGCATCTGGAAATAGATACTGTGCGCCACCTTGATGGTGGCGGGATCTGGGGCATAACGCTGGAAAACGGCTGCCGTGTCAAGCACAAAGCCCCCACCTAAGGGAAAGCGATCGACCGCAACATTCCAGGCAACCCACCAGGCATTGATGCGTCCCATTGCCGATGCATCCTCCTGATAGGTCTTGATGGTGGTCATGCGCTCGGTCCAGTTTTCCGGCATGAATTGCCAGGCGATGGGCAGGGCAAGGATGAACGCTACGCCAATCAGACCTTTCTTGCGGCTTTTGGTGAACATGAAAAACGACATTGCTGCCAAGGCAACGAATGCCCCGCGCGATTGCGAGCCTATCGCTGATACGACACAAAGGAACATTGCCGACACGCAGCCGACCCTGACCCATTTGTTATCGCTATGCAGTTGCAGATAACGAAACAGCGGCACGACCATTAGCATGGCCAGTGCCAGTGTATTGTTGTCTTCAATAAAGCTGTACGCCGGTCCCCAGACGCGATGCGTACCCCCCGTCAGGATGGTGAAGACCCCGCCCTTGATACCGAAGAATCCGACGGACAATGCCAGCACCCAGGTTAGCCAATGCAGATGCCGACGTTCCGTTAGCACCAGCAGCGAAATCAACACCATGAACTGGATCTTGAAGGCACGCAACCAAGGATCCCAATTCAGGTCCGGATGGAATGCAAACAGCGGAGAAATACACATCCAGAGGATAAGCAATACCAAAACGATGGCAACTCGATCATTTGGTGGGGGATTAAGTTTTTTTGCATGCACCAGCATGGCGAATAGCGTGCATAGGGCGACGACCATCGCGAAGGGCATGTTGTTGGCGAAGCCCCACGTAAGTCGGTGAGGATTCATGACACCAAGCCACACCCACATCATCATTCCGATGAAGGGATTGCGCAGGATGAAGGGAATCGTGCCTAGAACAAAGGCAGTGAGGAGCAGATCACGCATGGTGCATTTGTATCACGACAAGCCGGACAAGCGGCGGAAGAGTATTAATTGTCCTTCAGTCGTCGGCTGCCAACCAAACTGCTCGGCATAAGCACGGGTAGCGCTCCGGTTCGGCAAGGCCTTGCGTAACCGTGCAATGGCGCACACGATGTCTGCTGCGCTGCGTTCGTCCATGAGTACGCCAGCCTCTGGAGCAGCAACGATCTCGCCAATTCCGCCTACTTTGCTAGCCACAACGGGTGTGCCGCAGGCCATGGCTTCGAGTAGCACATTCGGCCACCCTTCACGTGCAGAGGCCAACACCATTGCATCGGCGGCTGAATAGAGCCAGCGCAACTCGGTCTGTGGCAATATGCCCAGAAACTTTACGCGGTCTGCTACACCAAAACGGGTAGCCAGTAATCTGAATTCTTCCTCATGCGGACCCCGGCCGGCGATAAGCAGTTGGGCATCCGGCAGGGTTTTTAGCGCCTCGATAGCTAATTGATGACCCTTTGTTGGAATCAGGTTGCCAACCGAGGCGAGGACAAAACCTGATACGCCATACTTCGCACGCGCCGTTTGGCGATCTTCGGGCCGAAAGAGTTCAAGGTCCACACCGTTGCGCAGTACCGTGATCTTTTGTGCCGTCCCGCCAAGGCCGACTATGGCGTCCTTGAGCGCTGTGCAGACGGTGATCATCGCGGCGCAGTCTTTGGCAGCCTGCAGGATCATCCGCTTCGGTTTCTGGTATTGCGGGATCAGGTTGATGTCGGTGCCGCGCGCGGTAATGACCACCGGCTTGTTGAGCGCCTTGCCGATCATCGTGGCGGCCACGCCGTCGGGGTAGAAGTAGTGGGCGTCGATGAGGTCGAAGTTGTAACCTGCCGCGATCAGTTTGCGCGCGGCCTTGTGGCCGGCGCGGGCGAGCGTGTAGGGAGCGCTGTTCATGCCAACTTTGGGCAGCAGCAGGTAGCGCGGGTGTTCGACGCGGATGCCGTTGCGTTCCTCAAAACGCGGCACTGCGGCGTGCTTGGCGTATTCGCCAAAGCGCTGGTGCCTGAAAGGAAACCACGGCACGGGGGCAACAACGCGGGTTTCGACTTCACCGCTCGCCAGCAAATGACGCAGGCGTGTCTCGACGAAGATGCCGTGGCTCGGCCGCACGCTGCTGGGGTAGAGGGTGGAGAAGAGGAGAGTGCGGATCATGGACGCTTGGCAAGTTGGATCACCTTGCGGGCATTACCCAGCCAAGTGAGGTCGAGGTGGTCGATGGTCGCCTTGGCAGATGCAGACAAGCGTTCGCGCAAGGCCCCGTCTGCGCACAAACAGGTCAGAGACTGTTCGAAAGCGCCCGGCTGGTTGGCTTCGAACAGCAGGGCATTGTCGCCGTCGGTGAGGATTTCCTCGATATTGGGCTGCCGCGGAGCGATGACAGCCTTACCGAGCGCGAGGTATTCGAAAAGCTTGAGCGGCGAGGCGTAGGGCACGACGGCAGGCTGCAAGGCGATATCAAAGGCGGCAACATGCTCAGGCACGCGATCCCGATTGATGACGCCAGTAAAGCGCACGCGGTCATGCAGATGCAGGTCGGCGGCAAGCTGTTCAAGTTCGCCGCGGACAGGGCCATCACCGACAACCATTAGCACGGCATTCGCCGGTGCATTCACAGTGGCCATCCAGCGAATGACGCGGTCGACGCCGTGCCAGTCGCGCACGAAACCGGTGAAGCCGAGTACGAGTTTGCCCGCCAGTCCGAGTCGTTGTTTGGCGACTTCAGGAGTCGGTGCGGTAGCGAAGTGATCACGGTTAATGCCATTGGGGATGACGACAATACGTGCAGCCGGAACGCCGGCAGCAGCGACATCGCCGGCAAGCACCCTGGTCACCGGGAGAACGAAATCGGCAGCTTGCCAGGCACGCGCCTCAGCCCAACGCGCTAGCCACGGCAGGCCGAGTCCGCCGCTATGGCGTCCGCGTTCTTCGGCGAGCGGCGAGTTCAGTTCGAGAAGCAGCGGCAGGCCCAGCTTGCGCTTGAGCATGGCACCGGCAAGCAGAAAGAGGTTGTAGCGTTCGTAGATGAAGTCAGGTTTGAACTCGTGCGCCGTCTTCAGTAGCCGCCGATAGGCAACGAACGAGTATGCCAGTTCGAGAAGCTCATACAGCGTTTTCGGGAGAGCGGCTTTAAGCTTATGTACCAACGTGGCGTCTTCTCCCATCCCACCACCGCTTTCGATTTCTGGCGCGACGACGCGCACTTCATGACCGAGTAGGCGCAATGCGCCGATCAGCTCTTCGATGTGAACGGCCTGACCATCCTTCGAGGCAGTGCGATGGTGATAGAGAATTTTCACGCGGCAGATTATACGGACTGCATTCGTTCAAACCGCGCAGAAGTGCCGTCTCACCAGCGCCGACTTTTCGCTCAATCCCCCCCGAACAGGTCGCGGCTGTAGATCTTGTGCTGCACGTCCATGATTTCGTCGGTCACGCGGTTGGCGACGATGATGTCGGATTGCCGCTTGAACTCGGCGAGGTCGTTGACGACTTTCGAGTGGTAGAACTCCGCCTCCTTGAGCACGGGCTCGTAGACAATCACCTCGATGCCCTTGGCCTTGATGCGCTTCATGATGCCCTGAATGCTGGAGGCGCGGAAGTTGTCCGAGCCGGCTTTCATGATCAGGCGATAGACGCCGACGGTCTTCGGGTTCCGGCGAATGATGCTGTCGGCGATGAAGTCCTTGCGCGTGGTGTTCGATTCGACGATGGCATGGATCAGGTTTTGCGGCACGTCGCGGTAGTTGGCGAGCAGTTGCTTGGTGTCCTTGGGCAGGCAGTAGCCGCCATAGCCGAAGCTGGGGTTGTTGTAGTGACTGCCGATGCGCGGGTCGAGGCAGACGCCGTTGATGATCTGCCGGGTGTCGAGTCCGTGGCTGGCGGCATAGGTGTCGAGTTCGTTGAAGTAGGCGACGCGCATCGCCAGGTAGGTATTGGCGAAGAGCTTGATGGCTTCGGCTTCGGTACTGTCGGTGTAGAGGACCGGGATGTCCGGCTTGAGGGCGCCTTGCTGGAGCAGTTGGGCGAAGGTCTCGGCGCGGGCCGACTTCTCGCCGACAACGATGCGCGCGGGATGGAGGTTGTCGTAGAGCGCCTTGCCTTCGCGCAGGAATTCGGGCGAGAAGATGATATTGGCGCACTTGAACTTCTCGCGCACGCCGGCCGTGTAGCCGACCGGCACGGTGGATTTGATGACCATCACGGCCTGCGGGTTGATGGCCATGACATCCTGGATCACGGCTTCGACCGAGCGGGTGTTGAAGTAGTTGGTCTCGGGGTCGTAGTCGGTGGGCGTGGCGATGACGACGAACTCGGCACCGACATAGGCATCGTGCTTGTCGAGCGTGGCGCGGAAGTTGAGTTGCTTGTGGGCGAGGTAGTCCTCGATCTCGCGGTCGACGATCGGCGACTGCCGACGGTTGAGCAT
>Ga0172375_10003544_pt1 | contig 23593 bp, 29 predicted proteins | sample LakKiv1m_FD_114537 | JGI IMG/M metagenome (GOLD analysis project Ga0172375, IMG submission 114537) | Freshwater microbial communities from Kabuno Bay, South-Kivu, Congo - kab_092012_11.1m | ecosystem: Environmental > Aquatic > Freshwater > Lake | place: Democratic Republic of the Congo... | reverse complement strand
CTCCTGCCGATCAATCTACTTTACCCTGTAAATGCCTCGGGGTCCTGCCACTGCGGCACCCTGCCGTGCTCACTGACGTTGCGCGCGTCAGGGGACCCGCCTCCGTGTCACCCCTCGGCTAATATTAGAGCTTCGTCTTAGCAATCACCCGCGCTATCCATATGTAAATTTATAAGCTTTCCGGCTTTTGCTGGAGGCACAATTAGAAGATTTTCGGCAGTAGTGTGCAAGGAATTACTAGGATATTTTAATCTTGAATTTTTTGCTTTACAATATCGTCTAATCCCGTTATAATAAATCCCTTATCAATTTATAAAAGGAAAATTAAATGAAAGAAAAGGTTTTAAAATTAGGATTACCCAAGGGGAGCCTCCAAGAGTCTACCTTTAAGATGCTCAAAAAGGCGGGGTTTAATGTAAATTTGTCCAGCTCGCGCTCTTATATTCCTTCGATCGATGATCCTCAGATTCAGCTGGTGCTTTTGCGGGCCCAGGAGATGTCGCGCTATGTTCAGGACGGGGCTCTGGATTGCGGGATTACCGGTAATGACTGGATCCTGGAGAATAAATCGGATGTGGTCAGAATTACCGATTTAACTTATTCCAAACAGAGCTTAAATAAGGTCAGATGGGTTTTAGCCGTGCCGCAGGACTCCGGGATAAAAAAGGTCAAAGATTTAGATGGCAAGCGCGTGGCTACCGAATTAGTTAATGTGGCTAAGGATTATTTCCAAAAAAATAAAGTTAAAGTCGAAGTGGAGTTTAGCTGGGGGGCAACGGAAGTTAAAGTCAGCGCCGGGTTAGTCGACGCGATTGTTGAACTTACCGAAACCGGCAGCTCTCTGCGGGCGAATAAATTAATTGAGATTGCCACGCTTTGTGAATCGATTACTCAGCTGATCGCCAATAAAAGCGCTTATAAGGACAGTTGGAAAAGAGAAAAGATGGAGCAGATCGCCCTGCTTTTAAAAGGAGCGATTGCCGCCGAAGAAAAAGTCGGTTTAAAGATGAATGTAAAGAAAGAAAATCTTAAAGCCGTGATCGCCAAACTGCCGGCATTAAAAAAGCCGACAATTTCCGGTTTAAGCGATGATGGCTGGTTTGCCATTGAGACAATTATAGACGAGAAAGTGGTAAGAATACTTATTCCCGCGTTAAAAGCGGCCGGCGCTTGTGGGATCATTGAATATCCGTTGAATAAAGTAATCTATTGATGTTTTAACTTAAGCATGGAATTAAACTCTAGATCCGAAATCCTAAACTCTAAACAAACTCGAAGCTATAAACTTAAAAACCCAAACATTAGTTTTAAAGCTTTAAATTTTGGGTTTAGGATTTGTTTAGGATTTCGAGTTTAGTGTTTAGGGTTTAATATAATAATACTAAAGGAGAGGTAGTTATGCCTTGTGGAAAGAAAAGAAAAAGACAGAAGATTAAGACCCATAAGCGTAAGAAATTACGTCGTCGTCTGCGTCACTTGAAGAAAAGAGCCTGGGGTGGTAAGGGTTAAACATCTTAAGCGTATAATTTGCTTTTGCCTTACATTGGCCTTTAGCGTTTTACCCGCAGTGGCCTTAGAGACAGATAAGACAGAGGGCAATAGCCCGGTTTCCGATACCAAAAGTTTAAGCCGCTATATTGTCGGGGCTTACTATGAAGGCCTCGGTGATTTAGATGGGGCGGTTGGGGAGTATCAAAAAGCGTTAGAAGCTGACCCGCAAAGTTCATTGCTGCATTTGAATTTAGCGTCGGTTTTCATTCAAAAGAATAACCCGGTTTTAGCGATTCAAGAATTAAAACAGTCCATTAGCCTTGCTCCGGAAGAGGTACAGCCGCATGCGTTACTGGCTTTGGTTTACGCCGCCCAGGATAAAGCGGATTTAGCGGCTGGGGAGTATACTCTGGCCTTAGAGAATGCCACTAAGACTGAACCAGAAAACATTGATATTTACAAAAGTTTAGGCGTAATTTATCTGCAGCAGAAAAAATTAAAACAAGCCGAGGGTATTTTTAAACTGATTGTGAATATGGCCCCGGCCGATGCGCTGGCACATTTTTATTTGAGCAGTATTTATTACGATTTAAAAGATTATTCTTCGGTAGAGAAAGAATTAAAAAGCGCCGTAAAATTAAAACCGGATTATCATGAAGCTTTAAATTTTCTAGGGTATTTTTATCTGGAACAGGATAAAAATATTGATCCGGCGGGTTCATTGATCCGGCAGGCTTTGGTTTTTGAGCCGGAGAACGGCGCTTACCTGGATAGTTTAGGCTGGTTTTATTATAAGAAGGGGAAATTTAAGGAAGCTTTAAGCCATTTAGAAAAAGCCGCGTCTTTATTAAGTGATCCGGTGATCTATGATCATCTGGGTGATGTATTTTTGAAATTAGGTAATGCGGATAACGCAAAGTTAAATTGGGAGAAATCCCTTAAATTAGATGCTCAAGCGGATCAGGTAAAAGCAAAACTGCTTAAATTTATTAATCATGGCAAATAAGCAACTAACTATTGAAGAATTAGCAGGGCAAGCCCGTCAAATCCGCCGTTTAATAATTCAAATGCTCGCCAAAGCCGGTTCCGGGCACCCCGGAGGAAGCCTTTCATCTGCAGATTTAATTACCGCGCTATATTTTAATGTTTTACGTTTTAATCCCGCTGATCCGCAATGGCCGGATCGCGATCGATTCCATATGTCTAAAGGCCATTGTTGTCCGCTTTGGTATGCGGTATTGGCTAAGACGGGTTACTTTCCGGAAGAAAAATTATTTACTTTACGGAAATTCGGTTCAATGCTGCAGGGGCATCCGGATCGTAAAACACCGGGCGTGGAATCTGCTTCCGGTTCACTTGGCCAGGGGCTTTCGATTGCTTTAGGAATGAGTTTGGCGGCTAAAGTAGATAAAAAAGATTACCGGGTTTATGTTCTGCTGGGTGACGGAGAGGTGCAGGAGGGAAGTATCTGGGAGGCCGCGATGGCCTGCGCTCATTTTTCCTGTGACAATATCTGCGCTATTTTAGATTTTAATGGTTGTCAGATCGACGGAAGGTGCGAGGATATCATGGGCCTGGAGCCTTTAGCTGCTAAATGGCAGGCATTCGGTTGGCAGGTTATTCAGATTAATGGACATGATATGACACAGATTCTGGCGGCTTACGATCAAGCTAAAACAATTAAAAATAAGCCGACGATTATTATCGCCCGCACGGTAAAAGGTAAAGGCGTATCTTTTATGGAGGGAGTGGTAGGTTTTCATGGCCGCGCCCCGACTGCAGAAGAGGCCCAAAGGGCTTTAAAGGAATTAGCATAATGGCAGAGCAGCTTTATCAAAGAGATGTTTATGGCGCGGCTTTAGTTAAGCTGGGGGCATTGGACAAAAATATTGTAGTTTTGGATGCGGATCTTTCCAGCTCAACCCGCACCAATCTTTTTGCCAAGCAATTTCCGGACAGATTTTTTAATTTCGGGGTTGCCGAGCAGAATATGATCGCCGCGGCGGCAGGTTTAGCCAGTTGCGGTAAAACAGTTTTTCTTTCGACATTCGCGGTATTTGCCTCCGGCCGCGCCTGGGACCAGGTGCGGGTCTCGATCAGCTATAATAATTTTAATGTAAAAATTGTTGCCACGCATGCCGGTATTACCGTGGGTCCGGATGGCGCCAGCCATCAGGCCTTGGAGGATATTGCGTTAATGCGCGTTTTACCGAATATGAATATTATTGTTCCCAGCGACGGCCCGCAGACCGAGGATGCCATCATGGCGGCGGCGAAGAACGTGGGTCCTTTTTATATCCGTTTAGGCAGATCCAAGGTACCGACCATTGAAAATCTGGGTGAGTTTAAATTCGGCCAAGCCCAACTTTTAACCGAAGGTAATGATGTTACGCTGATTGCCTGCGGAGCAATGGTTACTCAGGCGCTTGCCGCCGTAAAAAATTTGGCGGCTAAGGGTATTCAAGCGCGCCTGATTAATCTGCATACGATCCGGCCGATTGACCGGGAGATTATTCTTAAAGCTGCCCGTGAAACGAAATTAATCATTGCTTGCGAAGAACATAGTATTTTTGGCGGTTTGGCTTCGAGTATTGATGAAGTAGTGGCCGAGAATTTTCCGGTTAAGGTTATTCGCGTGGGCGTGCGTAACCGCTTTGGCCAGTCCGGAGAGCCGGAAGAACTTTTAAAAGAATATAATTTAAGCAGTCTGGATATTGAGCGGGCAGTTTTAGCGAATATCTCCGAAAAATAAAAATAAAGTTCATGAAGTCTTCCTCTGCGTCATTGGCGGTTAAATCGTTCGCGAAATTAAATCTCTATCTGCAGGTTTTAAATAAGCGTAAAGATAACTTTCATAATTTAAGCACTTTGTTTGCGCGGATTGATTTAGCGGATACGTTAATTTTTAGAAGGCGCCGGGATAGTTTGATCAAGATTAACTGCCGCAGCCGTCAAGTGCCTAAGGATAAGACCAATCTTTGTTATCGCGCGGCGGCATTATTAAAACAAAAAAGTAAAATCGATTCAGGGGTTCAGATTGAGCTTAAAAAAAGCATCCCCGTGGGTGCCGGCTTGGGCGGGGGTTCATCCAACGCGGCAGGCGTGCTTTTGGGATTAAATAAATTCTGGAATTTAAATTTATCCAAAACAAAATTGGTAAAATTAGGGGCGAAGCTCGGAAGCGATGTCCCCTTTTTTATCCATCAGGCGAAATTCGCTTTAGGAAGCCAGCGGGGAGATAAAATTAAGCCGCTGGCTTCTTTGTCGAAGCTTAAGCTTTGGTTTATCCTGGTTTATCCAAACTTTAAGGTTTCTACGCCTTTGATTTATCAAAAATTTGACAGTTATCTTCCGGCAGGGGAGACTTTTTCTCGGTTGACAAGGCCATTCGCTAATGTTAAAATATTAACTTCACAGCTATTAAAAAGGGGTAAAGCGATTGATCACGGTTGCCTTTCTAATGATTTAGAGGCAATCACTAGCAAGCTTTATCCCGCAGTTAATCAGGTTAAAAAAGCTCTTTCTAACATGGGGTTAGATAAAGTAATGATGTCCGGCAGCGGCCCAGCGGTGTTTGCCATCTGTGATTCTTATCGGCAGGCTCAGAATTTAAGAAATAAGCTGGGTAAGCGGCATAAATCTTGGCGAGTTTTTGCAGTTTCTACGGTTTAGTGATCGCAGATATGGAAATAACGGAAGTCAGGATAATCTTAAAAGACGTCCAGGATAAGAAATTAAAAGCTTACGCAACGGTTACTTTTGATAATGTTTTCGTGGTAAGGGATATTAAAGTGATCCAGGGGGGTACAGGATTATTTATCGCCATGCCTTCCCGTAAAGTAAAATACGCTTGCCCGAAGTGTTCTTTTAAGAACGAATTACGCAGTAAATATTGCAATCAATGCGCCGGGCTTCTGCCGGTTGAAGCGAATTTACAACACGCAGAAGAGGTGCCGAATAGCCAGTCGGAACATCGGGATATCGCGCATCCGATAACACAGTCATTCAGGGAATGCCTACAGAAAAAAGTTCTTGAGGTTTATGCCCAGGAAGTAGCTAAGGCTTCAATAAAGTAAAAACTGGGATGTCGTCCAATGGTAGGACTCCAGAATTTGGGTCTGGCTATTATGGTTCGAATCCATACGTCCCAACCAGTTAAGTAAATGAATATGAAAAAAGAAATTGCGGTAATAATTTTAGCGGCAGGAAAAAGCACGCGCATGAAATCTGAGTTACCCAAGGTTCTGCATGAGCTTTGCGGCCGGCCGATGCTCGGCTATGTTTTGGATTTAGTCGCCTCGATAAAACCTGCCCGGGTGGTTGCCGTTTTAGGGTATAAACAGGAGTTAGTGCGTAAGCTTATACCGAAAGGCGTTAAAATCGCCATCCAGAAAAAACTTATCGGCACTGCGGATGCGGTAAAAGCCGGGTTGGCGGCGCTTGAAGGTTTCCAAGGCACAGTGCTGGTGCTTTACGGAGATAACCCGCTTTTAAAAAAAGAGACTTTAAAGAAGCTCCTGGATTATCATCTAGAGAATAATGTCGCTGCCACCTTATTAACCGCGCAGCTGAAAAAACCTTCCGGATACGGCCGGATTATGCGCGATAAATATTCCAGTATCTGCGGTATTGTTGAAGAAAAAGATGCGGATGAGGTGCAGAAAGATATTAAAGAGATTAATACCGGGATTATGGTTTTTAAAAAAGATCGACTAAAGAGTAATCTAAAATATATCCGGCCGAATAACCGCAAAAAAGAATATTATTTAACAGATCTTATCGCAATCTTAGCAAAAAAGAATTTTCTGGTTGATGGGGTAAAGGTGCAAGATGCTCAAGAAGCCCTGGGGATTAATACCCGCGCGGAATTAGCCCGAGCTAATTCCCTGATGCAGAAAACGATTAATGATAAATTCATGCAAAGCGGGGTAACCATTTTGGATCCGGCCAGCACCTTTATTAATTTTGGCACTCAGATTGGCCAGGATACGGTGATTTATCCCTTTACAGTAATTGAAAGGGATGTTAAAATTGGAAAACGTTGTTTCCTGGGGCCTTTCGCGCATCTGCGTCAAGGTGTCCGCCTGGGCGATGATGTGACTGCCGGCAATTTCATTGAAATGGCGCGTTCACGGATCGGCAATAAAACATTCGTTAAACACTTTTCTTATCTTGGGGACAGCTCTGTAGGCGCAAATGTGAATATCGGCGCCGGGACGGTTACGGCCAATTTCGACGGTAAAAATAAACATTGCACCGTGATTAAAGATAATGTGAATATCGGTTCGGATACGATAATTGTCGCTCCGGTAAAAATTGGTAAATTTTCCATGACCGGTGCCGGTTCCGTGGTAACGAAAAATGTTCCGGAGAGGGCAGTGGTGGCGGGGGTTCCGGCGAGAATTCTAAGGAAGATGAGGTAGAGATGGATAAACTAGCGATTTTTAGCGGTAATGCCAATCCGGTGTTGGCGCAGAGTATTTGTAAAGATTTAAAGGTAAAACTGCAAGATGCTTTTGTCGGAAGGTTTAGCGAAGGCGAGATCCGGGTCAAAATTAATGAAAATGTGCGCGGTAAGGATGTTTTTATAATTCAACCGACTTGTCCGCCGACAAATGAAAATCTTATGGAGCTTTTAATTATGATGGATGCTTTGCGCCGGGCTTCCGCGGCAAGGATTACCGCGGTGATTCCCTATTTTGGTTATGCCCGTCAAGACCGCAAAGACCAGCCGCGTGTGCCGATCACGGCAAAATTAGTGGCTAATCTGTTGACGGTCGCCGGAGCAAATAGAATTTTGACGATGGATTTACATGCCGGCCAGATTCAGGGATTTTTTGATATTCCCGTGGATCATCTTTTTTCGGTCGGGGTATTAGTAGATTATTTTTCAAAAATGAATATTAAAGACCTGGTGGCGGTTTCTCCGGATGTGGGTTCGATTAAGATGGCCCGGGCTTATGCCAAACGCGTTTCTGCCGGCCTGGCGATCATTGACAAGCGCCGGGTTTCACCGGAAAAAGCCGAGGCGATACATATTATGGGTGAGGTAGAAGATAAGAATGTTATTATTGTCGATGATATGATTGCCACCGGCAGTTCGTTGATCGAGGCGGTGGAGGCTTTAAAGAAAGCCAAAGCCAAAACTATTTACGCGGCGATTGCCCACGGTATTTTATCCGGCCCGGCGATTGAGCGTATCCAACATTGTAAAGGGTTAGAGAAACTGCTGATTACCGATAGCGTGCCTTTATCTGAAGAGAAGAAACATCCTAAGATTGAGGTGCTTTCGGTGGCCAGCCTTTTGGCGGAAGCCATAAAAAGAATACATAACGAAGAATCCGTGAGCTGTTTATTTGACTAATCGGGTTAATCCGCAAGAAAGGTTAAAATGGAAGAGATTATTTTAGAGGCAGAGTTAAGAGAGGGTAAAGGCAGGGCGAGCACTAAAGATTTAAAAGAGAGCGGTTATTTGCCCGCGGTGGTTTATTTTCACGGTAAAGATGCTTTAGCGATAAAAATTCCCCGCGGCGCACTTTTAAAGTTAGTGCATCAGCATCGTTTAGAAAGTGTAATTATTAATTTAAAGATTAAAGATGATAAAAAGGCCAAAGGCCGGCCATGTTTGGTCAAGGAAGTCCAATATCATCCGGTGCGCGAAGAGATCATCCACGTGGATTTTAATGAGATTTCATTAACCGAGGCAATTAAGGTCAATGTTCCGATTCAGACTAAGGGTGAAGCGGTTGGCGTGAAACAGGATGGCGGGTCTTTAGAGCATCTGCTTTGGGAAGTTGAAGTTGAATGTTTGCCGACGAATATTCCTAAAGATATACAAGTCGATATTACTGCTTTGAAAATGGGTGATGCGATCCATGTTAAGGATATCGTTTTTCCGCAGGGGGTGAAGCCTTTAAATGACCCCACGGCGATTGTTTTACATGTGGTTGCTCCGATGAAGGAAGAGGCGCCGGCGGAGGTAATTGAAGGTGATACTTCCAAAGAGCCTGAGGTAATTAAAGAGAAGAAAGAAGTTCCCGGTGAAGCCGCTCCGGCTGAAGAGACTAAAGAGAAAGATAAGAAATAATGAAGTTGATCGTCGGGCTGGGTAACCCCGGTTTAATTTATGCCGGAAGCCGACACAATATTGGTTTTGCGGTTTTGAAATCTTTAGCCCGTTCTTTAAAAATCAGTTTTAAAAGAGATCGCGCGGTTTCTGCATTGGTGGCTAAGGATCAACTGTCTGGGCAGGATTTAGTCTTGGCCTTGCCGCAGAGTTATATGAATTTAAGCGGTATCGCGGTGGCGGCCCTGTTTAAGAAATTTAAGGTTGACGCCAAAGACCTTTTAGTGGTCTGCGATGATTTAGATTTAGAGCTGGGTCAAATCAAGATCCGCCCGCAGGGATCCAGCGGCGGACAGCGCGGCCTGCAGTCGATCATTGAGCGTTTGGGAACGCAGGATTTCTCCCGTTTGCGTATCGGAATCGGACGGCCAAAAAATCCGCAAGACGCCGCAAAGTATGTCCTTTCAGGGTTTTTACGTAAAGAGAAAACAGCGCTTAAGCAGATAGAAGAAGATGCCGTTAATTGCTGCTTAAGCTGGGCAAAAAATGGCATAGCGCAAACGATGAACACTTTTAACCAGACACCCCGCGCTTAGCGGACTTGCGCGGGTGTTGTCTTCGTAGACAAGGAGCAATAAAAATGAATAAGTATGAAGCGATGGTAATTGTCAAACCGGATTTATCTGATGAGAATAAAAAAGCGTTATTTAAGCAGATTGATGATGCGGTGATCAAAAATAGCGGCCAGATTTCTCAGTCCGGAGTTTGGGCAGAGAGGCGAAAATTATATTTCCCCATCAATAAATTCATGGAAGGGATTTATTATTTAGTCGCTTTTAGCGCTCCGCCCGCGGCGATTAAAGAAGTGCGGAATATTTACAAGCTTAATGAAAATATTCTCAGGGTTTTATTTACCCGGATGGACATTTAAACTTAAACAAGCGTCTGCTTTTTTAGCGGACAGAAAGAGTCCCTATGGCTAGTTATAATAAAGTATTATTGATGGGCAATCTTACCAAGGATCCGGAGCTGCGTTATACTCCGGCGGGAATAGCGGTGGCTAACTTACGCTTGGCAGTAAATCGCAAATACCGCACCAAAGATCAAGAGTTAAAGGAAGAGGTTTGTTTTATTACCGCCGTGGTTTGGAACAAACAGGCAGAAACCTGTAATCAGTATTTACATAAAGGAAGCAGCCTTTTTGTCGAAGGCCGCCTGCAGTCGCGTTCCTGGGAGGACAATACCGGCGCTAAACGCTCGGTGATTGAGGTTCGCGCAGAGCGCGTGCAATTTATGGGCGCTCCGGGCCAAGTTAAAGCTCCTAGCGCGGTTAGTCCAGCGCAGCCTGAGGTGTCGCTTGAGGAAGCAAGCAGTGAATCAACATGGTTAGCAGAAAGTGAGGATGAAACACATGAAGGTTAAAACCAGAGGTTTTGGCAAGGATAAAAAGATAATTAAGAAGAAGAAAGATTCTTTGGGCCCGGTGAGAAAAAGATTCTGCCGGTTCTGCGCGGATAAGTTAGGCAGTATTGATTATAAGGACATTAAAAGGCTGGAAGTTTTTATGACCGAAAAAGGTAAAATCAATGCCAGCCGTTTTTCCGGTAATTGCGCTAAACATCAAAGAAGGATTAAGGAGCTGATTAATAAAGCCAGGTTTTTAGCCCTGCTTCCTTATACTCGTTAAAATGGAAGTAATTCTAAATCAAGATGTAGAAAAGATCGGCCGGGCAGGAACAGTCGTCCAGGTGAAAGAGGGGTTTGCCAGGAATTTTCTTTTTCCGCATAATTTGGCGAAGCCGGCTACGGCCAGCAGCCTGGCAAAATTAAAGCAAGAGCAACTTGCCCGTTCTGCGCAATCTGCCAAAATGAAAGCAGAATCGGAGTTAGTGAAGCAGCGTTTAAACGCGCTGACTTTGACAATTGCGGCATTAACTCAAGGCGAAGAAAAGTTATATGGCAGTATTCATGCCCAGGAAATAGCGGAGGCTCTAAAAGCCGAGGGTTTTGAAATTAATAAAAATCTTATTGATTTAGCGGAACCGATAAAATCTTTGGGAATTTATGAAATACCGGTGAAGCTGCATCCGGATGTAATCGCCACAGTTAAACTGTGGGTAGTGAAAAAATAATATGGCAAAAGATCTAATCTTAGATAAACTTCCCCCACAAAATTTGGATGCGGAGATGGCGGTATTAGGGTCGATGCTGCTGGATGAAGAGGCGGTTTCGATTTCGGCTGAGAAATTGGATGCCACCTGTTTTTATAAAGATACCCACCGTAAAATTTTCCAGGCGATCAGCGACCTTTATAATACTAATAAAGCGGTAGATTTAATTACCCTGACGGACACCTTAAAGAAGGATGGCTCACTCGATGAAATCGGCGGGGCGAGTTACTTAACCTCTTTGGCTAATGCGGTTCCTACCGCGGCGAATATTAATTACTATGCCGGAATTGTGCGCGAAAAATATATTTTAAGGACTTTAATTAATAATTCGACCAAAATTATTACGGTTTGTCATGAGAGCCAGGGAAATGTCGATGAAGTGGTGGATACCGCGGAAAAACTGATCTTTGAGGTCAGCGACCGCAGAAATCAAGGCACCTATTTACAGCTTAAAGAAATTATTAAGGAGAGCATTGAAACCATTGACCGGCTTTATCAGAATAAAGCGCATGTTACCGGAATTCCAACCGGCTATATAGATTTCGATTTAAAAACCGCGGGGATGCAGCCTTCAGATTTGATTATTATCGCCGGCCGGCCTTCGATGGGCAAAAGCGCTTTTGCTTTAGGAATTGCCGAATATGCCGGAGTAATTGAAAAGGTGCCCACGGCGATATTCAGCTTAGAGATGTCTAAAGAGCAATTGGTGCAAAGGATGCTTTGTTCGCATGCGCGGGTGGACGCGCATAAAGTCAGAACCGGGTATTTAGCAACCAGTGATTGGCCACGCCTGACCGCCGCGGCCGGAAAACTTTCTGAGGCGCCGATATTTATTGATGATACTCCGGCGATCTCGGTAATGGAATTGCGCGCCCGCGCCCGGCGCTTAAAATCGCATCACGGTATAAAATTAATTATCCTGGATTATATGCAGTTAATGCGCGGCTCCGCGACAAATATGGAGAGCCGCCAGCAGGAGATTTCTGAAATTTCACGCTCATTAAAAGCTTTGGCGAGAGAGTTAAACGTGCCGGTGATTGCCATCAGCCAGTTATCCCGGGCGGTTGAATCGCGCACAGACCATCGGCCGCAGCTTTCAGACTTAAGAGAATCCGGGGCAATTGAACAGGATGCGGATGTGGTGGTGCTTATCTTAAGGGAGGAGTATTACAATCCTTCTCCCGATAATCAAGGCATCGCGGAAGCCATCATTGCCAAACAGCGTAATGGCCCGGTGGGGTCTTTGAAGCTGGCTTTTATCAAAGAGTTCACCCGGTTTGATAATTTGTCCAGGATGGAATAATCAGTAAATGGTTGGTGAATGGGAATGTGTCATTGCGACTGCGAGGCGAAGCCGAAGCAGGAAGCAATCCCGTTGAGATTGCTTCGTCGCTGCGCTCCTCGCAATGACGAACTTGACGAACTACAATAATTGTTTGATTTAAGCAGCTTAATCCTATATAATAATATAAATGCGTAAATATCTTCTGGCACTCTTCACAGCGCTATTCCTTTATAGCAACAGTTCTTTTGTTCTAGCAGAGCAAGATTCGCTTGATCAGGCTAAACAAAAAACTGCGGCTACCTCCGAAGCTGCCCCGGCAGTATTAAAAAATGTTACGGCAATTGAGGTTACCGGCAATAAAGCCATTAGCACCAATGTCATCATTTCTAAGATGAAGACGCGCATCGGCAGCGCCTATCAGGAAAATATTATTAGCGATGACCTAAAGCGGCTGTATTTATTGGGTTTTTTCAGCGATATTAAAATTGATACTCAGGATTATAAAGATGGTTTAAAAATCCTGATTCATGTCGCAGAAAGGCCGATTATCGAAAAGATTAGCTTTTCAGGGTTTAATCTTATTACGATGAAGGATGAGAAGTTGAAGCAGCAGCTTAAATCCAAAGAAACACAGTACTTGGATTATCCCAGCTTATCCGAAGATGTGCACATCTTAAAAAAGATGTATGAGAAAATGGGTTATAGCCAGGCAGATATTTCCTATAAAGTTAATCCGAATGCGCAAAATGATAAGGCCAGCATAGTTTTCACGGTGGTCGAAGGTAAGAAGGTGCGCATTAAAGATATCCGCATTGAGGGGAATAAGAATTTTTCTCAGGGGCGTATTTTAAAATTACTGAAGACCAAACGCGCCTGGTTTTTTAATGCCGGAGTTTTAAAAGATGAGGTGCTCAAAGAGGACGCCGAGCGCGTTAAATCTTTTTATCAACGGGAAGGTTTTACGGATGTGGTTGTAGACTACGAAGTTAAACCGGATGCTCAGAAGCCTTTTCTGTTATTTATTACGATAAAAGTTGTGGAAGGCAAAAAATACCTGGTGGGTTCGGTGGAGGTAAAAGGTAATCAAGACGTTCCGGAAAAAGAGATTTTAAAAAAGCTCTCCGATTGTATTCCGGGAAAAGTTTTTAGCCAGGAGGCGATGAAAAAAGACCTCACCAGTATCCAGGGGTTATATTTTGACCGGGGGTATATTGCTGCGCAAGTCGAGGAGTCGACCTTGGTTAACCCAGATAGCGGAAGGGTGGATGTCACTTACCAAATTACGGAAAACCAGGTGATTTATGTTGATAAAATTAAGATCCGGGGGAATATTAAAACTAAGGATGTCGTCATCCGCCGGGAAATGCGGATCCGTCCCGGAGAAAGATTTGACGGAGAGAAGCTGCGCCGGAGTAAGGAAAGGCTGACCAATTTAGGGTATTTTGAAGAGGTCAGCTATGACACTGAGGATACCGCTGCGCCGGATAAAAAGAATTTATTGGTGGATGTAAAAGAATCTAAGACCGGAGCCTTTAGTTTTGGCGGCGGCTACAGCACGGTTGATCAATTTGTCGGTTTTGTGGAAGTCGAACAGAAGAACTTTGATTGGAGGAACTGGCCTTATTTTACCGGAGCCGGGCAAAGTTTGAAGGCGCGCGCTTCTATCGGAAACTTAAGCAATGGTTTTGATTTAAGTTTTACGGAGCCCTGGATGTTTGATTATCCGGTTTCTTTCGGGTTTGATTTATACCGCCGCACGCATACGCGCGATACGGATTCAGGTTATGGGTATGATGAAGCGGTGACCGGAGGTGATTTACGTTTAGGCAAAGAGCTTTCGGAATATTTAAGAGCGGATCTTATGTACCGGCTGGATCAAATAAAGATCAGCAGCCCTACTGACAATGCTTCCCAGGATTTAAAGGATGAAGTGGGTACCAATGTGGTGAGCGTCATTTCTCCCAGCTTGACTTTTGATTCCCGGGATAATGTTTTTGATACGCGAAAAGGTAATTTATTTACCGGAGCGTTTGATTTTGCCGGTTTGGGCGGAGATAAAAATTACATGAAATTTTTTGGCCGGGCGTCGCATTATTTCCCGATGCCGCGCGGCGCGGTTTTGGAAGTAAGAGGCCGGTTAGGGTTGGCGCAGCCGTATGGCACCACAGAAAAAATACCGATTTATGAAAGATTTTTTGCCGGCGGCGCTTATACGATTAGAGGGTATGAAGAAAGAAAAGTTGGCCCAGTTGATCCTGCTTCTAATGACCCTTTAGGCGGCGCATCGATGGCTGTGGGTAATATTGAGTATACCTATCCCTTATTTAGTTTCTTAAAAGTTGCCGCTTTCTATGATGTGGGTAACGTTTGGGAGAAGATGGGGGATATTTTTTCCAATAAAAATGCTAATGGAGTAGTTAACTCCGGAGGCTTGAAAGCCGGTTTTGGCTTGGGTTTACGGATCAATACTCCGATCGGTCCGATTATGCTGGATTATGGTATACCAATGAATAAAGCCTCTGGCGAAAATTCTAAAGGCAGCGGGCGGTTCCATTTCAGCGCCAGTCATGGATTTTAACAAACAATTATTAACTAACGGGAGGGAGTAGAAATGAACAAAAAAGCGGTGATTCTGTGGACAGCAATTATTGGTTTGGCTTTATTTGTGGGCAGCGCGCAGGCTGCGGATAAGTTTGGTTATATTGATTTAAGCCGGACTTTTAGCGAATATAACAAAACTAAAGGATATGATAAAACCTTAAGCGATAAAGAAAAGTCTTATACCGATGAGCGCGATAAGAAAGTCGCCGATTTGAAAGCCTTTCAGGATAAATTAAGCCTGCTTAATGATAAAGAAAGAGAAGCCAAGGGCGCTGAGCTTCAAGCTAAGGTAAAAGCCTTCCAGGATTATGACCGCGGCAAGCAGGAGACTTTGCGTAAAGAGCAGGATGAAAGGATGAAGGAAATTCTTAAAGATATCGAGGAAGCCGTGAAGAAATATTCCGAGAAAGAAGGATATACCCTGGTGTTTAATGACCGGGTATTGGTTTATCAGACTAAAACCATGGATATTACCAACCAGATTGTTGCGATTTTGAATAGCTCAAGTAAATAAGAGTTTTAAAAGTAGTAGGGCAGGTTTAAACCTGCCCTACTTACATTTACGAGGTGTTCATTTATGCAAAAAACCTTAAAAGAAATAGCGAAGCTTATTGACGGAGAGGTTATCGGTGATGGGGAGATTCTGATTTCCGGAGCCTCCGGAATCAGAGAAGCCGCCGAAGGGGACATTACTTTTCTGGCTAATTCCAAGTATAGCTCCTTAATGGATAAAACCCGCGCCGCAGCGATTATCACTTCCACGGACGCGCAAAATACGGCGAAGCCGGTTATTTTAACCCAGAATCCTTCTTTAGCTTTCATTAAAATTATTTCTTTGTTTACTCCGGATGACGCCGGGCATCCCAGCGGCATAGATTATACTGCGGTGATCGGCAAGAATGTTTCTTTGGGCAAAGACGTAACCATCGGAGCATACTCGGTGATCGCAGATAATGTTACCTTGGAAGACAATGTCATCATTTACGCCGGTTGTTATATTGGCCATCATACAAAAATCGGAGCGCAAACTTTAATCTATCCGCATGTTTCAATACGCGAACGGATCAGTATCGGCCGGCGGGTAATTATTCATTCCGGAGCGGTGGTTGGTTCCGATGGTTTTGGATTCGCGACAATTAAAGGGGCGCATCATAAAATTCCCCAGGTGGGAACAGTGGAAATTCATGATGATGTGGAAATCGGGGCGAATGTTACCATTGACCGGGCGCGTTTTGATAAAACAGTGATCGGCCGCGGCACGAAAATTGATAATTTAGTGCAGATTGCCCATAATGTGATTATCGGCGAGAACTCTTTGATTGTGGCTCAGGTGGGAATCGCCGGCAGCGCGATTATCGGCAATAATGTGACCTTAGGCGGACAAGCGGGATTGGTCGGGCATATTACGATCGGCGACAATGCCATTGTCACGGGGCAATCCGGGGTAGCTAAATCCGTACCGGCGGATACAATGGTTTCCGGTTATCCGGCCCGTCCATTTATGACAACGCAGAGAGTTAATGCCAGTTTACAAAATTTGCCGAAGTTATTTAATCAGGTTAAGGAATTAAAGAAAAAAATCGAGGAGCTTGAGGCTAAGCTAAAGGATAAATAAATGGAAAAACAAAAGACGATTGCCAACCAGGTTGCGCTTAAGGGAATCGGCATCCACACCGGCAATAAGGTTAATGTAATTTTTAAGCCGGCCGCGGAGGATTCCGGAGTGACTTTTATCCGTACGGATATTTCCGGAGCCCCCCGGATCAAAGCGGATGTGGGGTCTTTATTGCTGGCGCCTAAATTCAGCCGGCGTTCTTCGATTGGCAATGATCAGGCTGAGGTGCAGACGGTCGAGCATCTGATGGCGGCTTTATCCAGTTTGGGAATCGATAATATTGATATTCAGATTGATAATAATGAGGTCCCCGGGCTAGACGGCAGCTCCGCTAATTTCCTCGAAGCGTTGGAAAAAGCGCAAATCGTGTCTCAGGATAAACTCAAGTATGTCTATGCCATTAAAGAACCGATCTGTATTCAGGAGGGCACAAGCTCGATTATGATCCTTCCGGACAAAGAATTTAAAATTTCTTATACTTTAAACTATAACCATCCCATGCTGGCGGCGCAATTTTTGGAGATCGCGGTGAATGCGGAATCTTTTAAAGCCGTCATTTCTTCGGCGCGTACTTTCTGCCTGGAGAGCGAAGCAAGTGATTTACAAAATCAAGGTTTAGGCTTAGGCGCTAATTATGAAAATACTTTAGTCGTGGGTAAAGCGGGCGTGATTAAGAATAAACTCCGTTTTAACGACGAGTTTGTCCGGCATAAAATTCTGGATTTAATCGGAGACCTTTATCTGGCGGGCTGCCCGATTAATGGACATGTAGTGGCTTTAAAAAGCGGGCATGCTTTGAATTTAAAGGTGGCGCAGAAGATTTATGAGCAGAAAACCGCGGCGCAAGGCGTTAATCACGCTCAAGGGGCATTAGACGTAAATCAGATTATGAAAATTTTACCGCATCGTGAGCCATTTTTATTTGTGGACCGCATTACGCATTTGGAAAAAGGCAAACGCGCAATCGGCCTTAAAAATGTGACGATCAATGATTATTTTTTTAGAGGGCACTTTCCGGGACGGCCGGTAATGCCGGGAGTTTTGATTTTAGAAGCAATGGCCCAGGTTGGCGGAGTAATGATGTTAGAGAGCGATGAAAACCGGGGCAAATTAGCTTTCTTTTTAGCGATTGATAATGCTAAGTTTAGAAAAGTAGTGGTTCCCGGGGATCAGCTGGTTTTTGAGGTAGTCGCCGGAAAAATGCGCTCAAAGATGGGTTCGGTGCATGGCAAGGCGACCGTGGATGGGAAAATAGTGGCAGAAGCAGATTTGATGTTTGCCCTGGTTGAGAATTAATTATGTCGATACATTCTTTGGCAATTGTATCACCAAAAGCAAAATTAGCACACGGCGTAGCGATCGGCCCGTTTAGTATTATCGGCGATCAGGTATCGATCGGTGCGGAGACTAAAATTGGCGCGCATTGTGTTATTGAAGGCAATACTTCAATCGGTAAAAATTGTGAAATATTTACCGGAGCCGTAGTCGGCAGCCGCCCGCAGGACCTTAAATTTAAAGGTGAGAAAGTTTTTTTAGAGATTGGCAATCACAATATTATTCGCGAATATTGCACGCTTAATCCGGGCACCGCGGAGGGCTCGAAAACCGTGGTTGGCGACGATAATTTATTGATGGCCTATTCGCATGTTGCGCATGATTGCCGGGTGGGTAACGGTTGTGTTTTAGCCAACAATAGCACCTTGGCCGGACATGTGAGCATTGAAGATAAAGCCGTTATCGGAGGGTTAGTGGCGATCCATCAGTTTGTGCGCATCGGCATGTTGGCGATTATCGGAGGGTGCTCCAAGGTCGTGCAGGATATTCCCCCGTTTTCCACTTGTGACGGCCATCCGGCGCGGGTTTATGGCTTAAATCTTATTGGTTTAAGGCGCAAGGGCATTAAACATGATACGATTAAAAAAATTGATCAAGCTTTTAAAATAATATTTAATTCCGGGTTATCCGCAAAACATGCTTTAGAAAAACTCGAGCTGGAAATCGAAAAAACCGAAGAGATAAATTATCTGATCAATTTTGTTAAGAGCTCTGAGCGTGGTTTAACCCGCTCCTGCCGCTAAACTCGTGAAAAAGATCGGTTTAATTGCCGGAAACAGAAAATTTCCCCTGTTGTTTGCTGCCAGCGCCAAGAAACAAGGCTGTGAAATTATCGCGATCGCGATTAAAGGCGATACCTCTTTAAAGTTAAAAAAAATCGTGGATAAAATTTATTGGCTCAAACTTTCTGAGTTTCAGAGAATGTTTGATATCTTTAAAGCCGAAGGTGTAGAATCGGTGGTGATGGCCGGGCAGATCAGCCCGCGTAGATTATTCAATAAAGAAACTCAAAACAGCCCCCAAATAAGGCAGATACTCGATACGCTTAAAAACAAGCAGGCGGATACTTTATTTGGAGCCGTCGCTAAAAGGCTACAAGCAGCCGGGCTGACGCTTTTAGATTCAACGACTTTTATTGAGGAATATTTACCTAAAAGAGGCACGCTTACTAAGCAAGAACCGGATTTTGATACTTGGAAGGATGTTTATTTTGGTTTAAGTTTAGCTAAAGAGGTGGCTAATCTGGATATCGGCCAGACGGTGGCGGTGAAAAGCCAGGCCATTGTTGCGGTAGAGGCTTTTGAAGGCACGGATAATTTAATCCGCCGGGCAGGTAAAATTGGCCGGGGCCGAGTGGTCATTGTTAAGGTGAGCAAGCCCAAGCAGGATATGCGTTTTGATATTCCGGTGATCGGGTTAAATACGATTAAGAACTTGGCAAAAGCTAAATGCCGCTGCCTCGCTTTTGAGGCAGCTAAAACACTTTTTATTGATCAGGCAGAAAGTATCCGGCTGGCGGATAAAAAGGGTATTTCTATTGTTGCGGTGTAAAATTTCTTGACAGCGGTTATTTGTAGTGTAAGAATAAGTTAACAAAAAGGAGGGAGTTATGCCACGGATAACGGAAGCGAAACCAACGGAGTTTAAGTTATATGCACCGGCAGCCAAGAAGGTTGTGGTTTCCGGAAGTTTCAATAAATGGGACACTAAAAAATTGCTTGCCAAAAAAGATAGTAAGGGCAGCTGGGCAGCCAAGGTTGCGCTTAAGCCGGGAAGACACGAGTATAAGTTTATCGTAGATGGAAACTGGGTCAATGACCCTCGCTGTACCTCTTGCGTCGCCAATTCACTTGGTTCGCATAATTGCGTGGTTGAGGTGAAATAGTTAATTTTTTAATAACTATAGAAAAATCTTTAGGGCGCTGCTGAATGAGTAGCGCCTTAAAGTTTTAGGGGTCATTATGAAATATATCTATGGACCGATTAAATCGCGCCGGTTAGGGCTTTCTTTAGGCTTAAGCCTTAGCGCGGATAAAATATGTGATTTGGATTGCATCTATTGTCAATGGGGCAGCGTTGGCAAGACAGTTTTAGCGAGGAAAGAATACGCTCGTGCCGATGAAATTATCCTGGAATTGAAATCTTGGATGCAAAAGAATCCCAAAACAGCCCAAGAGTTGAAATTTGTTACTCTTTCCGGGCTGGGTGAGCCAACTTTAAATACCTGTATTGGTGAATTAATCGATCAGCTAAAAAATATTACGGGTTTAAAAATCGCGGTAATTACTAATTCCACGCTTTTGGGAGATTCCGCGGTGCGCCAAGGGCTCTTAAAAGCGGATTTAATCGTGCCTTCTTTAGACGCGGTGGATGTAAAGATATTTAAACGCATTGACCGGCCCAATGCCGGTATAAAATTAAATGAAGTTATTGACGGCTTGGTGGCTTTAAGAAAAGAATTTCACGGCCAGATTTGGCTTGAGGTGATGTTGGTTTCCGGGGTTAATGATGATTTGGGCCATATTGAAGAATTAAAAAAGGTAATTGGGCGTATCAATCCGGATAAAATTCAGATTAATTCTCCGGTGCGTTCAACCGCCGAGAAAAACGTTACTGCCGTAGACAAAGCTAAATTAGAGAAGATTAAAGAGATTCTCGGGGATAAAGCGGAGATTGTTTAATGCGCCTATGGCTCAACTGGATAGAGCACTAGCCTTCGGAGCTGGGTGTTGGTGGTTCGAATCCACCTAGGCGCATAAAAATTAAGGAATAATTTAAATAAAAGAAAGAGCTGGGCTTAACCGTTTCAGGATTTTTTGTTTTTTTATGTTTATTCATTTGCAAATTTATAATTTATGATAGAATGTAATGCGGAAAGTTTTCCGTGGCATAAATATCAAGAAGGAGATTGTATGAAGAAATATTTATTTCTTATCCTAGCATTTGTATTTGTTGCTTATGGTTGCCAGACGAATAAAACAAGAGTAGCTGAGGGCGCAGGCATTGGAGGCACCGTGGGAGCAATTGCCGGAGGAATTCTCGGCTATCAGAGCGGCCATCCTCTGCAAGGAGCGGTGATCGGTGGCGCAGTGGGCGCAGGAACAGGGGCAATTGTGGGAGCACAGATTAAGAAGCCAGGTCCGGATGCTTCGTCTTTAACTCCTGCGCAGCTTACCATGCAGCAGATAGTTGATTTAACTAAGCAGGGAGTATCAAGCGACGAAATTATATCTAAAATTAAAGCCGCCAATCCTAAGTATTCTTTAACTGCTGATGATATCGATTACCTTAGAAAGCAGGGCGTAAGCCAGCGGGTTATTGAAATAATGCAAACTTATAAATAATTTCGGGCCATTAGCTCAGTTGGTAGAGCAGGACACTCTTAAACCGGCCGGAAGATTTTTTATAACTTATTGGAATAGTTGTAAATATAAGCTCCGTGAATTACTTACGGAGTTTTTTATTTGGTGAGCATTGGTGTAGACGTATGTCAGGAAATGGGGATAATGGACGCTATTTGGACACCAATATACTCCCCAGCCACCCCTTATCGTATTTATAAACCCACTTGTTAAATTGCATATATTTTTGAAATATCGGTTCTTTGACAGATTTTGAGGCTATGGTGATAACTTCTTTAATAATTCTTTAATTTTTTCTAACTCTTCATATATCGCATTTATATCCCACTTAATTGAGGATAATTCGTCTCTCAGAATTATGCGGATGTTATGGAGTTCGTTGCTTTCGTTTTTTCTCAGAAAGTTCTCTCCATCTTCCTCCATTTGCTCTTTGGCTAATCTTTTTATTTTTGCCTCAAGTTCGGGGTCTTGTGGTTTATTCATTTTCTCTCCTTTGTGGGGGCTTATTTTTCATTAAATAGCTCTCGTTTTTTAGCGTCTAATGCCTCAATCTTTCTTGCCCCTTCAGGTGTATGCTCTTTCAAATTAACTGCATAAGAGATAATTTCTTTATTGGTGTAGACATCTATTATGAATTTAGCCATAAATCCATTGCTATTGTATCCTCCGCAATAAAAGCATTTTTTTAGTTTTGGGTTATAGTAGGCTTCAAAGTTTAAAGGCATAGCATTAGGTTGGATAACATCTTTATTAGTTTTTTCAGCAAGCCCCCTGCATTCAACTACAAAATCGTGTTCGTATCTATTCGTTAGTAAATGGAGGGAACATCCACCAACAATGTTAATCACTAATCCAGAAATTATTACAAGAAGTGCTCCTGCAAGATAAAGATGTTTCTGTGAACGCCAATAAGTCCAAGTAAATATTTTTTTTATTTTGTTAATCATCTATTGCTCCTCCTAAATTGGATGGGTTTTAACTTTGCGTTTATTTATCTATAAGCTAATTATAGCTCTGGAGGAGGAATATGCCAAGAAAGAAAAAGTTTGATTTTGAGCTATGTTAATGGCATAATAAGAACAAATCCACAAGGGAGTGGTAATGAGGTTTAAATTCAATAAATTTTAACGAAGGCAACTTTTTTAATTAAAGGTTGCCTATTTATTTTTTAAAAAAGGAGGAGCAATGCAAGTAAGACGGATGATAGCGGTTTTGTTGTTACCCGTTTTCTTTTTGACGGGCTGTGCAAGCATCGTTGGTAAAGATATGTTTCCGCTAACAATTAATAGTAATCCGGATGGAGCTTCAGTTTTAATAAAGGATGAAAATGGGATTAAGGTATATTCTGGAACTACGCCAACCACTGCTCCTTTAGCTGCCGGTGAAGCATACTTTCATGCAAAAGAGTATAATATTACTTTGTCTAAGGAAGGTTATGAAAACCAATATATTCAAGTGAAAGCCAGTCTAAGTGGTTGGTATTTTGGAAATATACTTTTTGGTGGTTTAATTGGCTTGTTAATAGTTGATCCAATAACAGGAAAGATGTGGAAACTAAGGACTAACGTTTGGGGGGAGCTTAGTCAGAAGGCATCAGTAACACCCGCTGCACCGGCTACACCCGCTGCTTCAAATAATAAGCAAGGGGCTTTAAACAAAAGTGAACGGATTTTGCAAATTGTATCATTAGAACAAATACCCGAGAATATGAGAAAAGATTTAGTCGCACTTAATTAAGCTCTATAGAAGTTTAAAGGAAAGGGTTGAGTTTCGTGCTCAGCCCTTTCTTTTTATTAGGGTAGCGGTTTTAGTTAGTTCAATATAAGGTTTGTCTGACCTGCTCCCCGAAAACCGTACCACTTGCAAATAGAGTAGCCGTGTGGTAAAACCTATTTACAAGGAGGAACACGATGCGTGGAAAACGATTCACGGAAGAGCAGATCATTGGCGTTTTAAAAGAGGCCGAAGCAGGAGTAAAACTAGATGAATTATGCCGCAAATACGGCATGAGCGATTGTACGTTTTACAACTGGAAGGCTAAATACGGAGGCTTAACGGTAAACGAAGCGCGCAGATTAAAGGCGCTTGAAGATGAGAACGGCCGCTTGAAACGCATGGTAGCTGACCAAGCGCTTGATAATCAGGCATTGAAGGCGGTCATCGAAAAAAACGCCTTAAGCCCAAGGTAAAGCGGGACGCAGTGGTATTTATCCAGCAGCGCTTTGGGCTGAGCATCAGAAGGTCATGCGAGGTCATGGCTTTTGCTCGCAGCAGCTTTACGTACACACCGATCAAGAGGCCTGACGAAGATGCAATTCGTGTACGGCTTAAGGAGTTGGCACAGGTGCGCAGGCGGTTCGGTTACCGCAGGCTGCACACACTGTTACGCAGGGAAGGCATCACGATTAATCATAAGCGTACGTTACGCCTGTACCGAATGGAAAACCTGTCTATTCGCATCAGGCGCAGGAAAAAGCTGGCTGCGGTTGCCAGAGTAGAGCTTCCGCAGGCAACCAAGCCGAATCAACGCTGGAGCATGGATTTTCTCTCAGATGCCTTGCATGACGGCAGGAAGATCAAAGTATTGCCGGTTGTGGATGATTATTCGCATAAGTGTTTCACCCTTGAGGTAGACACGTCCATCAACGGCAGGCGTGTCTGCGAAGT
>Ga0172375_10003543_pt1 | contig 23594 bp, 28 predicted proteins | sample LakKiv1m_FD_114537 | JGI IMG/M metagenome (GOLD analysis project Ga0172375, IMG submission 114537) | Freshwater microbial communities from Kabuno Bay, South-Kivu, Congo - kab_092012_11.1m | ecosystem: Environmental > Aquatic > Freshwater > Lake | place: Democratic Republic of the Congo... | reverse complement strand
TATATCGTATTGCCAATTTTTTTATCAACCACTTTCATAACTTTCATAAAATCATTAGGAACCCGAAGTTTAAAAAGCTGTCGAAATGTATCTAAAATAGATGACGTTTACTTTACAGCTCTTTAAAAACACAAATTTATAAACCTTGAAAAAATATAAATTATGGAGAATTAAAATGCCAAAAGCAAAAGTTAGAAGAAAAATAAGAGCTCATAATCCAAGAGCTAGAAGAAGAGATAGAAAAGAAAGAGAGTTTATGTACGGCAAAAGAAGCAAGTAATTATTCTACCTATCATTTCTGCATACTAGAATTTAAAATCTTAGAAGAATCAATGATTCCCGCATTACATGTTTGTATTTTGTTAATGAAATTTGCCTGGCAATCTTTCAACGTATTACCGTTATTAATCATGGCCGAAACTCCTATTTGGTCTAAACCAGAAATTCCACTAGAATTTAAATAAAACACATTATACGAATTCGGCAACGCATAAGATTTCTCTGGAAAGTAAATACTATTTCCTTGAGATACAACGAAAAACTTAAACCCCGACACATTAAGATCAACATTACCTACTTTAACCTGAACCAAAATTATATTCTAATTTTCATCCCAACACGTATACCCCTGAGACGTTTCCACAGATACATCTGCACCCATACATCCGTCCACAGAACCCATATTATTTTTGACAAGAGGCATAACTCCAACCCAAACAATTCCGACAACAATAATAGTTAATGCTACGAACATCACCGTTCCAGCAATATCCGACAACCCTCTTTTGCCGCTAGACAATCTGAAGTATAAAACACTTCTTTTGAACATAAAAAAAATAAACAAACAAACCTATTTAAAACTTATTAAAAAAAAGAAAAAGGCAGCAAAAAGCTGCCGTATAGAAAATTACTTTCCGCAACCACAACTTCCAGTTTTTTTAACACCGCAACCAGCAGAACCACAACTTCCAGTTCCAGACGAACAACTTCCGCCACACGAACCAGATTTGTTACATGTGCATTCTCCGCCATTCACAGCACCACAACCAGCCAAACCGCAATTACTATCAGCAGTACAACTTCCGTTGCATTTTCCACATCCAGTATTTACAACTGCTTTCCCACTAGACTGAAACGCATTCACCGCGAATACGCCAGCAACCAACAGAACAGCAATTAAGCTAACTATTATCCAAGTTTTCATTTTATATTTTAACCTCCCGTTTAATTTCATTTTCATAAATATCCCACAGAAAGGTTTATTATAATGTCTTTGGAGAAACTAGTTACGTAAGAACACCTAGCGGTTTTCTTGCTGACAACTTTCCCTTGGGTGTCAATTTTCGCTTTTCGAAAATTGTTTCATTGCATTGCAAATTAAATTTTGAGCTTCAGGGTCGTTCGAAGAATGACGGAAGCTGTAAAAAATTTAATTTGTCGAACTTCGTTCGAATACTACTCGGATTCTAGAAACGAGAATCTTTTAATTACATTATAGCTGTTCGCCCATTTTGCATAAGCATCCCAACCCTGAAAACTTTCCATGAGTTCCTTGTAACTTGGGTTTCCTAGTTTGTATTGTTTAATTTTAAAAATAATTTTCTTTATATTTCTTTTCCTTAGCAATTGGAAGTGATAAAAGTTTCTAAACCCAACAAAATCAACTCCTCTTGAAAGAGAAATTATCTTAGATTTTTGAGGATGAAGTTCTATCTTTAAATGGTTTCTCAAAAATTCTTCAATTTGTATTATCCAAACTTGAAGTTGTTCTTTACTTTCATGTAAAATAATAAAATCATCAACATAGCGAATATAATATTTTGCTTTTAATTCGTGTTTTATAAAATAATCTAATTCGTTCAAATAAACATTTGCAAAAAATTGGGAGGTTAGATTGCCTAGGGGCATTCCTTTTTTAGCTTCACCTCTTAACCCACTTGTTGTGGGGAGAATATCTTTGTCTCGTGAAGTCGCTCGCCCCCCCAATTTACTCGAGGCATTATCAAGTATTTTTTCAATTAATCCTAAGACTGCCCTGTCTTTAACTTTCCTCATTAAAATATTAATAAGAATTTCATGGTCAACTTCTTGAAAATAATGTTTGATGTCTGCTTTAAAACAATAACCTTTTATTTGATTATTATTAAACCAACCCTTTAGGTTACCATTTCTAGAAACTTTGCGGATAAAAACTTGAAATCTTTTTATTGCAAATAAGTTTCCCTTGCCTTTTCTATTTGCACAAGAATCATAAATAAACGTCTTATCAAAAATAGGTTCAATAACTAAGATAATTGCATGATGAACAATTCTGTCCCTAAAATCTGCTTTTGAAATTTTACGAGTTTTAGGGTCTCGTAAAATAAATGTTTTGAGAGGTTTTGGAGTGTAAGAATAATTTGCTAATTCATTTTGAAGAGAAAGTAAATTCTTCCATAAATCTTTTTCAAATTCAACTATATCTGGCTTTTTTGTTTTGCCCTTTCTTGCTTTGCGATAAGCAAGAAATATATTTTTGAAAGAGATTATTTTATCATATAAATTATGGCATGTTTTCATTAGTAGTTGTCCTAGAGAAAGAGCCATTCGAGGAACACAACCATTATCGTTGTTGCCATTGTTGTTACAGTTAAGGTTAAGCCTATCATCGTTGTAGCTGTTCAAGATAGGAACGCGCAGTTGTGTAGCCAATTAATTTAAAGTAAATCACCACAACTTCATATTTTAGTTATCTTACTTAATGTCGTTGTTGAATTTTATGACTTGTTTTTCAACAAGTGCTATTAATTGGCGTGTGGTCCTTAGACTTTTTCCTTATCTTTTGCAAATTGAAAAAGCTCCCTAAGACAGAACTAGAATAAAATTGATATTAATAAACTTTACCTTATTTTTTGCGTTGGCTTCGTGCCTTTCTAGGCACTCGCAATACGCACCCGAGGAACACAACCATACTCGTCGTTGCCACCGTCGTCACAGTCAAGGTTAAGCCTATCAACGCTGTAGCTGTCCAAGAAAGGAACGCACTTAGCAGGTAAATTAATGGTCTTGGGGTCAACTTTCCAAGCAGGTATATACGTTCTGCCAGAGTCCCTTGAAGTTTGTTCTAAAAGTGATGCTCCTTCTCTTCCAGCAAGAGCAATAGCCACAGCATATTTTTCATCCCATTGTCCTTTAAACCAGAAATTATATGGTAAAAATATTCTTTTATCTTTCACTAATAATCCTGCTTCATCGACTCTAAATCCAGAAAGGTCTTTTGGAACTTCTGTTTGCATTGTTATGCCCTCTCCTTTTTCATCAAAATCAACCAACATTCCGCCTGCTAAATCTCCATATTTTTTATCAGTAGGCACTATTGTTAAAACATTTTGAAATCTCAAATAATTATTTGTTGGAAATATTATTCTATCTTGATTAGCCCATTCATTTTTTCTATGAACTAAAGCGCCATGAGCATAAGCAACAATTTCCATTGCTGTTGGAAGTCTAACTCCTTTTTCATTAGCATCTAAAGTAAAACAAGCTGTATGCGTGCCTATTTTTGGAGGAAGTTGATATCTAACTGGACCCCCATTTATAATTAATTCTGCTGTATTTTCTAATCTTTCTGGATAGGTTATTGCCATAGGTCATTAAGAAAAATAGGGTTTATAAATCTTTCTATCTTGTAGTATCTTATTAGGAGTAACAATAAATTATGGCGTTGCACTTTTAGTATAGCATCATAAAATCACTTGCACTTAAAGTCCCTCTATTTATCTAGAAAAATTCTGAGGGACTCTCGAAAATCGACATGAACGTCGCTTTCAAACACCTCTTGTACAAGACAGGTTATGTTATGGACTATAAATTTCATCATCAACTCGTTTCTTTGAGCGTCATAATTCTTTGAACGCAAGAATTCTCCTAAACGCATCTTAATCATACTAAAAGTTGTTTCGACATTTGAACGCTTGTGATAATTTTTCAGAAATTGTTCTTTATGAGTTAGAAAATAATTATACATTCGTTTCCAAATCTCTGGAGATTTTTCAGTTGGATGAGTATTTGTTTTAAACGCAATAAATGGCTCTGCGTTCATCCCTTCGATTAATTGAAGTATTCTATACGCTGAATATCCCTTGTCTCCGCTTACTTGCTTAGGCTCAAATCTTTTTAGTCCCTCTAATAATTTCGGTGCTTGATTAACATCTGAAAAATTTCCATAAGTTATTTCTGCTGAGCAAATTATATTTGTTCTCGTTCCAACACAAACGTGTCCTTTCAGATAATTTCTCCACTCTGTTCTAGGAGAATGAAACCTTGTTCTCATCCATCTTTCGTATTGATAAGAACCAAAACCACTTGCATCCATTGAATAAGAATCTTCTAAATGTTTTAACGGAAGTGCCGTTAGAGTTAATATTCTTTGAAGTAAATCATAAGTTGTATTCGTGTTTAGAAATTTACTCATACGATTAAAGTGAACAGACTTTTTTATGTAACCTGCCATCTCTGCTTGTTTAATATCAAAAGCTACTTTTCTTGAAGAGAAATTATTATAAATTTTTAATGCAGAAACAAAAACCATATCTCTTATTTGAATTGGCGGTCTACCGAATTGATAAGGAACTTCTGGAATACAAGTTTGACAAAGTTCTTTAAGTAATTCATAAAACATTCTTTTCTCGTTAGTCTTTGCCAAATTATACTTTGCCCAGCTCTGACTATACTTATTCTCTAAAGGTAATCTCATTTGATGTTCTGCCATAGTTTTCTCCGCATTTAATTGAGTATGAAGCGAGATACCCATAATATCTCGCCGTCTTGGTTGTTGCCCATAACTAACCTTTGACTATAAAAAATACAGAGGAACAAGCCAACTCCGAATGTTGTCGGATTAATTGTGGCTTGTTCATGTACTTTGAACCTTGCGTACGTAAGAATAGATGATTTAGGTTATTTAAAAACCTTTCTATTTGCGTACATTTATTTAGAAAAGCTTTTAAACCCTATGTACGTAGTAAATTCAATAATGGTTAATAATAGCGTACTAAAAGAGGATGAATTGAAAAAGCTTATAAGCGAAGTCAATCACGAAGAGGTGATTGAAAAAGAATCTGCCATATCTTGGGATGGAAGAAATTTAATAATAAGACTTCCACGAGAGGTAGCAGATTACTTAAAACTCGACGAGAAAAACAGATTTGAAAAGAATTTCAAATTTAAAATAACAATGAATCAAAACGAAAAAAAACAAGAGTTCGAAATAATAAAAAGAACTAAACCGATTAAGGAGAAAAAACAAAATGCCTCTACCGCCAAGAAGACCACTAAAAAGAATAAATAATATCGATAGTCGGATATTTGCAAATTTAATTAGAGCACAGAGACCTCTCCCAGTTAAACAAATTGCCCAAAGAACGAATATTACCTGGCCAACAGCTAATCAGCATATTCAGAAATTAGCAAATATGAATGTTGTCAAGGTTGAAAAAACAATTAGAAAAAATAGAGTTGCTATTGACCCTCGTTTTATTCAGCATTTAAAAACTAAAAAAATAATCAATAAGGAAATGGACGATGCTTGGAGGTGGTTATATGATTGACACAATAACATTAATAATAATTTTAATTGCTCTAGTGGTAGCTTTCTTCATTGGTCAAAAAATTGGTTCTTATAGAAAACATAAAGAGTGGGAAGAGAACTTACCAGATTTAAGAAAAGATGCTATTATGAAATCAAGGTCAGTTATAGGTGGACAATTTTCAGAACAATTAGCTCCATTCTTACCTAATTTTAAATGGTTGCCTACTGAATGTAAATTTGTTGGAAAACCAATAGACCTAATTGTTTTCAAGGGTGCAGATGAAAAAAATATTAGCGAGGTTGTTTTTGTTGAAATTAAATCTGGAAAGGCTAAATTAAACGAGCACGAAAAGAATTTAAAGGAAACAATCGAAAAGAAAAGAGTGCGATGGGAAGAATATAGAATTCCCGAAGAATTAACTAAAAAAAGAGATATTGATTTTGATAAAATCGATGGAGTGAAAAAATGAAAAAAAGACAATCAGAAGTTCATGCGTATGTTCATATTTTTAAAGAATTAAGTGAAAAGAAGGGTTGGCAAAAAGACAAGATTTATACACAGGGAGAATGTCTTGACATTTCTGAAATAAAAAAATTTCTTGGATTAACAAAACCAGAAAATGTTGTTGAAATAAATGAAAGAATATATTATGTTATTGAAAGTAAAAATGAAAGAAATAAAATTGAACAGGCACTAAAAGAAGCAAGAGAGGATTATGCAGACAAAATAAATGAAAGCAATAAGATAAAAGCTTTATTTATTACAGGAATTGCTGGGAACTCAAAAGAGGGGTTTATCTCTAAGAGTGAATTTTTTGATGGAAAAAAATGGCAAGTAATAACAGAAAACAATATTGAACTTACGGGATTGTTGTCTAAACAACAAGTTGAAATGATTTTAGAGCAAAAGAATTCTGCTATAAAGGATGTTGAAATTACAGAAGAAGAATTTATGAAAGTTGCAGAAAATATTAATGATGCGTTACATGAAAATTCTATAAATAAAGATTATAGGGCAAGATTTATTTCAGCGATATTATTAGCAATGTCAGATGGACACGATATTGATGTAACACAAAATACAATGGTCTTAATTAATGCTATAAATACGAGAGCAGAACTTCTTTTAAAAAGACACAATAAACAGGATTTTGCACAATTTATAAAAATTGATGAGCCATCAAACGAAGATAATCATGTTAAGGTAAAAGAAGCGATAGTAAAAACATATCAAGAACTATTAGGTCTTAATATTCGTTCTGCAATGCGTTCTGGTAAAGACATACTTGGAAAATTCTATGAAGCATTTTTAAAATATGGCAATGGTGCAAAAGAAATAGGAATTGTTTTAACTCCAAGACATATTACTAAATTTTCAGCAGAAGCATTAGACATAAATCATAACGATTTAGTTTTAGATGTTGCATGTGGAACGGGCGGTTTTCTTGTATCTGCTTTTGATGAAGTAAGAAGAAAAACAAAGAATGAAAATGATTTTGAGAAATTTAGATTAAATGGCTTATATGGCGTTGAAGAGCAAGACCCAATTATTTCTCTTGCTATTGTGAATATGATTTTTAGAGGAGATGGAAAGAATAATATGATTGAGGGAAATTGTTTTAAGAAATGGCTACATGCAAAAACAACAAAGGGAGTTTTATCCGCAGATTATTATTCAGAAGATTTTGCAGGAAGAGAACCGCCAATAACAAAAGTAATGATGAACCCCCCATTTGCAAAACCAAATAGTGACGATAAGGAATATAAATTTATAGAACAGGCATTAAAGCAGATGCAAGATGAAGGAATTTTATTTTGTGTATTGCCAACTTCAAATATGGTTAAGCAAGGTGGTTATTTAGATTGGAGAAAAAACAGCTTATTAAAAGAAAATACTTTATTGTCCGTTATAACTTTTCCAAGTGATTTATTTTATCCTGTTGGGGTTGAAAGTTGTAGAATAATTATTAAAAAAGGCAGACCTCATCCAAGTAACCAAAATGTTTTATGGATTAAAGTAAAAAAAGATGGATATACGAAGAGTAAAGGTAGAAGACTACCGAGCGATAGGGTAGAAAATCAATTTGAATTAGTTACAGAACTTGTGAAAGATTTTATAAAAAATCCCCAGATTGAAATTGAAAATATAAAAGAATTTCAAAAGGCGTGTCCTATTGATTTTAATGATAATAATTTAGAACTCTTGCCAGAAGTTTATCTTGAAGAAAAGAAACCAACAGATAAAGAATTGCAAATAAGAATTGATAACACAATAAGGGAAACAATTTCTTTAATGATTAAATATAATTTATTCTCCGATTTTAAAAAAGAAGTATTGCAAAAACAAAATAGCTTTTTTTCTAAATCAAAACCATTCAGCAAGACAACCTTAAAAGAAATACCTATAACTGATTTATTTGAAAGTCCTATCAAAACGGGAGAGTATCATGTAAGCGGAATACTTGACGAGGGTAAAATACCTTTGGTTTCATGCGTTAGTGAAAATGGAGGATTTGAAGGTTTTTTTGATGTTGAAGATAAAATAAAAAATGTTATGACTATTGCCTGTGATGGTGCACCATTAACAACATTTTATCATTACTATGATATTGTTGCCAAAGATAATGTTCTTGTGTGCAAACCAAATACAAATTATAGATTTACAACTTTATTATTTATCTCAACACAACTTAATAGTTTAAAGTGGAGATTTTCTTATGGTAGAAAATGCTATGAAAATAAAGTTCATAAATTGAAAATTTATTTGCCATTTGACAAAGAGGGAAATATAGACGAAGATTATATTGAAACATTATTTAAGACAACTGATAGTTGGGAAATCTTACAAAAAGTTTTTTAAATAGAAAATTCTATCTTATATTATGGCAGTTCCAACACAAAGGCAAGTTTCAAGAAGACAAAGATTACAGGCAAAATTTGGAAATGAAGAAGTCAAAAAAGAAGAGATTAAGCCAATTACACAAGAAGAACATAATGCACGAATTGAGAAACTTAAAGCACTTGGTTTGATTAAATAATTATATAAGATACTTTATATATAAATCCTTTTTACCAGAAACTTTTTATAGTAAGAGTTATAGTATTTTTTATGCCAAATATGATTTCATTCATTAATGGGAAAGTATCTTCAATTAGTTTAAATGAATCTTTATCAGCAATGCTAAGAGACTCTTCTAAACAAATTCCTAAAAAATTGTATGCAGGAGATTATTATAATTTAGTAGATTTGTGTAATCCAATTAAGCTATATCATGACAGAGTTAGCCCCCCAGTAGAAGCATCAATTGAGCTTAAAAAAAAGTTTGAGTGGGGAAATAAGCTCCATGAAATCGCCCAAGCTTGGTTAAAAACCTATCAGGATTTTGTTATAACCGAAGGAACTATTGATGGTATTTGGGTAGATATTCCTAAGGTAAGGGGAAGAGTAGATTGTAAGATAGGAGATTCTATTTTTGAAATAAAAACAAAGGAAGACTTGCCAAAAGATATAAGAGAGGTTATAGAAAAATACCCTCAAGATGTAGAACAATTATCTTTCTATTCAGTTATCCACCCCTCACATGATAAAATAAACTATTTGGTATTTATAAAAGACTCTCAACCGTTCGAGCTAAAGGTATTTAAATTGGAAGTAAAAGACTTTCCAAGACTAAGAACTTTATTAGAAACAAGAATAAAATTAGTAGATGATGCAATTTCTTCAAAGAACCCTTTACCGCTAGGTAGATGCAGATATTTTAATAGCGAATGCACTCACAAGACTGCTAAAAATTGTAACTGCTATAAGCTTAGTCCCTTATCTACAGAACAATTACTCAAGTCTATCGAAATTAGTTTTGATGAAGAGATGACTAAAAAATTAGAAGAATTAAGAAAAAAGTATCATTCTACTAAATCTTTTTTTACAACATTAGATATTCTTTCTCCTAGAAAGAGACAGGCGGAAGAAGAAATCCCCTCTGATAAAAATAAACAAGAATCTCAAAATTATTTAAATGGCTTAGTCAGAAAGTTGCCAATGAAACTATCTACAGAAGAGAGAGTAAAAATAATTGAATCTCTACAAGACAAAAGATTATATGCCCCTTCTAGATGGATTAATTCAAGAAGTGCAAATTCTAGTGAGTCAATACCCTTTATAGTTAAATCTAATATGTCTAAGTCTCCACAAATGAGGCCTAATGAATATTATATTGCCGAATTAGGAGTTATAGTTGCTAATTACAAAAAAACTAGAGGAATAATTTTCATAATTTCTCCTAATATGGACAACTCGATACAGGTTTTTGAAGTTACGTATAAAGAGACAGATGAAATTCGTTCAAAAACTAAAGAAATAATAGATGAATTAGAAAAAACTAATCCTGACTTACTAAGTCTTCCACCATGCCCTAGTTTCATGAATGGAATGGGTAAATGTCCTTTAATGGAAAAATGCAATGCAGTAGAGGGCAAGGGATGTATAAGATAAAATGGGACAAGAAAAGAAATGTCCTAAATGCGGAGGAAGTTTATTCACTCATTTGGGCAATTGTGAATGTGACTTAGATTTCTGTTATGGTCAAAGATGTGGTGCAATTGAAAAAAGAGGAAAACTCGTATGTTCAAAATGTAGTTATATAGCTGAAGATAATAGTTAAGACTTTATACGCAAAGCCTATTTTCGTGCAGAATCATATTATCGTGTAAGCCAATAGTCTCCATATGTTCCATAGGAAACTTAATATCATTATAATATCATTATAATATCATTATAATATCATTATAACCTAATTAAGTAAGAAAGTACCTTGTGGCTCTTTTCTCTCCAACCTTGCTAATAATATTTTTTTTAACTAATTCGTCCAAATCTCTAGATGCAGTCAAATCCGTTGTCTTCTCGGATGTTGTTTCTAATAATTTTAAATAATCTGCTCTAGCAAAAGATTTGCTTTTTTTCTGATTCATTGCTTCTATTAAAATTGTTTGTCTTTTGTTTAGTGAGCCAAAATCTACTACTTTCTTATAAGGCGATATTTTCAACTTATTCTTGTCTTCGGAATTAAATAATGTAACTAGAAAAGTATTGCTTCCTACCGAAAATAAAGGAGATGGCAAACCATGCTCTTTCATCCCCTGCTCTATTCTAGATAAACCCCTCCCTTCTTTCTCCATTAATTTAATGGATTCAAAAAATTCTGCTATTAATGGATTCCTTCTTTTTGAGAGTTTTGTTTTTTTGATTTCATCGAATGTGATATTTTCAAATGGAAATTTAGCAGGATTTAAAATTTCAATTCTATCTGTAAAAATTTTAATAAATGTTTCCGTATTCCTATCAAAATAATCTCTATGTACTAAGGCATTTATTAAACATTCTCGTAGTACTTCCAATGGGTATTCTGGTATATCGAGCCTTTGCGTACCATCTATAAAAGAATAAGTTTTCAGATTCCTTCTAATTTCTAGAAAAACTGTTCTGAATATATCGAATATATCTCCAACAAATTCTTTTTTTTCAAAACCATCTGTTATTATTTTATCTGGAAAAATAGAGAGACTTATTTTAAGTTGTGGAATGAACTTCTGAGGATTTTTACCAAAAATCATTATAGCTGCATTTTTTACTTGTTGAGTACTTCCAACTAGAAGAGAATGGTTGACTAAAAATCTTTTTATTTCTGTTGTCTCTTCTATATTCTTAATTTCTTTCAAATAAGAAATTATTTTAGTTTCATCCATATCACTAATTAATGCAGGTCTTTCCTCTGAGTAGCAAGGCAATTCATCAAAATATAATTTTTTTATATCTTTCTGTAACTCAAATATCTCTTCAGATGTTAGAGCATGATTAGTGTCTCCTCTCCGTTCATAATGCACTCCCTTATATGAGTAAACCCCATTCCCCTTAGTTATATTTATACAAACAATAACGCTCTCTTTTTCAGGGTCATGGGTTATTTTTTCAATAGTGAGAACTGCAGAAGGTTTAATTTCATTATTGGCAAGAGTTTGCAACCTGCCACCTATTTCATTACTACAAGTGGTACCTACTGGGCAACCTTTTCTGTCTATCCCTACGAATATCTTACCACCACGTTTAGTAGAAAAAGAAGCAATAGTTTTTGCTATATCTTCCCATTCACTAAAAGAAGATTTAAGTTCACAAACTTCCCTTTCTGGGTTTTTTATTTCCTCTAATAACTCTTTATATTGCATCATCTTCTTATAATTTCAGCCTTCATAAATATTATTATTAGCACTTTCCGTGACACTTTTCACCCAATTCTTGAGAAATAGCCACTTTAAGTGCAAAAACACTACTCATTTAAGCGTCCTCCGACTTTGGGTGCAACGCCTCACTTCATAACGACAAAATTATTCATTCCTCGTCTTTTTCTCTCGACGATTTGCTTTGCTTCCAATTTATCAAGCAAACGAGTAACTCCAACTTTTCCGATTCCCAGTTTCTCCATTAATTCTGCCTGAAATATTCCACCAGTTTCCCCGATTAGCTTAACAGCTTCTTTTTCAGAAGCGTTCAATCCCTCAAGAGAAATTTTCTTCTTTTTCTCTTTAATTTTTTTAACAATTATTTCTTTTTCTTCTTTTGAAAAAATTAAAAATAACCCAATCAAAAAAACAACAGCCACAACCGCAATAGAAACCCACGTTTGAATAGCCAAGCCATTATACATTTCGCAAGTCGGTCCATGAGAACATGTCAGTCCTATATTCGTCTTTATCAAACTATTAAAAAGAAAAACCATAACCGCCATTACGACAGCGAGTCCTGTTATTAGATATCCGACGTTTCTGTTTCTCATGCTTTTACAAGACGCCCCGAGTATAAAAAGGTGTGTTTATAGTGTTGACGCAAATGCGGAGGATAGGATTCGAACCCATGAAGGCACAAGGCCAAGGGATTGCTCGCAAGTTCGTAAATAATATTGCGAATCAAAACGAACTTCAATTTGAGTCCCTCGCGTTTGACCACTTCGCTACCTCCGCATATAAATTAAAAGGATTTATCCTATTTTTAAGTATATCTTTTCTTGTGTTTATATCCGTACTAGGTGGACAAAACCCAAATTTCTTCCAAATAAGATATTTTGTAATATGCTTATAATTATTTGGTTTTACCTCATTAAAAAATCTATGGACATCCTTAATGGAATTTATCTCTATATAATATGATGAACTATTATTGCGATTGCATTTAAAACCACCCTTTCTTTCTCTCATAACAAATCTGAAATTTAAAAATTCCAATATTTCCGATAATCCCGCTATCATCTTTTTCGAAATACTCACAATTCTTATTCTAGATTTTGTATGATAATTTGCATTAAAACTATCTGCATATTTTGTATAGTCTTTTTGCATAGATATACCCCCATCCGTATCAAAAACACCTCTCAAAAAGGCAATTTTTACATTCTTATTAGATTTCATTATCCACATTGGAATATGGGTATTCGCTACTTTTTTACCTTTCATAAGTCCAACCTTTAACAATTGCCTTATAATTTTTTTATGGTAAATTCCTATTCCATAAACGCCCCAGTATGTGAATTCTTTTGGACAAACCGGCACTATCATTTTACTTACGAGAGGAATTATATGGTTATCATAATAATCCCTATCATCTACTGGATCTCCTGCTAAAAATAAACATCTTTCGTCGTTTTGTATCCATCCGTCTCCCATCATCGCTCCGCAGAATTCTGATAACCCCTCTAAGTCTTTAATCTCGCCCATTTTATTTCAAACAAATAAAAGTATAAAAAACTTTGCAATTAACAATTCCTAGAATGAGTTTAATCTTTACTTAAAGAATTTTATATCTGAAATATAATCAAAAAACGCCCAAACTCCAACTATTCCCGTAATAATAGAAAGAATAATGGTGAAACTAAATTCGACATAATAAACGCTCAATATTAAAAATGGAATCGCAAATGCCTGTAAAAATGTGGTTGTCTTCCCACTCCATCTATGAATAATTGGCGTAGTAGTTTCTCCTTTTAATAAATTAATTAACAAAAATGGAAGACATAAAATTTCCCTAGAAAATATAATCAACATTTGAACAACATGATAACTGTCAAATATCCCCCTAATTGGAAAAAATATTAAGACGCCAATACCAAATGATATCCATAAAAATCTATCTGCAATCATATCAAATTTTGCACCGAAATTTGTAACCAATCCAAATCCTCTTGCAATTTGTCCATCTAAAAAATCTGTAAATACAGCCACACAAAAAACAAAGAGCAAAGTAGCAACAGAATAATCAAAGAAAAACATATAAACTAAAACAAAAGTCAAAACTACTCTAGATAAGGTTAAAAAATTTGGAACATTTATCATCTCTTCCTTAACCTGTTCAACTACCTTTTTGCGCATATATTCAATAGAAAAGCAACCTTTAAAATCCTGTCTAAATAAGTATTCACATGATGCGGAGTGGAGAAATAAACACAGACCTCATACCTCCCAATAAATTTGGATATTTGAAGGGATTCTTTATTGGAGATGGATACAAATTTCATGATTTATCTGGAAGAAAATTTTATACAGAATTTTACCTAAATTCAGAAAGAGACAATGAAATATCTAGTTTTATACTTAAAACATTAAGGTCGATTAAATTAAACCCGCAAACATACAAGGATAAAAGATACTCTTGTATTAGAATCAGAATTAATAACAAAAAATTTTATTCTTATTTTAATAAAAATTATAAAAAAATGAATCTTCCCAAGGAAGAAATAATCGGCTTCATCTCTGGATTTTTAGATGCAGAAGGATATGTAAATAATGAAAAAAATTATATTGTAATAACAAATACTGACAAAAAAGTACTTGAGTTTATTAAAAGAAAACTTTCTTCTTTTTCAGTACATTCAACCCTAAAAAACAAATGGAAATCCGAGAAAATGAAAAAAAACTCGTATAATCTATATATTTCAGTTAAGTTTAAAAGTATCCCGCATCTTTCAATAAAAGCATAGCGGGATGGAGCAGCCTGGTTAGCTCGGCAGGCCCATAACCTGCAGGTCGCGTGGTTCAAATCCCGCTCCCGCTATTCTAATAAAATATGGAATATCTAATAGGAGTAGATGATGCTGGTAGGGGCCCAGTTATTGGTCCAATGTTACTAGCTGGTGTTTTAATTGAAAAAAATAAGCAAGAAGAACTAAGAGAACTTGGAGCAAAAGACTCAAAATTACTTTCGCCAGCCCAAAGAAGAAGTCTTGCTAGAAAAATAAAACATGCTTACAAATTTCACACAGAAGAATCTTCACCAAAGGAAATAGATGAATGCGAAAACCTGAACAACCTGGAAGCCATAAAGTCTGCAATGATTATTAATCGCCTAGCAAATGGTCTAACTGGAAAAATAGAAGCAATTGTAGATTGCCCATCCGTTAATATTGAAGTATGGTCCGCTTACTTAAAAAGTCTAATCATAAATCACAATATCAAAATCAGCGCAGAACATAAGGCAGATTTCAATCACCCGGTAGTTTCAGCTGCCTCAATTATCGCGAAAGAAACAAGAGAAGAAAAAATAGAAGAAATCAGAGAAAATCTAGACATAAAATTTGGCTCTGGATACCCTAGCGACCCACAAACGATAGAATTTATAAAACATAACTACAAAAATGAAAAATTCAAAGACATAATACGACATTCTTGGGACACTGTCAAACAACTAGAAGAAAAAGCAAAACAGAAACAACTATCCTAACAATCCTTAAAAAGCTCTCTTTCTTATAAAGAAATATGGGTCATATAAAGAAGTTGGTGATGCAGGGATTCAAATCGTTCGCAAGAAAAACAGAAATTCCTTTTGAAAACGCAATGAACGTAATTGTCGGGCCAAACGGTTCTGGAAAATCAAACATCACGGACGCTCTATGTTTTGCACTAGGAAGAATGTCTATTAAATCTATTAGGGCCGCAAAAGCCGCAAACTTACTTTTCTCTGGTAATAAAAATTACAAGGGTGTAAATGAAGCATTCGTAGAATTGGTTTTTGACAACTCAGATGGAGCATTTGGGGTAAATTCGACTGAAGTTTCCGTTAAAAGAATCGTTCGAAGAAACGGCCTATCCATTTACAAAATTAATAACGAAACAAAAACAAGACAAGAACTAATTGAATTAATAACGCAAGCCGGAATCGATCCAAACGGATTCAACATTGTATTGCAGGGAGATATTATGGCCTTCGTTAAAATGGGCGCAGAAGAGAGAAGGAGAATTATAGAAGAAGTTGCAGGAATTTCTGTATATGAAACAAGGAAAGAAAAATCCCTACATGAACTAGAAAAAACAGATGAAAAATTAAAAGAAGTTTCCGCCATTCTTAGAGAAAAAAATTCTTACCTAAAAAACCTAGAAAAAGACCGACAAGACGCCATAAACTATCAAAAAATAGAACAATTAATGAAAAGATGTAAAGCCACCGTATTATCTAAAACAATAAAAGAAAAAGAAAAAGAAATTTGGGCAGTAGAAAAACTTCTTGAAAACAACAAAAAAGAAATTGATGAAAGAAAAACTAAGATAAAAAAGAAGGAAGAGGAGATTAGAGAGCTACAAGAAAAAATCAACGAAGTTAACAGAAATATTCAGCTATCCACCGGAGAAGAACAAGAAATACTTCATAGAGAAATATCGGAATTGAAGTCAATTCTCGGCGGAACTGGCGCAAGAAAAGAAAACTTCGAAAATAGAATAGATCAAAACAGAGAAAAAGAAGTTTCGTTAAAGGAAAAAATAAAAGAACTTGAAACAGAAATGCAAAAAATGCAGGGCTCAAGTCCAGAAATTAAAAAACAACAAACTGCGCTAAAAGAAATCCAAGAAAAATTTGATATTCTAGAAAAACAAAGACGAACGTTTTACATAATAAAATCAGAATTATCAACTCTAGAAAACAAAAAAGAAGAAAAAAACAGGCTCATCATAGGTTACAACAAAGAATTGGAAATAATCGAGCGAAACATCAATCAAATCTTTGCAGAAATTAAATACGAAAAATCCATCTCCGCTTTAAATTCATTGAAAGAAAAAATAATATCTGAACGAATTAATCTTAAGGAAAGAAAAACATTAATCGAAAAAGAAATTTTAGAGCTAGAAAAAACAAATGCTATTCTTATCCAGGCGGTTTCAAGAGAAAGAAAGCTCAAGGAAGACATAATCGGACTAGATGTCTGCCCCATGTGCAGAAATAAGATTACAGAAGAACACAGGTGTTACGTAATTGACTCTTCAAACGGAAAAATAAAAAATGCAGAAGAAGAAATTGTAAAAAACACAGAGAAAAAGAAGCAGCTATCAGATGAAATCAACATCATAACTGAAAAAATGTCTTCAGAAGAACAAAAACAAAGAGAAATAGAGGTAGATTTAATCAAAATAAAAAACACAGAAGAAAAGAAAGAGAATATCAAAAGGATTATATCCAACAGGAAAGAATCAGAAGACTCATTAATAGAAATAAATAAAAAAATAAGCGATCTAAGAGCAAAATTCGAAGAATTAAAAAACATAGAAGAAAAATACGAAGATTCTAGACTAAAAATCCAAGAACTTTCTCTGTTAGATGTAGACGTAGATACAAATATCGCACTAAAACAGAGAGAATTAGAAAGAATAAAATCGGAATTAAAAACTATTATCCGAGACACAGAGGAAACACAAATAGAACTTAAAGCTGTAGCGGAAAAGCTAGAGGAAAACGAAAAAATATTAAGAAAGAAAGAAATCGAAGAGGAAAAACTATATGAAAAATTCCAAAAACTTTACACGGATAGAAACGAATTACAAGACCAACAAAAAGCAATAGAAACATCCGTCATGGGACTTCAGCACGAGATAAGAAACTTCGAAGAAAAAATAGGTGCAATCAGTATACAGAAGGCACAGCACCAAGCACAAATTGAGAATTTGAAATTCGAGTTCAAAGACCTTGAAAACATCGAACAAGTTTCTATGACAATTGAACAAGCAAGAGAAAAAATCCAGGAATCTCAACTCAGACTTAACCAACTTGGATCGATCAACTTGAAAGCCGTAGAAATATATGACCAAGTCAAACTTGCTTGCGACCAAATCACGGAAAAAATGAACACGATTAATCAAGAAAAAGAAAAAATAATAAAAATTATTGCGGAAATAGACAAAAAGAAAAAGAAATCCTTCATGAGCACACTTGAAACACTTAATGGACTATTCACCAGAAACTTCTCACAATTAAGCAAGAAGGGCGAAGTATTCTTAGACATAGAAAATAAAGAAGACCCGTTTGCTGGCGGATTAAACATAATCGTTAAGGTAGGAAAAGGGAAATATTTCGACATTTCATCTCTTTCGGGCGGAGAAAAAACCCTAGTCGCACTTTCTCTCATCTTCGCCATACAAGAACATAAACCATACTGTTTCTATATATTCGATGAAATCGACGCCGCTCTAGACAAACATAACTCCGAACTTCTAGCTGCGTTAATCAAGAGATATATGCTATCTGGACAATATATAGTTATTACGCACAACGACGCTTTAATCTCAGAAGCCACAACGCTTTATGGAGTTAGTATGCAAGAGGGTTTATCTAAAGTAATTAGTTTGAAAATATAAATTAATTTCTTCTATTAATTAATCTCTTTAGCGGTTCTGCAATACATGCACCGACTAATCCGCCAATCAAACCTGACGTTAAAAGTTCTACGCCAAATGGTCTTATGTGAGCATCAAGCCACTCGCCCCAAAACATAGGATTAGATGTCCCATAATAAGATCTAGCCACCTCTAATTTATCTGCAGAAAATTCCGCCAAAGATTCTCTAGCTCCAAAATATTCCGCCACCCCAAGAGCAGCAGCTATCGCAACCGGATATGCAAAATTAGCTATTTTTTCTTTTGTTTCTGTTCTCATTTTTAATTCTAGCTTCAAAAACTATCCTCGCCTTGACGCACCCAACATCGCCTCGAGCTCTGGAGTTGTGCGGACAGGTGTTAAATTATATTGTTTAAAAAAATCAGCATGAAAATTCCCAAACCCTTCCAACTGCTCAGGAATCAATAAAGAATTTCTTCTAACTGTCTCCACTACAGAAAGAGAATCTGTATTTTGGAAAGAAAGAACTCTATTTGGCATACTTCTCGGCGAAAGAAAACAAACATAGTAACTAGGCGAATGATTAAGCGTCAACCGAAAATTATCCTGCCTTATAACAAAGTATCCATTCCCTTCATTAAAAGTAAAACCAATCGGGAATCTCAATGCAATCGGCTGATTAACATGCGCAACAGCTTCTTCGTAACTCCCAACTAAAACCTCACCGCACCCCTCAATAGGACACCTATACGCCTCTACTCTAACTGGTTCAATTCTAGTTCCTTGTGAAATTATTTCTTTTGCCATTTTATTTTTTCGCGCGAACGACACGTACCCCAGGCGAAGCGCCCGAACCAGCCGGATCCCCGCCGCAGCTGAGGCCAGCCCAACCCGAATACGCGTAGAACCCCGCGACAGCTCCATTTCTTGGACCAAAATAATGCAAACGTCCATTCCCTGTTTTTTTAGTTGGAAGTCCTTGATTGTTTGCTGTTCTAATCCAAGACCTCAAGCTAATTCCGGGCGTTTTATCTTCACTCAAATGGGGTTCAAGAGGTTCCGTTACTAATTCTACCGTTCCATCTTTTTTTATTGAATGATATTGCATTGTCCCATCTCTATATTGTACATCGAGCCATTCTGATCTGTAAGGACTTCTAACTGCTGTTATTTCATTACCTAATGCTCTCAATCTTTCTGGTTTAATCAATCTTCCGTTGCCATCAAAAGCTTTGCCCGATTTTATCAATCTCAAGAAATCAACAAAACCTCTTGGTGGGGCCATATAGCCTCCCTCTCTTTCTAAAAGAATCGGCGTTCTAACCTCAAACCAAGAAGCATCTAAATGCGTTTTTTCAAATGGAAACAATAAATCTAATTTAGAATAATTTCCTTTTTGGTGTTCTCTATCAAGTAAAATATAATCTTCTCCTCTAATTTCTCTAACAGATGCCCTTGGTTGTGGTTGAGCAAATGTTTGAAACTCATAAGGTATCTGACCTGCATCAAGTAATCTTGACGCTCTTCCCCAGTTCTCTTCCGCTATTTTTATCATTGGTGCCATTTTATTTACATCATCTATTAATTTTTTAATCTTTCGATTAAAATAAAAAAAGGATTAAAAAATAAAAATCCCAAAATAAAAATTATTTTTAATAGTAGCTAGTTTCTACTTCTTCTGTTGTTTTGCCATTCTTTCTTGTTAAAAGAACGATCAATACAACAAGCAAAGCAACAAAGATTACTACAAGAACAACAGTCAATACAATAGCAGAAACAGAAACAGATTGACCTGTTACGTTTGCATTGAAAACCATTGTCTGTCCGTTAGCTTCTACCGTGAATGGATATACTCCTTCTTTAGCATCAGAAGATGCTTTTGCAGTAACTTGAACTACCTTGCTTGAGCCTGCATCAACAGTAACTACTGATGGTACAGAAACTGACAGGTCAGATCCAGAAACCGCATTAAGATTATACACCATTACTTTATCAGCAGAGTTAACTAAGATCATCTCGAATGTCTTTGTTTCTCCAGCTCTAACATCTTGGCTTTTTGTAGCAGATACGATTTGTGAATCAGTTGAAGCGCTTACTTTGATTTGTTTTGTAACTGTTGTTACAGCATCGTCATCATAAACTTTTACAACCATGTCATATGTACCGTCTTTAGCATTGGAAGGAATCTTTAAAGAAAGAATCTTCTGTGCAGCATCAGTATTGTCACAATCATCACCGCAAGATTCGATAGCAACAAGATCACCTAAGTAACCTTTTGCAGAGATACCTAATTCTGGAACTGCTATAGAAACAAATCCATCTTCAGAATCTTCGAAACCACGATTTTTGATAACAACAGAAACTGGAACTGCATCGCCAGCTGAAACGGACGCATCGTAGTCAATAGAAACAATGCTTAATTGATAAGCATTTCTTTGTGCAGATATAACGTAAGTATACACCTGCGGAGCCTTTTCATTAGCAGAGATTGTAAGTATTAAATACAAATCGTCTGTCAACTCATCCATCTTAGATGGAACTTGCAAGTTCATGATTCCTGTTCTATAAACTCTGCTGTCATTAACAACATTGCCTACAAAATAAGAGTCAGAAGAATCTGTTTCACCATTAAGTTCAACTTCTACTTCAACATCACTAAGTGTTTCGTTTGAAGAAAAATAAACCTTAACTGGGAAAGTTTCTCCAGAGAAAGCAGCCAAATATATACTATCGGCACTATTACCCTGAACTTCAACTCCGTCTACATTAATAGTAAGACTATCTATGAAGTTACCTTGAGAGGAAACTTGAGATTCTACATTTAATGCAGATGTAAAACTAAATGCAAACAAAGCTATGACTGCTAACAAAGCAACCATTAAAGTTTTTGTGTTCATTTTGGTTTAATATAAATTTAGTTAAAATCAAAACCCCAAATACCTTTATAAATCTTGGCATTTTGTTGTAACTATATAATTACAAATATTTATAAATCGTATACTCTAGTATACTTTATAGGACTAAAACCTAGTAATGAAAAATGACAGAAAGAATAATTACACAAAAAGACCTACAAAGATGGAGAGAAGAGAGTTTAAGAGTTGCAAACCACCTTTACTCAGATTATCACGTTTTAAGATTCCTGTCTAGGGTTCCTCTAATAGTTCTCCCGAAAGATAGCAAATCCATGTATTATGGCCGGGCACATCCAGAGCCACCACGAATAGAGGTTTATAGAACAAATCCATCTATAAATTTCTCACAAAAAAATTGGGAAATATACAACCAAAGTGGAATGGACCACGAACTAGTTGGACATCTCTACCATATGCTTGGGATATTTTCAGACCCTAGAGAATCAACCGCACTAGAAACTCAAGAAGAAATGGCAAAACATAGAGCGAAAGAAAATCCAGACTGGATAGAAATTTCAGAACTCATACCTATTTTTGCCAAAACAAGATTAGGAGAAAAAAAACTCAAATGAAATCGACAATCACAACTTTAAAACTTGAAAAAGAAACGAAGGAAAGACTTGAGAAACTAAGAGAACACAAGCGTGAAACTTACGACGATATTATCAGAAAAATTATGTACGTTCTTAATACTGTAAGAGACGAACCAGTCAAAGCTAAGGCAATTCTAGAGTTCATCGACGAAAAAAGAAAAAGAATGTTCGAGACCGAGTTTCAAGGCTCTCAAGATAAAAATCTTGCAAATGAGCGAGAGAGCTCGAAACGAGCAGAGGAAAAACCTCAAACGAGTATACCGCAAAAAACAGATAAAAAACCAACACAAAGACAGAGCATACCAAATAAAACCCAGAAAAAACAAGGAGAAAAATAAATACCATTTCTAAAGTCTAGTTAAAATTATTATTCTTATCAACTTCTTTAGCTAAAAAGTTCATAATTTTCTCAACAAGCATCTCTCTCTCATTATCAAAAAAAGCCAAACATGGTGAACTATTCAACTCAAGAACGTACCATCGTCCATTTTTTCTCAATAAATCAACGCCACAAACATGAATTTCCGAAACTTTACTAATTTTATTAATAATCTTCTTTAAAGACGGAGTCACTCTAAACTTTTTAAAATCCTTTGTATAAACTCCCGTCTTTTTCCAAAAACCTTTTTTCTTTAATGCAGTCTGGACAATCTTGCCATCTATAACCAAAACCCTATAGCTAGGAGAGGAAATAAACTTTTGTGCAATAATTGGATGATTAGACTTAGATTTACTATTAAATTTTTTTATCAATGCCTCTGCCTCCTGCAAATTATTGGCTTTATCAACAAAATCCCCCTGACAACCATAAATTCTTTTTAGCACAATTGGCCAATCGTTCAACAACTCCAATTTACCCATGGCTTGTCCGATATCATTTGGTAATAGCATGGTCTTTGGAGTCGGAATATTATTCTTTTTACACTTAAGATAAACTGCCCATTTATTCTCATCATGATAATAACTATGAGAAGATTCAATAACTCTGCATCCCATACTCTCAAGATATTTCACAAATTTCAACGCTTTCTCTTCGCCACTATTTACAAAAAACAAATCGCAAGACTTTATTTTTTTCTTAACTTTTTTTAAATCAATTTTCTTAAACAAATTAAAAAAAATTAATTTAATATTTTTCTTCTTAGCAATCTTCAAAAAGAATTTTTCGTCCGGAGTCCTATATCCATAATATACATAACCAATCACCTTCGGCCTTTCATGTTGCGCATCTTGCATGCTTATAGGCATATCAAAATCAATATTATTTTATATATAAACGTTAGCTATATTCAATATTTTTTCAATCACTCAGAATTCAGAATATTTTTTGCATCGACGACATCGGTCACTGGATTCGGAGCCTCGCTAATTATTACAATTTCCTTATCAGAAAACTTTTTCAAAAAATCAAATAAATTCTTCCACTCACTAGTTTTAGTTTGTTTGTGATTCTTCTCTCCCTTATCTCCGTATTCAATTCCAGAAAAATGACAATGCCAATGATCTAATTTACCGAATTCTTTCTCAATTAAACTAAAATTACTAGAATCATATCTCGCCAAAACATGTGCGAAATCTATACAACACCCGCAGCCAGTTTCTTTAACGAGACGAGAAATTTCATCTATCGAACCAAAAACATTTCTCTTTCCCATGATCTCTGGACAAATATCAACATTCCATTTTTTCTTTTTAATCTCCTCTAGTAATTCTAAAATTTCTTTTTTAATATTACAAAATGCTCTATCAGAATCCATTCCTGAATAAAATCCAGCATGAAAAACAATCGGAACTTTATGGTTCGAATTTGATAAATAGTGACCAATCTCACAGCAATCTAAAATTCTTTTCTTGCTAGCTTCAATTTTTTTCATATC
>Ga0172375_10003542_pt1 | contig 23594 bp, 2 predicted proteins | sample LakKiv1m_FD_114537 | JGI IMG/M metagenome (GOLD analysis project Ga0172375, IMG submission 114537) | Freshwater microbial communities from Kabuno Bay, South-Kivu, Congo - kab_092012_11.1m | ecosystem: Environmental > Aquatic > Freshwater > Lake | place: Democratic Republic of the Congo... | reverse complement strand
TTCATATATATTTACTTGGCGATCTTGACGAAAGGGGGTTCATCTGTTAACTTTCTTTTACACGTAAAAAAAGTCACCTTTTAGGATGATCAACCCAAAAATGAATCCCAAAACGATTGATTCTCAAACGCAGCTTTTTAGAACATTCAAAAGGGTCATTTCCTGCCTGACGGTTGTTACGTTTCTCTTTCAAACCGTTTCGTACGCGGCTCCCGTTTTGAGGATTTCGGAAGGTCCGGCGGAATTCCGCGCCACGCCCGTGGAAATTGAAATTCCCCGGCATTTGGGAGAAATCCAGAGTGCCGGTTATTCCTCCGTGGATTCCGGTCTGGTCGTTCAGATTCAGGACGCTCACGGAAATCTTGAGGCCCAGCGGAATATCGAGAAAATCCTGAATCACCTTCGAGAGCATTACGGCATCCGCCTGTTTTTCCTGGAGGGTTCCGCCGGGGAACTTCATCCGGATCGGTTTCATTTTTTCAAAGAACATTCGTGGAATCTTGAGGTTGTGGATCGTTTGATGAAACAGGGGCATTCCAACGGAATGGAAAGATTTCTCCTGGCGGGAAGTTTGTCCGGAGAAGGGAAAACGAAACGCGTGCGCGGGTATGGAATCGAGGAGCCCGAATTGTACCGGAACGATATTAACTTGTTTCGGGCCGTGATGGTCACGGAAGAAAAACGGGAAAAATTCTTCGACAGAATAAGAACCGGCTTGAGAAATGGCGAGGGCCGGAACTTGTCCGGGGATTTGAGAATGTTTGTGAAGGAGTGGAAGCGGTATGAGGAATCGGATTCAGAAGATATCCCGAGATTCATGAAAGTGCTTTGCCGGTTTTCGGAGAAATATCTGGCTCTCGACTTGAAAGATCCCGTCCACCAGGATGAGTATCCGTCTCTGGTCCGGATTTTAAAGATGCGGGAACTGGAATCGGCACTTGATACGTTGAAGATCCGCGAGGAGGCAGACGCGTTGGCGGGCGCCCTGGAAGGGAAAGTTGACGGGAAATTGTTGAAAGAATTCCGCGCTTTGGAAACGCGGGCGGAAACAGAAGGGGGCGGGAATCCCCGGTTTCTTCTTGAGCGGCTTTATGAACAGGCAAAAGGAGGAATTGATTTCCGGAGATATCCCAATTTTTCGAGATGGGCGGCCCGGAAAAGTTTTTGGGCTGAAATCAAGGCCCAATCGGTTTTTGATGAAATTGAAACACTGATTGAATTGATTCTCGCGCGTCTTGTCCGCACCGACGGAGAACAGGAAGCGGTTTTGCTGCTTCGCGATTTTTGGCTGACGGAAAAACTACTTAAGCTGGATTTGATCCGGCAGGATTACGACCGGCTGATCGCGAACCGGGACGCCTGCCGGCCTTCCCGTCTGGCGGCGAGGCTTGCGAAATCCGTCGGTTCGGATGCGAAAGCATCGGAGAAAGCGCAAGCGGCAGAGGCGGATTCTGTTTTTGAGAATGCGGTTGAGTTTTACAGACTGGCGGTGGAAAGAGAGAAGACGTTTCAAGACCGGATTCTCGGGTTGATGAAAAAGGAGAAACAAACCGGCTCCGCCGTATTGATAGGCGGATTTCACGCGCAGGGACTTGAAACCCGGATCCGGGAAACCGGAATGTCCTATGTCTCGATTCAACCGAGGATCACAAATGCGGAGCAGGGCAGCGAGATTTATCTTGAAGCGATGATGAGTGCCGAACCTGGATTTCAGACTTCCGAAGCCATGCCGGCAGGAAATTTCATGACGGACGGGGATTTGGAAGCGATGTGGGGTCCTGAGGCCGTCGCGGTCCGCGCTCGTGCCGTTGAGAGCGCGAAAACGGCTGTTTTGCGGAATCATCGGCAAGAAACGCCGGCTTCTGTCGCCGTGGCCGCTTCTTTGGGGGAAGGGTGGGAGGAGGCGGAAGCGTTTTTGAGACAAATTCCTCTGGCGGAAGGGCACGCTCACTTTGGCGGTTCGATTCATCCCGAGGATTTGTGGTCTCTCGCGTTGATGCGAAGCGATGTCCGCTGGGATGATTTGGATATTGAACTGAGCAAGATTTTCGGGCAGCCGGTGGATTTGAATGGGATTCTGGAACGGGGGAGGCATGTTAAAAAACAATTGGAAGACGGAAAAGAATCTTCGAACCGTCAGGAAGAACTTCAAGGGGAATTACGGGAACTGAAGGGGAGATTTACCCGGTTCACGCAATATCGCCCGGAGACAAAAGGCCATTTGGAGGATTTCGTCGTGGTCTATGAGGTCGCCGGGAGGCTTTCCAAAGGTTCTCCTGAAATTATCGAAGATGTCGCGCGGAGAATTGCGCTCCGGAACTATAAAGAAGGGGTAAGGCTTCTTGAGCTGCGCACTTCCATGCCGCGGGAACAAGACGAGCAGAAACTGATTCAACTGACGCTCGAGAGGCTTCTTGCGACGATCCGGGGATTGCGTGCCGCGGAAAATGAGGTCAACACCCGCCTTTTGAGCGACGAAGTCGGCCTTGAAACAAAAATTATCGTCACGATCGAGAAATATCACAGCATGGAGACGATCACGAAGCAGGTGCAGGCCCTGCTTCATATCCTGGAATATTATTCGGCGCTGTATCCCGAACTTAGGGAATACGTGGTCGGATTTGACGTCGCCAACGCGGAGCAATTAAAAGTCCCGCCGCATTTTACGGACGTTTTTAAGCAGGTCAAGGATTACAACCGCCGCCGCGGCGAGCGGGGAGAACCCCAACTTGGGCTCACCTATCATGTCGGGGAGGATTTTGAAAATACATCCGTCGAAAGCGCGATCCGTCATGTGGATGAAGCGATTGAGCTCGGGGTCAACCGGATCGGTCACGGGCTGGTTGTCGGGGTGGAGGTCTCGCAGTTTTTGGGGACGGAGCGGCGGGAGCATGTGAGCGAACGGCTTGCCCAGATTTATTACGATCTCAAAGCGGCCAAATTCGATGCCTGGCGCCTCGGTAAAGCGGGACTTGCGATCGATACGGCAAAGTTGAAAAGAGAGCTTCGCGGATATCGCAAAAAGTACAAGCAAGTTGACGGTGTGATTGCGCCGCTCATTTATTCGATTCTAAGAGGTTCTTCCGTTGATGAGTCGAAGGAACGCAGGCTTTTTTTGGAATTACTGCTGATGAGGGACGCTCCGCGCTATCAGGGCAGCTTTGTGACCGTCCGTTATGATGAAAACGCCGTCCGGAACTTGGCGGCGCGGCAGAATTATGTCCTGAACCGGATCGCTGAGCGGGAGATTGTGATCGAAGCGAATCCGACCTCCAATGTGTTTATCGGACCGGTGGCAAGTTACGGAGATCACCCCCTGAGAAGATTTTTGAGACACAGTTTTCCGAACGGGACGAGTGCAAGCGACGGGTTGGTCGGAAAGAAGCCGATTGTGACGATTAATACGGACGATTCGGGGATTTTCGGAACCAGTCTTTTTGAGGAATACGTCAATATTGCCAAAGCGGCGAGGCTTTCCCCGGAGGAACTCCGGAGTGCGGCGGTAAGTGCGTTCAAATACCGGTTCAGTCATTTTCCACTCCGGTTCCGGGAACAGATCCGCTCAGCGCTGGGTCCCGACGTTGAGAAAGAACTTGCAGGATATCAGATCGTGGAAACCGCTTTCGGAAAAATCCAGTTTACCCTGCCGTTTGAGACCCTGAGGGATCTTCGCGGGCAATTGGATTCCGGAAAAGATTTTCCCGTAACCTTTGTTCTCCCGCCGGCGTTTTTCCGGGGAGGAATTAATTATGCCGACCTGGGATCCGTGCTGGAATTTTTCGCCTTCACAATGAAAAACGGCATCAAGATCAATCTTGTTTTGACCCGGGAGCAAATGGATGCCCTGAAGGGATATCTTGAACAGACGATGTTCGGAGTTGATTTCGATTCGGTAGATTGGAAGGCGTTCCGGGAAAGATGGGAAAGAGCTTTGGCGGAACAGAAAGCGTTGCCTCAGGATGCTCCGGAAGTGCGCGGCGAAATTTCCGCCGTTGAGACAAGTATCCGCGCGGCGCAGGATCTGTCCGTTGCGGAAAGCGGAAAAGGCCGACGAAGGCTCTCCGATTTCGTGAATTTTATTCCTTTCGAAGGGAGCAAGGCCAGGGTGCCGATGGTGGATGCGCGCCGGCCCGGCCGGGTTTTAGGCGAAGTGGAAATTATTCGCGCCGAACGGGATGAGGAAAGATTTACGGTGCGGGAAGTTGGTTATGCCGCGCCTTCATTTCCGGGAGAAGGGTATCGATTGGTTGAGATTCCGGATCCGGAAGAGCGAGTTATCGATGTCGATTATCGAAGGCCTTATCATGTTTCGAGCACGATCCCGCAGAATGTCCGGGAGTTGCTGGCTGGGGAACTGAGGCCCCGCTTCGGTTATACGGTTCTGGACACCGGGGAAGCGCCGGGGCGGGGGCATCGGATCCCTAGTTTTATTGTGTGGATCGGGGGGAAGGGGATTCTGGTGGATCCGACTTTTGAGGCCCTTCAGCAAATGGAGCTTTTGAATCTCACCAAGGACGATGTCCCGTATGTGCTCCTGACCAATAACCGTTTGGGAAAAGACAGCGCGCTTTTAAAGTGGCTGTTTACGGGAAAGAAGACGACGTTGCTGACATCATTTCCCGTTTATTTTGATTTTTTGAAGCGGGCCGAGACCATTTTGGGACAGGATATCGAGCGGGCGGGGTATGTTGATTTTGTCCCTCTTCTGGATTTCACGAAAAACAAGCTTTCCCTTCCCAGCGGGGAGAAAGTCAATATCGAGATCCGGCACAATCCCACGCATTATCCGTCGATTGGATTCCGGATTGTTTATTCCCGCGGCCGTTCCTCACATGCGATCGGATTCTCCAGAGGCGCGCCGCTGAGTGCTTTGAGGGGGGCGCCGGATTATCCGGGGGCTTTACGGGCCGAAGGACTTCGCGGCCGGGATTTGGCCAGGGTGATGTCCCGGTTCCGGTATTTTTTCACAGACGCGGACGGCAATTTAAAGAGAAATGTTTCAATCGTCACGGGCCGTCCGATGAAGACCGAGACGATTTTGCCTTCGGACGGGGAACTCCGGCGGAATTATTTTCTTCAGGTGGTGAGCCTCGTCTCTCTCCTTTCCGAAAAAAGCCCGAAGGAATTGCGGGAGATTCTCGATGCGGGAGCGATACGGGAATTCACGCCCCAGGAGATCATGATCGAGCAGGGGACTTACGCGCGGGAGGGGAGTTCGGACTTTATCATTATCCTTTCGGGCGATGCCGCCGTGATTCAAAGCGGAAAAGTGCTGGCGTATGTTCATAAAGGGACGTCGGTTGGGGAACTGGCGCTTGTGACGGGTGAAAAACGCGGCGCCACGGTCCGGGCGATTTCGAAAGTGACGACGCTGGCTTTAACGGCAGACCAGTTTGACCGTCTGATCCGGACTCCGGAAGCGGAAGAGCGAATCCGGCGGACAAGGGAAAATATCGGTTTTCTCGAAAAGATGCAGCAGAATCCGCGGCCCTACAATCCGTTTGAACCCTTGAGTTATAACGCATTGGCGTATCTCGCGGCGCGGGCAGAACGACGGTCTTTTACGGCAGGGCAGGTTGTTTTAAGGCAGGGGGACAAGGCGGAGAGTGTTTTTATTATCAAGAGAGGGCGCGTCGGGGGTGAGAAACGAATCAAGCGAAACGGGAGAATGGCGTGGGAGAAATTCTCCCTGAAGGAAGATGATTATTTCGGGGAGATCGCCCTCATGACGAAAGAAGGGATCCGGACGGCGACGATTTCCGCCGAGACGGACGTCGAGCTTCTTGAAATTCACCGCGACTTTTTCGAAAGTGTGCGGACGCTGTGGCCGGAATTTAACCGTGTGATCCGGGAGACGGCCGAGCGGCGCGATAGAAATCTTCCGGCGCCCAAAGGCGCAAGCTTGGGGTCGCACCTAGGTGTGACCCCAGTACGGGTTTTAATGTTGGATGATGACAAATCAACGCGTTCGGCTATCGAGCTTGACCTTCACGACATGGGGGAGGTCGGGAGTGTTGCATCAGCCGCTACAACAGAGGAAGCGCTTGAAGCTTTTACCGCGGGGCCAGAAATTAATTTTATTCTGACGGATTTTCAGCTTGGGAATTATGACACGGACCGGAGCGATAACGGCGTCCAATTTTTAAGGCAGGTTTTTGAAACGCGCAATTTTACAGGTGCGGTGGTTATTTTATCGGCGGAAGATTCGGCCGTTATCTCCGAGCTTCGGAAATACCCGGATCTTTGGAGTCGATATCAAAAAGGGCAGATTTCCGTCCAATTGAAAGGGGCGGATGTCGGGAAGCTCGAGGAAAGCGTCAAAGCGTTTTCGATGCTTGGGAAATATGCTGAGACGCAAGCTCCCGAAACGGACAAAAAGACGGCTGAAGGCGGAGAAGCCGCGGGTCTGGAGTGGGATGAGACGGTTTCTCTGCCTTTGCTTGAGATCAAAGCCGAAGAATTGGGAATCGCCCCCGAAACGATCGCCCGGTACCGTGATTGCCATGTGATTATCGCGGATGATAAACCGTTCATTCAGGATACGGTCCGGAGCGTTGTCGGCGGCTTTTTCGACAATATTCATACGGTCGGGAGCGTTGATGAAGTCCTCGCGCAGGTGAAACAGTTGCGTTCGGAGGGAGTGCCGGATGAGAAAATTATTGTCCTCTGCGATTACGAATTTGGCTCCGAGCAGGAGGGAACGAGAAATAAGGACGGCTATGATGCTCTTCATTCTTTGAGAATGAGCCTGGAAGCCGGTTACGAAGGCGAAAAAGTGGATTTCAAAGGGCCTTTCATTTTTGTTTCGGGAAGCGTTATCTCGAAAGATCAGATTACCGGATATGACAGCGAAACGCGGGACATTCATCCCGATATCAAGACCCGCTACCGGTTCGATTATGTTCAAAAAGAGGTCAATGAAAAATTTCATGTCGAATTACTGAGAAAAATTTATCACCAGCTTGAAGAACCGTTTGATTTCAGCATGCCTATTCTCGAGGTCATGCCGCGCAGGCCCATGTCCAAACCCGCTGACATCAGTTTCTTAAACGGCGGGGTGAACGATGCCGCGGCGCGGTTCAGCGTTTTCCTGAGGGAATTAAAACTTTTACTTGAGAAGGCCGAAAGCCGTCTTGAAAATCAGGGAACCGTTCGGCAATTCAATCAGTATCACGCCATGTTACGGGATCTTCTCAATTTCAGGAATGTTGATACCAATCTTCCCTTCAACCGGCGGGTGCACAATTACAAAGGGCGTATTTTTGCCGCCTCCCAGCTTGTCTCCCGCATCGAACGGATGATCGGCGGTTTAAGTGAAGCGGACCGCGAAACGCTTGCGGAATATTCCAAAGAACTCGGACATCTTCGCCTTGCCATGGAGACGGCCGGTACGTACACGAAGAACCTTCTCCGGCTGTCAGCGGTGGTGGGAGGCGTGAACCGGGCCGTAACGTTTGTTGAATTTTTAAGAAATACGACGGGAGCGTTTCTCGAGGATTACGGGGAAGAAGTGGTCATCGAGAGTTTTTTTGACCGGGACGCGCTCAAAGACCTCGAACTTCCTTATGGGATGATTTTTGTCGTGACGCAAATTTTGGCCAATGCCCTCGAACAATATCGCGAACGAAAGCCGGAAGAAGCAAACCCAAAGATCCGCTTCAGAATGGATGAAAAAACGAGTGAATTATGGATTGAAATCGAGGACGAAGCGGGCGGCATTGCTCCGGAAATCCTTCCTGATCTTTTCAAAAGAACCTTCACGACCAAAAAACACGGCACCGGCTACGGTCTTTACTGGGCCAGGCGTCTCATGGAAATGTTCGGCGGCAGTATCGAGGCGGAGAATGCGGAAAACGGCGCGCTTTTCCGAATGAAACTTCCGCTCAATTGGAAAGAAAAAGTTCCCGCGGAAGAGGCCCCGGAGAAACTTATCGAAAAGGTGTTCCATGCGCTGAGGGCGCGAGGCGTTCCGGAAGCGGATGAGCTTGCTCCCGCGATTGCTCAGGAGATACGCGCCTATAGCGCTCATGCCGCGCATTACACTCAAATGATGGAAGTCCAGGAGATAAGCCAAAGTGGTCGGCAGGATGATTTCGAGGAAATGCTCAAGACGTTTCATAAAGTAATGTTCTATAGGAATTACCGCGACAGTATCTGGCGTTTGATTTTTGAAATGGGAGTGACGCAGGATGAGATCGAAAGCGTGCTGGTCTCTATGCTACGGGCCGCGGACGACCAAACGCTTAAAAAGAATTTGGAGGAAAGTCTTCTTGAAAGCCAAGTTTCCGTAGCCCTCGCCCAAAGTCGATGGAGCGGCAGGGAACCGGCGGGGATTCTTGTTCGCTCAAGAGCCAATGCGGAAAAAGGGATTGAAGAGGTTACTCCCGAAGCCCAAGTGCGGTTTCAAAGGACGCTGAGATTGGTCGGATATATGGTCCACAAAATGGCGGGGACGGGGTTTCTTTTATGGCCTAAGATCAAACGCCTTAGCGCGTCGGTGGAGGCTAAGGAGAAACTTTACCGGATTTTTGATGAGGGACAGCACAGCGGTTATATGTGGTGGATACATGCCAATACGTCCTCAGATCAGCAATTCACAGGATTTGAAGCGGATCCCCTGATTGTGGAAAGGGCGGACGGGTGGCTTGGCGCCATGAGAAGCCATGTCGAGATTTATGAAAAGATGCTTCAGGAGTTGTCGAGTGCGGAGGCCTTTCAAAGGGACGAGGCGTATGAGGACCTTGTGAGGGTGCTGTCGGAGTTTTATGAAGACAGACGAGACCTTCTTCTCTTTTGCAGTGAGGGAAGATTGATTGAAGGAAAGCGGTTCTTTGGCGTTTCAGAGATTTCGGGCATGGGAAGATTCGGTTCTCAGGTCCGATACGCGAAGGAAAAAGGAAGATTCCATTTTGACGCCAGCCCGGAGACGCGCCTTTGGGGGAAGGAATTCTTCATCGAGAATATCTTTCTGAATCTTTTTTGGAACGCTCCGAAAGACGGAGATTTCCATATGCGGGTGTCTGAAGAAGGGAATCAGACCGTGTGCCGTTTTACTTTCAAGGGCGAAATCGATCCCGCGACGATATTCGAGCCGAAAGAGAATCGTGACGCTCCCTGGTATCGCGGCGCGCTGATCCGGGATTTGGTCAGAGCCTCCGGCGGGGAAATCGAAGCTCGGAACGACGGTGAAAATGCGGTAATCACCATCCGTTTTCCGTTACCAATTGGTGCGGAGAAGCCCCTGTCCTTTTCCGATGCGCAGAGCCTTGGTCATGAAGAGAAGAGGAGAAAAGAAACCCGGGATTATTTGGTGAAACTGGGGGCGGATTTTGATATGCCGCCGCCGGATCGAAAACCCGCTTTGGTTTTAGTGACGGATGAAACCCATCCCGGGATTTCATCGGAAACCTATAAAGAATTCGAAACGAGAATGGTTCCGAAGATTCAAATGCTTGCGCGTATGCTGAAGACGGCTGTCGGGATTCATGTTATGCCGGCGCGGGACATGGAAGGCCTTCTTGAGAGCGCGTTTGACGGACATGTTTATGCGATCGAACCTGAACTGATGAGGAAGGAGAAAATCGATACCAATCGCGCGGCGGCAAAGAATTTTCTGAGGGGAATGCTTTATGTGCTCGGCGTCAATACGATTGGGTTTGGTTTTAAAGCGGCGGGAGGAGCTCCTTCCGTGCCGCTTACTTTGTTTGTGCGGCATCATTCGCCGGAGGGTTATCTTCAGATGATTCGATCCGGGACTTTTTCTGTCTCGCCCAACGATCCTACGGGTTATTTTCTGAAAGGCGAACATTCTTTTCTTGATTCCCAATGGCCGGCTTTGTTTGAGGACCGTTTGCTTGGATTGATTCAATGGCGGTTTGAAGATATTGACGGGAGGCCGGGGGCTTCGTTTGGATGGAAGGTGATTGAGCGGTATGTTGATAAGCTTCTTGAAATTGCCGAACAGACTGCGGTAGAGGGGGCGAGCCTCGGAGAAGAATCCTCTTCAACTGAAGAAATATCCGGTTTGAAATTTAACTGGAGCCGCTGGGTCCCTTCTCCGACAAGGGAGAAAATTACGGGGTTGTTTAGAGAAAACCAGCTTGGATTGGATTTGTCGCCGGAGTCCGTTACGTCCATCCGGGTTGATTATGCGGGAAGTGATGGAAACCGGCTGGCTGAGATATTGCACGATGACAGGCTCCGGCATGAGTACTTTTCCTACAACGACCGTGAAGGGACCAAATACACTTATCCCGCTCCTTATCCGAAGGATACCCGCAATCAGAAAGCCGGTTTTATGATCCGGCGTTTGCGGCAGATGGAGGAACACCGGGAAGCGGCGAAGGATTTTGAAGAAGCATGGCGGGATCCCGCGAAAAGAAAAGCGACCTTTCCCCGTTTGCTTCAAGTGTATCACAGTATTATGCAAACCCGGGAGGGGCGCAGGATTATTTCCGGGTTGGAATTGCAGAGGTATACGGTAAGGATATTCCGGAAAAAGGAATTACCGGTTGAATTGGAGCTCGCGTTCCGGGAAGGGGCCGCGATTCAGATCAAACAAGCGGACGGCACCTGGCGCGATATCGGAATTCCTTTGGCACCTGTTTCCGCGGAGGATCCTCTGGAAGTGAAAATCCGCAAGTTGGAGCATGAGCTTGATTCGGAACGAGGGTATGTCGCGAAATACGGAAAGTTTCTGACGGATATTTCAGAAATCGCGAAAAAGATCAAGCGCCTTAATGTTTTGTTTTCCGATGAATTTGATCCGGATATCGCGAGACTGAAAGAAATTTCATCCGACTTTGATCACGCAATTCTGCCGGTCCGGAAGGAAATCAAGACGAAGCTGGACGAAGCGATCGCGAATTTCGAAACGAGCGTGCCGTCTTCGGCGATCAAATCCCTGGAGGAAGCGGCTGGGATGCTGGATAGCGAAATCAACCGGGTCGGCGGGATTATCGCCGGGCTTGAGAGACAGTTGAGGGAAAAGATCGGAGAGAGGGAACTGAGACAATCCGTGACTCGTGGAGGTTCGGGAACTGTCTCGGCGCAATCGCTCGGTTTGGAAAGACATATCAATGAAGGCCGGCCTTTCCGGGAACCCTTGCTTGATTTGCTGGCCCAAGGATTGGCCGACTCCCGGTACATTGCCGGAGTTTTAAAGGCGGTTATGCCCCAGGCCCGGATCGCCGATCCGTCGGAAATAAAAGTTTCTGTCGAAAATATCGAGCCGCGCGGCGGTTCATCCCGTGATTTGATTCCGGTCCGGGTTGAAACAGGCGGCCAGTCTTACCGCATCGGATTTTTCGCGGGGCAAATGACCGCGATTCAGCTGGAAATAGCCCGGAAGCTAATGGAAGCGGGATTCGGTCCGCGAATCGGCGGCTTTATTTTCCTGCCCCGAAACTCTTCTTATGGAATCTTACCCGTTCAGTGGATTTACGGACAGACGATTCGCCAGCTCCTGAATGCCGGTAACTGGGAACTTGCCTATGAAGCGCTGTTGATGGAAGAACTGAACGCCAAACAGCTTCCCTATCGCATCACCGACGTAAGGGAAAACCTGAACAATATCATGCGTGAGGAAAATACCGGCAGTGTTTACGTCACGGATCCCGGAATAACGGAAGTTCCTCATAAAAACGACTCGCTTTACGAGGCTTTCGACAGAATCAAATCCGGCATCAACGATTTCAATACCGACAAAGCAAGACGGCTCGCGGAAATCACGCTAAGGGTTGTGCGGAAATATTACGAAGATAATTTGCCTGCCGCGATCCGGTTCCTTGAGGCGGAAATCGCGACATTTGAAGTAGAACTCATCCCTTTCAATTTCCCGGGCGCGAGCTTAAAGGGGATTTTCCCGCAACCTTTCGTATTTATGGAAACTCTTAAAACCGGCTTGAGAGAAATGCAACAAGGCAGTTCCCTGGGCGGAAAAGAAACCCCGGAAGGGAATCAGCCCGCAGTCACGCGTGACGTGAGGCGGGATCTTGCGGCCAAGCTGGATCGGGCGCTGGGAGGCCGTTACGATATCCGGAGGACGACCTTTTCGACGATTGATATCGCTCAGGAGGGCGCGGGGAAAGGCTACGCGGTCAAAGATTTTTTTTCGCTGGGGAATTATGAATTGGGTCTTTATTTCGGAGACGAATTTTACCGGACGCCTGCCCTTACCGGGAATGATTATTCAATGGTGAAAGCAAAACTTGAATTAGAGGATCAAGGGAGGCGGTTGATACTCTTTTCTGTCGATATGAATCCGGAATCAAGATCTGAAGAAGCGAGGGCTCATACGATCTGGATCGGGTCGGGTCCCGGGGCGACGAGGAGAGTTCTTTCGGAAATTTTAGAGGCCTTGGAATCGGGGGCGGAAAGCGTGGTGATTCGCGGGAAGGGGATGGATTCGAACAAACGTATTGAAATTGATCTTCGGATGCTTGTCGAAAAAGGGATGCTGGCGTCGGATATTGACGGGACCCTCTTTGAAAATTGGGGAGATGGTTTTTCGGTTCCGAGTAAAATGCGAAAAGTGTTTACGCGGTTGCTTACGCGTATTCCCGTCGCGATTATTTCCGGTAATTCCAGAGTTGAGCAGAAAGGAAGGATCAGTGATCCGATCCGGGAGCGGTCCCGTATTTCGAATCTGACCCTCTATTTTAATGAGGGAATGACGCGCATGCGTTTTGATGCCTCCAGGCGAGAGATCCTTGAAGGCGTTATTTCAAGAATCCCCGAGGAAGATATTCGAATCATTCAATCGGTGATCCGGGAGGAAGCCAAGAACAATTTCGGCCTCACCCGGGAGGAAATATCCGCCTGGCTGGATTGGCTGAGCTTCAACGGGGAATACGGCGTTCGTGCGGATTATTTTCCCAATATCCGGTTCGTTCCCTGGATCAAATCAGGCGCTCAATACAATCCCACAATTATCGGCATCGATCAGGTCAGAAATTCTTTTAGACGCAAAATGCCGCTCGTGATTACGGAGCCTTACATCGAATCTCATGATACCGCTCAGATCAGCGTGAAATTCTTCCCCGGGAAGTTGGATTTGCCCGATGCCCGCAGTCTGGGTGACGACGGACAGGAAAAGATTTCTTACCGGCAGGTAGATATGGGCGGTTACGAAGAAATTCAATTTAGCGTTGTGCCGGAGCGGGGAGAGACTGCCGTTGAGCAGTTCGAGAATTGCCTGCGGCAAATAAGAGAAGCGCTTGCAAAGAGGGGATTGAGTCCGGCGAATATTGTGACACAAAATGTTTTTCTCCGCGCAGAGAGCGACGCCGAACATTTCGCGGAAAAACACGCGATGAAAAAAACGCTTGAGAGCTTTTACGGCGAAGCGATGCCGGCCGTGAATTTTATCGGCCAATTTCCCGTTGACGGTAAAAAGGTGACAGCGGAGTTTGTCGTGCTCGTACCGAAGAATGACTCGATGCGGATCGAAGCAAGATCGTATAGCGACGATAGCGGTACCTACCATTATAAAGTTGCCGAACAGGATGAAACCAAATGGGTCTATGCGGGCGGTCTTCAGGATGAAACCAAAACCGGAACTTTGGACATGTCCCAAGCCGCGTTTGCTGTGATGAACGGCATTCTTGCGGCGGAAGGGCTGACTTTTTCCGGTGTCGTGCGCCAGTGGAATTATATTGAAGATATCGTGGGACTCGACGGTGAAAGGCAGAAGTATCAGATTTTCAACGACGTGCGTGCGGATTGGTACTCAATGGCGGACTTTATCGACGGATATCCCGCGGCGACGGGGATCGGCACCAGTACGGGAGGTGTGGTCCTTGCCTTCACGGCCTTCGGAAGCGCGCGCGGCGATTCGAGAGTGGTTCCGCTCAAAAATCCTCAGCAGATTGATGCTCATCGATACACTCAGGAGGTTCTGGTGGGTGTCGCGGTGGACGCGCAGAAACAAAGGGCGACGCCGAAATTTGAACGGGCAAAGGCGGTGGTGAACGGGGAGCATGTGACATTGTTTATTTCGGGAACGGCAGGAATTCGCGGCCAGCAGACAGTGGCCGGAGGGATAGAAGAGCAAACGGAAATTATGATCGAGAATATCGAAGCCCTTATTTCCCGGGAGAATCTTGAAGCGCATGGGGTTCATGCCGGCGCGACACTGCGGGATGTGGCCCAGATCCGTGTTTACGTGAAACAGCCGGAGGATACGGAAACGGTAAGACGAATTTGCGCGGAACGTTTCCCGGGAATTCCGGCCTTGTTTCTGGTCGCGGACGTCTGCCGACCGAATCTTCTGGCCGAGATGGAAGGGATTGCGTTTACAAGTCTGAGCGAATCGGCCCGGAGTCTCGGAAGCGCGGCTGAAGAACCTCCTCTCAGCGGGAAGAAAAGGGTTGCCGAAGGGGTCGATAATCCGCGGAAGATTTCAAAAGAAGCCATGGAAGAGTTGCTGAGCCGGACGCATTGGGACAAGCGGCCGAGGATTTATTTCGGGACGGCGACGGTGGCCGACGGATGGGAAAGACCGGAGGACGCGCAATACGGCTTGGCAGGGGAGGCCGATGCGATTTACGCCGAATTAAAGAAACGGGGAGTGGACTGCCGCCTTGAATTTGTCGAATTGCCGGGGGACGTGACGATGACGCGGCATTTTGCATCGTTTGAATACGATTATTATCTGGCGGTTGAAGAGGAAAATGCCGAGCGGGTGAGGGATTTGATGCGATCTCTTCAGCGGGAATCGCCGCAGGTGTACGCTTCGGTGTGGCGGTTGCCGGAAGGCCTTTTGGAAAGAAGGGCCGCGGAAATGTTCGGAATTGAAGCCGGTTCGCTTGTCCCCGAAGGTTCGGAATCCCGGCAAAGACTGGAATCCCTGGGGATTTCTATTTCTAATTTTTCAAAATCCGGTCCCGGAAAATTTCTTCTTAAGATAGAGGCATTTCAGGTGCTGGGCAGTAAAGCGCAGTCTTATTGGAAAGTGGATCGGGTCGAACATCATCCTCTTGCCGAAGAATTGCGAAGCAAGCTGGGAATTCGGGACGTTTATGTGGAAATCCGGGGAATGGACGGAGGAGATATCCTCGAGAGTATTCATAATAAAATGGTTCAGCAGGATACCTGCCTGATTGTTTTCCCGGAGGACGAAGTCCGCGTGCTCCATTATCTTTTGACGGGGGAGGTTCTTGCGTCCGGCGGAGAGCCCGTTTCGCCGATGCTTTCACTGGATGCGCGGCTCAGTGCGCTCGGAATTTCGGAACCGCCCGATAAAATTTTCAGAACTATTTATGATGTTGCATTTCAAGCGGCTCCGGATCTGGATCTGAAAGCACTTTATGACGTTTATTCCGGGTTCAAGGGGGATTTGGCCGCAAAGAAAGCCCACAGCGATGATTCCGCGCGGCGCACGGGCCGGCGCGACGGACTTCTTGTGGCAGCAACTTGGAAATGGGATCCCAGCACTCGGGAAATAAGCGATTTCTATTTATTGCACGGTCCGGATGGAAAGAATATTTTGAAAGAACATCCGCTTCTGACCGTTTTGGAAAAAGATTTTGGAATTAAGGGCGCTTTCATTGAAAGTAAAGTTGAAAAGGCCGCACATCACCCCGCTTATGGAGCAATAGAACATCTTTTTGTCCCGGCCGAATACGAGGATTTCGCGGCTTTCTATTTGCAGGCCGGCGGCGTATTGATGCGGCGCATTTTGTTTGGAGAGACCCATTCGTATGAAGATGAAGTGCGGGAGGGAGTTCGAGTGCTCGGGAAGTCAGATGGGGGCGTAAACGAGGGAAACAAGGAGAAGGGGTTTCTTGCTTTTGAGGAAAAGAATATGCCTTATCCTCCGGGGATCGTGCTCTCTGAGAATCTGGTCCGTGCGATTTTTGAAGCGTCGAGATACGGAGGGGAGTATAAGAATAATCCGTATCTTCCTTATATTTTTAGTGAGTTGGCGCGAGCCGGAATTGACGTTCAAAAAGATTTTGTTGCGGTGAGAAGCAATCCGAAACAGTCGATGCCCGGTATTTTGGAAACCGTGAAATCCATTCGCCCGGAGGAAGATCTCATGTTTGCAATCCGTCGTTCTGCCGAAGCATGGAATTCGGAACGGGCAAAAGCTTACCGGCAAAGGGAGAGCCTTCCCGACGGGTATGACCTTCCTTTGATTGTTCAAAGACAGGTTCGGGGATATTCCGGCGGCCCTGATTATGCGGGGAAAAGAGAGCGGGGAGAAATCCCGCTTTATTGCGCCGGAGTATTTTCGACGAGAGATCCGAATACGAATGAAAAAGTGCTTTCCGGTGTTTTTCTTGAAAACGCGGACGGGGATGAATTGATGACAAAAGGCGGCGCAGGGCAGAATATTCAAGAGCTTGAGAGAATTGCTCCTGAGATTTACCGCCAGCTTTTGGAAATCGCGGGGAAGCTGGAGACGAAACAGGGAGCGCGCGAAATAGAATTTGTCGTGGAAAACGGGAAACTTTGGCTGCTCCAGAATCGACGGGTTAATTTTTCTCCTCAGGCCGAAATCGCCTATATCCAGGAGCAATTACGCGAAGGAAAAATTACCGAGGCGCGTGCGATTCCGCGGTTGGAAAGGCTTCAGGCGCGTTTGAAGGCGCGAAAACTATACAAAGTCAAAGAAAGCGCGACGGTTCATTCTCTCGCGGCCGGAGTCGCTTCCACGGCGGGTGCGTTGAGGGGACGGCTTGTATGGGATGGGGAGAAGGCGAAGCAATTCATGGCGGCGGGGGAGCCGGTGATTTTCGTGAGTCACGAGAAGAACCGGGAAGATGTTTTGGCGTTGATGTTTGATTATCCCCAGTCGGGATTGATTACGAGTTATGGGAACGGCGCGGCTCATGAAGCCGTACTTTGCCGCCTCGCGGGGATTCCGTCGCTTATTAATCTCCAAAGCGCCGAGTGGAAATTAGAAGGGGATGAGCAGGGAATTGTTCTGGGAGACGGCACGGTATTGAAAGAAGGCGATGTGGCTGTAGTCGATGGTGACAAAAATGCGCTTTATGGCACCGATGAAGATGTGCTTGAAGAAAACGGTACGGTGACGGATGCAAGCTATGGAATAAATATCCCGGCATACAAGAATGAGTTTCTGGCGCTCTATTTGAATGAGAATGGGACACTCAGGCCGGGATTTTCGGAAGAGCGTTTGGGGGAATTGAACGGCGAAGCACAACGGAAATATGACGCTCTGACCGCAGGTCCCGATAAACGGGCGACTTTTGTCGCGAATCTCGAGAAACATTTTCTGCACGAACTTCTGCTTCAAGCGAGCGGAATAGTTGTTGTGCAAGCGGCAAGCCTCGGAGTCGAAGAGGAGTTGGAAGCCATTCGGGCGGTCGCGATCCGGCAGGTGGAGGAGGCTTACCGGGCGGCCAGCGGGAAAATTCAGGATAGCTGGAATAGAAGACAAATCGAAAGTTGGAAAGAAATTGCCCTGGCATGGGTGAATAAAATTTTGGACAGCGCTTTGGCTAAACCCCGCGAAGGATTCGTTACGAGAATGTTTCTCCAACCGGTCAAGCTGGATTTGGTGAGCCGGACGAATACGTTGGTTGCGAATGTCCTTCCGACTTATTTGAAATATTTCTCTGATACGATCGCTCAAGAAGAAAGCGTCCGAACGGCGGGAGTCCCGGGCCCGGAAGACACTTTGTGGCCTGCGGCGGAAGCCCAAGTCCGCGTGCTTGGCGAAAAATACGGCGCCGAGGTTTCGGAATTTTTAGAAAGGCTGATTCATGCGATGGAACAGGTTTTGAAGCCGAAGCGAAAAGCGAAATTGGAGGAGGATCAGCATCACGGATTATCTCATGCGGTCGAAATGGTGGATTTATTGCTTTCGGCGGTACGGGATGAGCACCTTAAAGTGGATAGACAAGTTTTGATTGCCGGGGCATGGCTGCATGATATCGGCAAGGGGCGTAAGCAGCACGAACTTAAGGCCGCTAGAAAAGCCGGAGAAATTCTTCCGCTTTTGGGATGGCCTGAGGAGCGAATCGAAAAGGTCCGTTATGCGGTGATGGCGCATCGCTGGCCCAGAGGGGAGGGAGGGGAGCCCGCGACGACGGAGGCCTTGCTTGTGAGAGATTTTGACAAGTTGTGCCCGGTTTTGCGGATGAGAGATTTTGTCGCGGATAAGGAGAATTACTGCAGGCTGCTTGGCGTCAGCGGCAAGTTTTATGATCCTTCGTATTTCAATGACGAAGAGGATCAGATTACGAGTCGCGTGAAAGTTTTGACGGGAGAGAGGGAAAAGAAATCTGTTTCCAATGATATCCTGAACCAGATTTTGTTGAGAATCGTGCTCCTTTACGGGGAAAATGCTCCCGTGAGCGAGATTGGGAAAAAGAAGCTTGCCGAAGCGCGGGCTTTTGAGCGTTTGATCGGATTGATATTGGGAAAAGAGTCGTCTCCTGAAGTCCAAAGGGAAATATTTGATACCGTGGGAAGAACGCTTACGGCTTATAGCGGACTTTTTTCAGGAAACGAAAGGGATTCCGCGCGACGGATTTTGGAGGATTGGCAGGCGGCTTTAAGAGAAACCGGCGTCAGCGCTTTCAGCTTGGGGGTTGGTTTGAACGCGGTAGATGCCTACGGGGATTTCTACGGGCAGATTCGGGAAAGTGTTTTGGGGGTGGCAGAAATTACCGAAGCGGATTTACAAAGGCCCAGGAATTTTCTCGGCTCGGACGGTCAACTCAAGAGCCGGGAAGAGCGCCGTCAAAATGGAACGTTTGGAATTACGGAAGTTTATTTTCTTCCCGAATCGGAGACGCGGGCCCGTATGGCGGTTTTCCAGCAGGAACTAAAACGGGAATTTGGAGATAAAATATATCTGGTGGATGAAGATAAATTGCATTTTACGTCTCAGGGGTTGGAGATTCAGTGGGAGGATCGGGCGGCGGGTAAGACCAAAACGCTTGCGATGCATGATGACCTGTCGGCTATTGATCCCGAAAGCGGCGCATTTGCCGAAGTGAGGAGACGGGCGCTGAAAATTCCGACTCGGGCGGTCAGAATGCAGGTTTCAAAAGCGAATTGGAACCCTTCGATCGGAATTTTCTGGGAATTGAGACCGTATCTTGAGAATTCCGAAGGGGATCCGATTATGCAAAGGCGCGCGGAATGGAACCTGCCTCAGCCGCGCCCTCCGCATGTGACGACGGCTTATTTCGCGCAACCGTTCAGTCCCGAAGAGCTTACCCGTTTGCGGGCGTTAATCGCGCAATATCAACAGCCCGGATATTTCGGCGACATTGACGTGAATGAATTACAAGTGATCGGTTACGAAGATTATTCATTCAACGCCGGGTATCGTGTTTTGGAGACAGTTCCCCTGACGCCGGAGATTGAACCTGTCGGCGATGTGATGAAGCGGCTGATTTCCGCGGCGGCGGCTCTTGAAATCCGGAGGCCGGTCCGGACGATTCTTGTGGCGGAAGATGAAGCGCAATTTCAGGCGATTTACAGAAAGGGATTCGAACTTCTTGCGGCAGAGGGTATTCAGGTGATTTACGCGGAAAACGGGAAAATGGCTTTCCATTATTTGAAAGAGCATCCGGATGAAGTGGATTTATTAATTACCGATCGCGGGTTGCCGTATGTTCCGGGAGAATTTCTCGTGACGGATGCCAGAGAACTCTCCGGGCGGAACATTCCGGTTTTTTTCATCAGCGGGGCAGATGTGTTTACTCTCCATCAGCTTGAACAACATGAAAATGCGATTCAACTGCATAAAAAATATTTTTCTCCCGAAACATTCGCGGCAATTATGGAAGCGATTTTGACCGGGAACGCGGATGTTTCAGAACAAGGTCAATCGCTTGGGACGAAAAGCAGAGAAGCGGAACGCCTGGCTGAGTTGGAGGAGATTCGGGAAGCGGGTCACCGGGAAATCGAAAGATTGTTTCAAGAAGCGATGGCCGATTCTGATTCGGAGAGAGAAAGCGCGCGTCTTGACGAGATCCGGCGGGTGGGGCTCGGATTGATGGACGAACGCATCGAAGAGGCCCGAAAGGGGTTGAAGGGAGGCCGGATTGCCTCGTTGCTTCGAGGAAAAGCCTACGAAGAATTGCTTGAAAAAGCACGCTGGAATGTGAATGGGCAGATTTCCAATTCCAAAAGGCACTTCGCTTATCCTTTGGGCAGTGTTTATCAGCAGACAAAAGAAAAGAAACGCAGGGCTTTGGCGGCTGCGGAACCGGTGATTCGCGACGCGGCGAAGCTTGAGATTCAGAGGCCGGTCCGGACGATTCTTGTGGCGGAGGACAGTCCGTCAAAGCAGGGAATTTACCGGGAAGGTTTTGCGCTTCTCACCGCCGGAAATATCCGGGTGATTTACGCGGAGAACGGAAAGGATGCCCTGGAATATCTGCGAGAGCATTCCGGCGAGGTGGATATGCTGATCACGGATCGTGACATGCCGGGGATGAACGGTGAAGATTTGGTCCGCGAAGCGAGAGGAGCTTTGGGGTTGACGATTCCGGTTTTTTTCATCAGCGGAATGAAAGAATTTTCGGTGAAAGAATTGGAGGAGTTTGGCAATGCGATACAACTTCATAAAAAGAATTTTTCTCCCGAACCCTTTGCCGCAATTATGAGAACCATTTTGACGGGAGATGCCGGTGTCTTACGGCAAGGCCAGTCGCTTGGTCATGCGCCATTGCCTGCCGAGACCAGGTTGTCGGAATCGGTTGCAAATTTGATGGGTCAAAATGTCGTTGTCACGGGAGCCGCCGGACACATTGGCTCCGTCCTTTTGCATAGAGCGCTTCAATCGGCAATAGCGGTTACGCCTCTTTTTATGGACCATGCTCGCGAATATGAACCTTATCGGGATTTTCCGTACGAAAATAATGACAACGTATCACCGCAATTCGCAAGACTTCCTGATAACGATGTACAGCGGGAGCTTGTGGAGAATCATCAAACGATTTTCCATTTGGGCGGTCGGGCAACGCCCGTTGCGTTGGATGATGAAACCGAACTGGATTCCGTCGATTTATTGAGAGAAGCATTGCTCGATAATGTTCTTTCTACGGCAATTTTCGTGAGACTTGCGGAGCAGAGCAGGAACAGGCCGCGTATCGTTTTCGCATCTTCGTTTCAGGTTTATGATTTGTCCGACAGGCCATTGGCGGAGCCTGTCAAAGAAACGGATTTGCATTTGGAAGAATCACTGGAGACATGGGTCGCCGAAACTGCCGAATTTTTGTATGGCGTGGCAGACCGGTTTACCGATCGTTCCGCGGCAAGCGTTGAAATTGAGCGATATCTTGCCGGGGGCAAGCTTCCCGGGAAATACACTGGGAAATGGTATGCCCTTTCCAAAATTCTTGCGGAGCGGATTATGGCCCGCTATGAAAATGGCCTGTCGCTTCGGCTGGCGGGAATCTACGGTCCGGGGCTTGAGGTGTCCTCTTTGAAGGCTTTGGCTGACCGGCCGATCGAACGATGGGTTGAGCAAGCACTTGCGGGCGAAGGGTTCCGCTATGTGCCGGATGTTAACAAGCATTATGTTTATATTGAGGACGCTGTGCGTGCCATTCTAAATTCGACTACGGCGTCTTTAGACGGCTTTCAGGGAATGCCGAAAATAATTAACGTTGGAAGCCCGACTTTAATGACGTCCGATGAGATTGCCGAAACTGTTTTGCGGAAAACCGGTTTGACCTCAGAAAAAATTTCGGCGGATTCCAACGCGGGCGGCGGATCTCCCCGTCCTTTGCTCGATTTGGAAAGAATGAAAACTATCCTGAAATGCGACCCTGCTCAGTTTGTGCCGCTTGATGAAGGAATTGACCGTCATTTGGCTTGGGTTAAGCGGGGAGAAGGATACGAAGGGACATGGGTCAATCGGTTTTCCGAGGGCAAGAGCCTTGGAGCAACGCTGGAATCCGATCAGTTGGAGGAAACTGCACGGGCTTATTCGGAGCGCATGGGCAGGGCCGGTCCCGAGGCGGTTACCGCGGTTGCCGAGCAAGTGACTTTCAGGATTTACTATGTCGAAGGGAAAACAGTGGCGTTGTTTTACAAAAAGAAACTGGGATTGACCGGGACGGGTGAAGTCCGGCCGGTGAGCCGCGCGATCCGGTCGTTCAATGAAGGGGTTTTGTCTTCTTCGATTTTGGAAAAGTTCGGCGTGAAGAATTCCGGGAATCCTGTGCCGGTGATTGCTTATGTGGATGGTTTGTTGACGAAAGAAGCCGCCGAAAAAGTTTCTCAGGCGATGAAGGAAGGGGATTTCTTTCTCGCCGTCTGGAACGGTCAGCTGAACCAGAACAAAATTCCCCCGGCGGTTGAAATTCTTTTCGGGGCCCGGCATTTCAAGACTGAGACACTCCGGGAGGAATTGGCCGACAAGGCGGGCGTGAGTTCGCGGCTTGGCAAGTTCGGCGAACCGCCCGTGATTTTTAGCTCGTTATCGCGGGATGAAGAGCTGGCGCTTGATCTCGGACGGTCGGAACTGCGGATCAAATTCCATGTGCGGGAGCTTGCGGAAAATGGGATTGATTTGGGCCAGGCGATTGCGCTCGTCAAGCAGATTGCCGAGGATCCCCGGAACGCCGCCCGGTATCTGGATGAAATGGGCATTCCCCGCGAAGGGAACTGCCGGATTGTGGGAAAAAGCTTTGCCCGGTTTATCGAGACTTTCTGGAATGAATATTCAGCGGGAGAAGCCGTCAGAATCGCGGCTTAACGGATCGGAGCGCTTTGGGACTTCCGGTTTTCGACGAATTCCAGAAGATGTTTTGCCCAGGTGTTTAAAATTTCTTCGGCATGAGTGAATTCCTTCACGTAATTTCCGATAATCATCGATTTGAAATCGAAATTTCCCCGCCTTCGTTCGACCGTTGTGGCGAGCAATCTGCCGGAAGCTCCGTCGGTCATTTTGGCTTCAAACGAAGCGCTGCCCGAGGAATTGACGATAAAACTGAGGAAGGGGATCGGAATCAGCAAGACGACCCAGTTTAAGAGGAGGTTTGCCTTGGTGGCCGAGGTGATGGCCGGGCTGATGACGAGCGTCCTTCCGTCGGCTTTTGCGGCCGCGTGGATGACCAGAAATTTCTCCGAAAATACGCACTCGATATCCGATGAGAAAAGTATCGCGAGGCGATCGATGTCCGTCAGCTGCAGATCCGCTTTTTCCTCCTGATTGAAGAATTTTACGTTGGCCGGCATGACTTTGATTTTTGTGTATTGATTGAAATTGGCCGTCGGATCGAAAAATTCCTCTTTAAAATCAACGCCATCCTGAAGCGGCGTGTAATCTCCGAGAAATCCCGAATGATTTGCCACGGAAGCGCAGGAAGGAAGGAACAGGAGCGCGGCGATCAAGAAATACAATATACCGTTCCGGGCGGTCCTTTTCACGTCGATATTTTTCATAATTACTAGCACTCTAACATTTTATGATTTCCGGAGCAAGGAGAAGTATGAGGACGAGAGGGGTTTCCCACGGTGAAAATATCCAGGGGCTCAATTAGCTCTGGAGTTTTATGGGTAAAAAGCTATGGTAGTTTCAGTTTTTTAACGCAACACCTGCAAGATGTTCAAAAACTTCGTACGGCGTATGCCAGCTTAAAACCTTTCTTGGTCTT
>Ga0172375_10003541_pt1 | contig 23600 bp, 23 predicted proteins | sample LakKiv1m_FD_114537 | JGI IMG/M metagenome (GOLD analysis project Ga0172375, IMG submission 114537) | Freshwater microbial communities from Kabuno Bay, South-Kivu, Congo - kab_092012_11.1m | ecosystem: Environmental > Aquatic > Freshwater > Lake | place: Democratic Republic of the Congo... | reverse complement strand
ATTCGGGAGGATATTTTTGATGGTAACTATCAGTCCTGAATAGGTATCTCACGTCAAACCACCCGTCAGATTCTCTGTTTTGCCTGAGAGGGGAGTTTGGGTGCAATTTCCAGGATTTCGCATCCCTACTCATTGATCTTGGGCAGAGGATTGCGCCGCAAGGAATTCATTGCGGAATCGATACTCGCTCGCATAGGTGTATTCTTTTGCGTAGCCCTGAGAGAGCATTTTCTGATTAATTAGTTCTTCATCCAAATATACATAGCCAAGAATTCTGTCATAGCTATCTTGCGATCATTGGGTGGGATCGAGTTTGAGATAGATGGTCTTTTCTTTCACTAGATCGGTCAAATATTTTTTCGCCTGAGTTCATCGACATTCGATTTTTCCATATCTGGTTTTGTTGCTCTCTGGGGCATCGATTCACAATAACCTGATAGATTTGGTTGAATCGTTATATCTTATCCTGATGGTGTCCCCATCTAATACAGAAGTCACGATATAATTCCCTGGTTGTATTTTTTCCGGATTGTAGACGTAGGTATCGAAAACATGATCTTGCCACACCAAGGATATGACAATATCTTGTCCGCTTTTGCTGGAATTGGGGAAGCCGAAACTTCATCTGAAGATCTGTTCGATTCAGGGGGGCAATGTTCATGATAGATGACGCGTTTGGGTCCCTATCTTGAGGACGACGTCTTTAAGATCTATCGTATCTCCAGACAACAAAAGTAGTCATATTTTCTCATTGCCTGCATCTGTCCCATAGGGGTCGTAGTCGATAGAGGTTATCTTTATGATGGAATCTTGTAGAGGATGCACCTCTCCAGATCCCCATGTCCCGCTCGCAATAACAATAAGCTCGCCCGTCGACGATCCGTCCACTTGCCCGCTACTAGTAGCGAGTGCTTGGCCATCGGTGCTTGGACCATAGCAGAACGTATCCACTACGCTCAACCCAGAAAGCAATTCGATGCAATTGGTGGTCGTCGGGAAACGTCGGTTACCGGTGAATGACTTTTCTTCCCCTGGCTGTAATGTCCCATTGAGGATATTATTGGTCGTCCTATTCGTCGAATGGAGACGGTAGGGGCTGGAGAAAGAAAAACTGATAGCCCTATCAAAAGTCGACTGGATGGTGATGGTCTGGAATGATGTGTTGCTGGTAAGATCCAGGGAGAGGATTTTGAGTCAGGCGAGTCATGTCAGCGGAATGCTTGAAGTGGATGAAGTAGAAACAGGGGAGGATTCTGAACATGAACAGACAGGACAGCTTCATGTTGAATTTATTATTACCTGAGGGGATGAATTTGACCCCGAAAAGTAGAATAAAAATCTTTCATCGAAACCGGGAGAGAATCTTTCCCCCTCCTGGACGGAATGTCGACAGCCATCCCCCTGGCTCCCATAGAATACATTTTTGGTCCCCAGAGGGGGTATTTGGACACTGTCCAAAACCTGTCCACTCTGTCCACCCAAAACTAGGGTTCAGCCAGAAGAATGTAGTACTAAAGCGGATTCTGAGATTTGGTCAGGGCCCGCTAACAATCAGTTAGCCCCCCTGCTGAGGACCAAATACCCCGATTGTGTAATATTTGCTTGAATTGTCACTGACGCTCCTAGAAGGGTACCCGATAAGGTCACTGGACCCTGAAAATCGGATAGTCCCTGAAGCTCGATGTAGGGGTCATGATTTTGATCCCCAAAGTAGATTTCAGAGATTCTGAGTCTGCCAGAATCAGTAATACAAAACTTTGAATCAACTTCCCCTGTCGATGGAAACACTTCGCCTGTCTGTTGTGTGACAGAAAGAAGATAGGTCCCTGGACTAGCGATATATCCTGAGCTTACGTTCCGTGCGTCTGCAGCTGAAGACACTGATACTGGTCAGAATTTCTCTCTTTTGCTGAAAGAGGTGGTGGTGTCATTCGCCTGGACGGTCTGATAATCGACGAGGAATTGGTCTAACAAGGTCCCCTGATACCAAAGGGTGATGTCTCTGCCTGTGGCAGAAAGGGTGAGCTTGCTATTTGTGGCTCCGATAACCCCGATATTTTGGAAGTAATCGTAGCTACTAAGCCCATATCTGGTGATTACGACAGCCTGTCCACCTGTGACGACAATATTGTCGACATTGAACCATTCCGGTACCGTACCAGGGGTACTAGCCCCTGATAAGGTAAGGTTACCGGTGAATATCTGGTCCCCGATATTAGAGATTTCTAGCCGATCGGCATTGCCTTTGAGGTAGACTTCGCTGAGGACCAAATCTCGTGCTCCCTGGACAGAGGAGCACAAGAATAAGGCAGACAAGACACCTATGATGAGATATTTCATTATCCAAAATATTAGCGGATAAAATCTATTTCTCTTGGCTTTCGTCATCTTCTTCCGTGGTTTTCTTTTCGTTCCCATTTTTCTTGAGGGTCCGAGAGATCTTATTGAAGATGGTGGCCAGCTCTTTGGCCTCTGTAAAAAGCACTTCTAATTCAGCTTTCTTGTCTTTGGAAGTCTCTGTGATGAGTTCCAACCGATAGCTTGCCGCGTTGAGCTCAGATTTGCACATATTGATCTTGAAGGTAAAGGCTTTTTTTGTGGTTGCGGCGCTCGCTTGAACATATTCTGAACCCGCGTTAGTGCCGGCTTGGACACATTTTTCTACGCTATTGCGGTTGATGGTAGAGAGCGTCAATCCTTGGGCTGTGGTGACAAGATCTTTGCTGAATTGCATAAGTCTTTTGGTAAGTTCTGCTTTCATGAGAATAATCTGGTAAATAATAAAAATAGCATTCCGTGATGAAGATCACGGTGCTAGAAGGTGGTCACATACAAGATGCAAATGGGGGGGGTATAGAACTTAGAGCTTAGAACTTAGTTGTTTGAATTTTTTTGTCTAAGGTCTAAAGGCAAAGCCGTTACTAAGCACTACCATCTACAATGGCTTTCGCAATCTTATCCTTGGCCTGGCAGACAAGAGTAAGGCGTTTTTTTGTCTTTTGTTCCTTCCTGAATCAGACATGATCTTTGAACGCCTGAAGCAGGTGTTTCTCAAATTCCGGGGCTTTCTGATCGATCAAGAGGTCCTGGAAACGAGAGACATAATATCTTGCATTATCGTATTGATCGTGAGTCCAAGCGATGGGCACCATAAAGAGTTTCATATCATAGAGCTTCTGTTCTGCTAAGGAAGTCGTGCCTGCACGAGTGAGTCCGATATCGGCGCGGTAGCAAAGCGCTCCCATCTCTTTTTGAGAGAAGAATTCTTGTGCGAATACATTAGAAAAACGCTCGAATTCAGGCTTGAGATCGCTATTCAAAATTCATAGAGAGAGGATGAAGACGAAATTGGACATAGTCGCAGGATCCTGATCTAGGATACTGATAAGCGATTTGTAGAGCCTATATGATCCCTGTGATCCTCAGATAACTAAGACTATGGTCTTTTTTTTGGGTATTTTACTCAAAATCTCGCTGATTTTGGCATTTTTTATAGTATTGGTATCATCGCCGAAGGCTATGTCATCAGACAGTATCTGACCTACCGTTTCTGATTTGGGTAATACCTTATCGAATCCGGTGAACACCTTATCGGCAAAACGTGCTGCTATCCTGTTGACTAAGCCTGCATGGGTATCAGATTCGTGCACTATGATCTTTCTCTTCAATATCCTGGCTGCCAATACTACCGGTAAAGCCACATATCAGCCCTTACAGAAAACGACATCGATATGAAAGTGCCGCAATCGGAATAGGGATTGGATGACACCCAACAAAAACGCGAAAAAGTCCCTTATGTTCCTCAGATGGGCTCTTATCGGCGTTTCTCTACGATATTTCCCGGAAAAAATCGACACAAAATGATTGGTATATCACTTGGCTGATAGTTTTTCGCTCACTTTCTTCTCCAGATTGTTGCTGCTTCCAAACCAATAGATCTCTTGGATATGTCTGCTGTATATGTCATGATTGTAGAGATATTCGATCATGCTTTTGACGGGGAAAACGTGGCCTCCTGTGCCTCATCATGTCACGCAGATATTGAGTTTACTTCACTTGTTCATCACCAAAGCCTTGAATAGTAAATGGGGGATTGTCGCCCTAAGACTATGTATGTCGACTTCCTTTTCAATGGAAAAAGCAGGAAAAAATTAGGACAATATATGAAAAAGATAGTTTTCGTCTAGCTTATCACCGATATTTTAGAAGTTGTGGAAGATGTGTTCCTTATCGACGGAACGCGTTTTTCTCTTGATCTCGCTTATCTTTCTCTGATCCATGGTCATTTTGGCCCTATAGAAATCATACTGATTCTGCATGCTGATCCGTTTTCCTTCCGGGTCTCCGAAAGCCGCTCCGAGAAGGATATCCCACTGGATGGTGATATTTCTTTTGCCGTTGATGAGCTCATTGAGTTCACTGATCTTTTTGCCAAGAATCGCAGAAAATTGCTTCTGATTTCGCCCCTTAGCCTTGATTTCTTGAAGGAGATGTCGTCCTGGGTGAATGAGACTATCTGTCATGAAAAATGGATAATGGTAAATGCTAAATGGTAAATGCTAAATGGTAAAAGAACATTGTCCTTTAACCATGGTACATTTTCCACTTTATGCTTCACCTCTTTAGTGAATGTAGACACAAAATCAACAGAATTAGTGAATTTTCTACTTCTGTCTATATCTGATTCACTCATTCATAGATTCTACGAATCTGTGAACTTTCACTGCGTCAATGAATCATCTATCCCTTATCTCCTCATTCACCCTTTTACTGAAATAGCGAATTATTCATTGTTTAAGTGAATCATCGCTTACCCTCCCCCTACCCCCTCCCTAAAAGGGAGGGGGAGAATTCACTACATCAATGAATCTTTCCTTGTATAAACAAAAAATTTCACCTAATCGGTGAAATTTTTCCTGACTCTTGTAACAATGGTGTTTATGTCTTGGTGGCCTTAATCACTACAAAAGAGGGGAACTCCTGAATAAATTGGAGGAATTTTTTATCTAGGATCTTTTTTCATCTGAAATGCCTGGTTGCTAATTCTTCATAATTTGCTACTAAAAATCCGTTTTTCGCTAAGGTATTTATATAAAAACCTATAGGTCTGTGATAATGTGTTGTTTTGTATCAAAAGCCTTTATCGTTTATCCTCTGCAAGGGAGTTCAATATTTCAATAACTTCACATAATGGACACCTTTTGATTTTTTTCTTTCGAATTCAGCAAAGAGGGGATTGGTCATGGAAAAAACGAGGGATCAGTTTTTTTTAAGGACTCTGGAGCATTCTTTGATGGTATCGGCAATATTTTTGATGTCCATGAAGGCCATATTTGAAACAATTCCATCAAAGGAATCGGATTTTATATCTTTAAGCTTAGCTGCATCAGAAACGATATAGGTGATAGGTAATTTTTGAGATTTTTCTCTGGCTATGGTGATCAAATCTTTGGAATTGTCTATTCCTGTCATCTTAGCTCATTTTCTTGCTAAGATCCTTGAAAAATATCATTGGCCACAGGCCAAATCAAGTATTTTCTTGCCCTTCACCGATCATAATAAGGAAAAAACGACGGGATTTATGATTTCCCTGTGATTTACGTCGCCTGTTTCTCCTACTTTGCTATCATAGTCGGCAGCATAATCGTTTCGCTGTTTCATGATTAGTTTACTATTTTAAAACCTATAGACCATAAATGGAGGATTTCTTCTGGTACAGCTTTCCCATACAAGGGATCCCCGATGATAGGAAATCCGATGCTTGCCAGATGGACGCGAATTTGATGGCGGATTCATTTGTGGATGGTGACCAAGAGAATGGAAGTATCAGATTTTTTGTCATACCGATCTGCTTTAGAAGTCTTCAACTTCTTCACTTCGTTTGAAATTGGAGCATCTAAAGTCTTCGGTATAAGTTCGACGTCATGAAAATTCTCGGAAATACTCGAATTTTCATCGCGTCTCTCTATATATTCCAATAATTCCACAAAGGTTTGGACATGATGTTCTTTTCATCTTCCTTTGATAAGGTCTTTGGGGGATTGGATGGCGATCATTTTTTCTAAGCCACGATGCATGATGGGATAGGGAATAATCAGCTGAGTCAGATTGCCACGTCACTTCGTTCCTCGCAATGACGACTCAGCAATGTTTCAAAAAACTTGGGCGATATAGTGTTTTTCTACCTTATTTTGAGCCTGGAGTTGTCTATATTTGTCAAAAGTAGACAGATCTTTCGCGAAATACAGGAATCCCGCCGTATCGTTATCTAGTCTATTGAGCAGTCCGTATTCCTGTTTTGGTCAAAAGGTCTGGATCAAATTTTGAATTTTGGATTCTAAATTCTCAATTGGATGATAGTCCTGAGGGATGTATTTTTTTAAAGATTGATAGATGGAGAGATTTATAGCATCATAGATGTCCGAATCGTTTTCTGCCATGTGCTCTAGGAAAGATTTTTCTTTGCCGAAAGCGCTCGGAAGGCCATGAGGCTTCCGAAAAAAGAGGAAATCTTTGTTTTGGTAGGCGATGAACATGCAAGGAATATATGTATGTCCCAGTTTTTTTCAATCAATAAAAAGCCCCCGGAGGGGCTTTCTTATTTATGTCGCTAGATTGCCACGTCACTACGTTCCTCGCAATGACAGCTCCTAGTCTTTGGATTCCAACATCGCTTTCCTTTCTTCTTTGTACTTGCCCATCAAAATATACGCCAGTGGACCATTGAGGAAGATAGAGGAGTATGATCATGCAATGATACCGATACCTATAGTGAAGGCAAAATCCTTGATAGCTCCTGTCCCTAAAATAAACATGAAAGCTATCACCAATAATGTAGATACGACTGTCCCGATAGATCTTCTCATGGTCTGTCGAAGACTATCTTCGAATATCTGCCCAAGCAATACCCCTTTGTGGTGGCCTTTGAGCTGCATATTCTCCCTTACCCTATCGAAGATGATGATAGTATCATTGATGCTGTATCCCATGTTGGTCAAGATGGCGATAATGAATATCGTATCTACCGCGACGGTAGGATTGATCATCATGAGAAAACCATAGGCACCTGCAGGGATAGAGATATCGAATATCATGGATATGATGGTGACTACTGCCAATATGCTTGGAGAAACGGACTTTCTAATCGTGGCAAAAGAAAACATCATGTAGATTGCCATCAAGATCAGTCCGATAATCAATGCTTTGATTGCCGTAGACTGCATATACCCTCCGACACTCGGTCCTGTGATTGATTGTTGGATTATCTGCTGTGGCCCTGTGATATATTTACCCTCTATGAGTAAGACCTGGACATCTTTCGATAATTCAGCTACCTTTTCATCAGTCTCTATATTGGTCACTATAGAAATAGTAGTTTCCGTATTCGTTCCCTCCAAAGACACCTTGTTGTCTTTGAATCACTTATTTTCCAGGTATTTTGTGATAGAGTCACTTACCTTGGCCTCATCTAAGGTGTCCGCCACGGTGATCTTGACTCAACCGGTAAATTCTTCTGAAAATCTTGCATTCATAAAAAAAAGCGTCCGAGCGCCTATCAATAACATTCCTCAAACGAGGAGCCAGAGATAAGATTTTCTGATAATATGAAATCTTTTGATCATAACAGATTTTACAATTTAAAGCTTGTGTCTGTTTACTTATTTACGTTTATATTTCAAGTTTAGTTTCTTCGATAGTTAACAATTAATAACTAACAGTTAACAGTGGCGGTATTTTTTTATATTGTTAGTTATTCACTGTTAGTTGTTAACTGATTATAGAAGTTTTTGGCAGCTTCTTCCTGCGCTTTCTTCTTGTTGGGGCCAAATCCTTCCGATTTCTTCTCGTCCAAGACATAGATGTCCGATCTGTATTCAATGACATTGTGCTTGTCGTCTACCTGATGCTCGACATCTCTGTATTCTGGGAGAACTTTGTATTCTTTCTGCACCAATTCCTGGATCATGGTCTTATAACTCTTGACCGGCTCTTTCTGGATATCTTCTATCTTGATGTAGACATATTTTTCGATGAATTTTTCTGTCTCTTCTATCCCTAAATCTATGTACATATATCCTAGCAAAGATTCTAAGCAGTCGGAGATGATGACGTCTTTTTTTCTCCCATCATTTTTTTCTTCTCCCTTGCTGAGGAAAATCATCTGATCCAGACCAATGTCTCTCGCCACCTGGGCAAGATTTTCTTCTCTGACCAGCGCTATCTTGTAGAGCGTGAGGTCGGATTCGGGCATTTCCGGATGCTTGAGGAAGAGGAGTTTGTTGATGATAGCTCCGAGAATTCCGTCGCCCAAAAATTCGAGCCTTTCGTTGTGTGCATAGATATTTTTGTAGTCGGCAGAAAAGGACTTGTGGATGAACACCTGGAGAAGAAGTTCCTTATCTTTTATCTGGTTGGCCGGTAATCAGAGACCTGTAACGTAGTCTATGATCTTAGCCTCATTGTCGATGACGATCTGTGGAAGCATGAAGAATGTGAAAGGGTAAATGATCCGTCATTACGAGCCTTTAGCTGCGAACGAAATGTGGCAGGAAGCGTGGTAATCTGGATCGATAATAAAGCAGCAGATTGCCACGTCACTTTGTTCCTCGCAATGACGGCTGCTTTATTTATAATAACTGAATTTGCCTGCGTCTGTCCTATCCAAATAGGAATTGCCCAGTACCAACACCAATTCGGCTCCGGTGGTCATAGTGATGAATTCTCCAGTGCCTAATTCCGGCTCGACGACATTGTCAATCGGCAAGAAATTCCTTAGCGTCTCTATCGTGTGTTCGTATTCTCCCGTGCCTATAATGAATACCGTAGTACCTGTCAGATTCTCTTGTGCGTTTTCTACGTTTATCACTTTGAATGCATATTTATTGAGCTTGGAAGCGACAGCTGCTGCATGTCCATCGGGTTTTCTCTTGACCTGATTGGCGTATTTTTTGTCTATGCCATTTTGGATGACGATCTTGGCATCTTCTATGAGATATTCTTGATTGTGCAGGATATAGAATGCGAATTTGTGGATATAGTCATAAAATGAGAGATCATTGCTCGGACCTACTGGGATCATCACCGCCATACCATCGAATAATTCTCTCGGCGGCGCTATGAGGAAGCAGGCCGGATAAGAGCGTTTCCGAGCAGCATTGGAACAGTCTGTAGTGAGACCAAACGAGAATATATGATCCAAATCATAGGCAAATCTCGACATGCCAATCATCTCATCAGATGAGATGTTGGTTTTTACCATCGCAGTGTAGCTCTTGTAGAGATCTTTTATCTTGGATGGGCTCAGGAGAATGTCTTTGGAGGTGATCTGTTTGATGATGGCTTTGACGATGATCTGTTGTCTCAGCGATCTGTCAAAATCCGATGTCGTGTGTCTGGATCTGGCGTACATCAGCGCCGTTTTCCCATCAAGATGCTGTCGACCGGAACCGAGTTGGAATGTCATGATCTGCGTCTCATCGCTCGGATAAGTAGGATCATAGATAGGATGTTCTACATAGACATCTATTCACCCGAGACTATCTATGACACCTTCGAATCCATCAAAATCTATCAGCACATAATAGGGGATTTCGATGCCCATGATTTCCTGTAATTGCTGACTCATATATCTCGCGCCAGTTTCAAATGACTGTTTTCTTCACATCCCGACTGCAAATACTTCGTTGATTCTTCCTTTGATATGTGTGCCGGTGGTGTTTACGTATAAATCTCTTGGCACGGAAAGCATGCTCACTGCGCCTAGTTTTGGGTTTCGCGAAGCTACCATGATAGAGTCGGCCAAACTATTTCCGGCATGTCATCTTCCTCCATATCAGATGATCATGATATTTACATTGCCTAGAGCATCCTTCTTCATCTCGGCTCCCAAGCTTTCGCTCACGATAGTCACTGCTCATTTCCCCAATTGGTTGCCGATGACCTGTGCTCATCTGATGACGTATTTGCCAAAAAATCCTACCACAAAGATGCAGAATATAACCACAAAAATCCTGAACAGATTTCCACCCTTGTTTGCTGGTGCGATGACGTCCTTGTATGAGTCATATTTTTGTATTTCTCAGATCTTTCTACTAGAAATAGTCTTTTTACCGAACATAGCTTTATAAAACTAATTAAATGATGTTTTGCTTGTAGCTAAAAATAGTAGCTTTTCAAGGAGAAGAAATCCCTGCTTAGGACTTCCACCCCCAGATACACATTTCTTATCCCTGCTGGGCTTTTTAAACCTACTTTTGCCATATCCGCAAAAGTAGGCAAAAGGTCTAGTTCTTTGCGAGACTCGCTATATAGTTCAGGTTGCTTTTTGAGAATGTAATCCAGCTCAGACAATTCGCAAGAACCAAAGGTATTGACTGCATTCTTGGTTGGTTTCCTTTTTATTTTTTTTAGATACCCTACAATTATAAAACATTTCGATGAAAACGGTTAAAAAAGTGGCCTAAAATTTGCAAAAAAATCAATTCCAGCTATAATTGAGCTAGTTCGTAAAGTAGAAAGTTTTTAAAGCCTTATGAACCTTTAACTTTTAACTATCTGTTATGGCTCCATCATTTGACATTGAACAGATCTTGGCACTCATAGAAAAGAACGTCAACATCTCTGATCTCCACCTTTCGGGAGGAGAGAGTATCGCCTATAGACTCAATGGCGAAATCATCAGAGAAGAGAAGGCGGGGAAACTGACGAATGAAATCGTCGAAATCATCCTCAGACAGCTTTTCCAATGAAACCCACAGAGATTCGATAAGTTCCTCGGAGATAAAGAGGCTGATTTCGCTTATGTGTCCAAGACCTGAACTCCTTACAGAGTCAACTCTTTCTTGAAGACAGGAAAGATCGGCATCGTGATGAGAAAGATTAATGGAACGGCAAAAAATATCGAAGACCTGATGTTTACCGACATCGCTGAAGGTATCAAGAAAAATATCCTGACAGCGAAAAAGGGACTCTATCTCGTCACCGGACCTACCTGATCAGGAAAGTCTACTTCCTTGGTCGCTATGCTCGAACAGATCAATCAAAATAGAGCTGAACATATGATCACCATCGAAGATCCTATCGAATTCGTTTTCCAGGCACAGAAATGTCTCGTCTCTCAGAGAGAGATCGGCCATGATACATGGAGTTTTGCTAATGCCTTGAGGGCAGCGATGCGTGAAGATCCAGACATCATCTTCGTAGGAGAGATCCGTGATAGAGAAACTGCAGAATCCGCACTAAGTCTAGCAGAAACAGGACACTTGGTATTCTCAACCCTGCACACCAACTCAGCCGCAAATACGGTAAACAGACTTATCTCTTTTTTCCCACCGGAAATCCAAGAAAGTGTCTGTGATAGATTGGCGACTTCTTTAATCGGGGTACAATCACAATTCCTCGTAAAAAGTAAGGACGGAAAATCTAGAGTCGGTGTCTATGAAGTGATGTTGAACACTACCTCTGTAAGAAACAATATCAAAAAAAGAGAAATCGAACAGATAGATAATATCATCGAAACATCATCATTGATTGGAATGATTAACTTGAAAAAATATGCACAGAGATTGATCGATAAATGAATCATCGACCAAAATGAAGTACAGCGGTTGTTTATGGGACAATGAGGAATCTGATAATTAACAACTAACAGTTAACAACTAACAGTATGCGGTTTACTTATTAAAATATATTATGACTGACGCTATGTGACATTTCGTAGGGTGAGGAAAGAGATATCTCTCACCGGAAGAAATCCAGAAGATGAAGAAGAATATGAGAAAGGCTCCATGAATCCACGCGAAAGGCGAGCGCTATCATCTCCAAGAAGAGCAAGAAGCCGACAAAATAATCAATGAACAGCTTTTATCAAATAAAAACAAATAAATGGTAAACGTCGATCTGATCAAACAAAAGCTCCCTCAAGACCTCCGGGACAAGGCACAGCAATATACCATACCGGATGCCTTTTTGGCAAACTCTTCTGAGTTGATAGTTTTGGTATTGAACTCAAAATCTATCGACAACAAAGAAGAGAAGCAGTCTCGATTTAATCTTTTACCGCTCATGACACAAGAGCAGATAAGCAAACTCCATGACATTCTCGTAAGAGAAAAACAGAAGCTGGAAGAGATCGAAAAAAAATATGAACAGAAAAAATCAGACATCAAGAATCAATACACCCAGAAACGACAAGAAGAGGGATACAAGAACAAGATGGTCCAGATCCAGCAAAAGGAAGAGGCTCATCAAGAAGCGCAAGAAAAAGAAGCCGAGAATCTGCTTACGCAAATCTAGAACTTAGACTTTAGACTTTAGACCTTAGATGTTATGAAGTTAAAAAAGAAACACATCCAAAAAATCCACACATATACATTTGCAAGCATCACCTATGGTTTGCTTTTTTCTTTCATCTTCTCGTCTTTTTGTAGTATGCTGTCCTTGATAGCGAGCCCTGTTTCAGCAGCCGAACTGATAGAGGAGGCCTTTATGCCAGCCAAGACCCAAGAAACTATCATCAACCTCGGCAATACAAAAGATGCGGTAGGAAATGAAATATTGAGAGAAAGTGTCGGACTTCAAGACGATCTGTGACAAGGGTGTTTCCTTGTTGGAGGCGATGGTTCAAAAATCGATGGTAACGAAGTAAAAAGACAGGTGTGTGAAATAAAGTACGAATGAAGCTACAAAGGGAAAATCGGCGCGAGCAATGATGAATGTATATTGCCCGATGGAAGCACAAGAACCATAAGCAATAGCGATAAAAAAGATTTTTGTACTACGGTCTTATGAGGACAGTGGGATGTTTCTGCCATCTCTTCACAGGCACCGTTGATCGTAAGAATAACGAAATTCTTACTCAGGATCACTATCGTGCTTTCTATCACTATGGTCATCTACAGCGGTATTATGTATATCGTGGAATCATCTAAGGGCGCAGAAGTCAAAGAAGCCACAAATAATCTGATGTATATTATAGGATGAGTGCTTTTGGCGCTGATGAGCTTAGGACTCATCGAGCTTATCTCTTCATTGACGGTCAGCTCTCTGGGCATACAATAATTTTATCATCTTCGGGAATATGATGTGGAAAAAAATAGTTCTTACTCTCTTACTTACTTTGCCTGTGCTGAATACTTTCGCCATCGTGGTGCAAGTACCCAATAGCCAAGGTCAGCCAGACGTCGCTGTCACCGGGCCGACTCAGATCCAAGCGGATGAAAGCTCTTTTTTCCAATTGATCCAAACCGTGAACGAATATCTCCGATTCGGTATCTGAGTAGTCTGTATGGCCGTGTTGATCATCGGTGGATTCAAGCTCATGACCGCAAGCGGCAATCCGGAAAAGATGAAACAAGCAAACAAGCTCCTCATGTGAGCGCTTATATGAATCCTTATCTCTGTCCTATCATACGCTATCATCAGATTGGTGGTAAATCTTTTCTAGACTTTTTCCACAGAGATTATATTATTTTCTCGGGCTATCGGTTTTTTCTTAACATTCCCACAAATGTCTAACAGTGTCTATTTTTTGTCTATGTCTTTTGTGGAATGGGTTTTCTCGTTTTTAACATTGTTTGTTGGTTTTGTATTTACTATGATTATTAATTTTTTTACTTACACTTTATCTTATATAAGCGAATGATGTGAAAAATTCTTCATCTCCATTTTTGAATTGAAAATAGATATCAAATATATATAGCTTAAACACAAATTTATCGTTTAAGGATATTTCTTATGAAAGATATCGTAAAGAGAGTACTTATAAGTTTGATATCAGGAGGTTTGTTGTGATACCTGCTTTTTCTTCTGACAAAATGAGCTATAATCGTTCATGGAGAATTTTTGGAATATAATACTATCTATTATATTATTTTGTCCGCCGTTTGTCTCTATCTTTTCATCCTTTTTGGGATCTATCCTATTGCTCACAAGATGAGCAAGGCGACATTATTCGTTTTCGGTCTAGGACTTATCGTTATCTGAGATACTGTTTTGATCAACAAGCCTACAGATATGGTCTATGTCGGGGATCTTTTTAAGCTGATAGGGGTTGTTTTGACCCTTCTCGCTCGGACCAACGTTTTGGTGACTGATAAGGTCAGAAAAGAAAAAGCCGACAAAAAAATAGAGATCATAGAGGTGTAATTTGGTTAACTAGTGCCCGACGACATGTGGTAAGCAATATAACGCTAGATACTACAAACTACGGACTAAGAACTATGGACTAATGACTATTGTGCGTGTGTATCTCAATTGGCTAGAGAGCTTCCTTGCCAAGGAAGAGGTTGCGGGTTCGAATCCCGTCACGCGCTCCATTAAATTTCGAATGAAAATTCGGGATTTTTTTAATTGGGAAAATGTTCACGAAGTGGATGTCACACAACGTCCGCGGATGGTACGATGTCCGAAGGATGTCGTGCATCCGCTGTTGTATGGTGAGCGGAGCGAACGAAATGTATCCGAAATGGGATGGGCGACTCTCTCAGTATCTGTGAGGAGCTAAAAAATTAAATTAAAAAAATCTAAATTAAATGTTCATGAATGCTTTTTTAAGTATATTTTTTGTTATATTTCTGGTATGATCTAATATAAAATAATCGACTATAAATCATGAATGTTCTTGTATTAATTTTTCGTATTCTTTATTAACTTCCTTTTGGGAATTTGCTTTAAACATTCAATCAAAATCGACTTTTCATCATCATTCTTTTCCTCAAGTCAATTTATTGTTATCTATTTCCCATTTTTTTCAAGAATGAAGAAATTCAGATCTTTTATTATATAACCATTTGGCATAAGCTTTGGGAATTCATTCATCTTTTAATAAATCTGCAAATGAATCAGAAATGCTTGATTTATCCTTGTTTATTTTTTGTCAACATTCTTTGCAATTGTTCTTTGGCTTTATTATTAATGTTTCTAATGCGCATATTTGCAATGCAAAAGATGTTGTATTTAATTTTTTTGGTAAAATTGAATCATAAAACATTTTTATTGCTATGATAATATTTGATTTTATATCTTTTGTAAAAATACCTTTCAGAAACTCATTTTCTTTACATATTTTTAAAGAGACTTTTCAATTAAGAATCTTTTCGTAAGAGTTTATATCTGAAAAATCATCAATTTCAGAGCCGCCTATTATGTGTTCTTGTCATATTTTTGCTTTGTTATTTCATTCTTGGAATCGTGATAATTTTCCATCATATTCCCAATATAAATGCGAACTAAACAAACTTAAAAGTAAGATGATTTTATGAAATTCTTCATTTGATTTTTCCATTTTTTCTCGGATATTATCTTTTTCATTATATTCATACTTATATTCTATTCGTAATGGCACAGGTCGTGGAAATCAGACTTCTGTGTAATATTCTAATGCTGGATATATCTGAAACATCTTGCCTATTTTGATGTACTTTAGACAATCTTCTTTTTTACTTTCCATTCGATGTGACATTATAATTCTTTTATAGAATCATTTCATATTATTTCTTTTGAGATAAATTAGTTTTTTTATTTTTCACAACTTAAGCATTTATTTACTGATATCTTAAATTCAATTTTCTTTGTATTTTTAATTATTTCTTTAGGAATGCTTTCTTCGATTATGTTCTGGAAATTATTTGTTCTTCAGGATTCGATGTTTTCACTTTTCGATTCTGTTTTATAGATTTCAAAACCATCTTTATTAAAAAATGTAAAGTTGAAGGAAACTTCGTAAAGGACCTCAGATAATCATAATAAAGTGGTTTTTACTCCATTAATAGTACTTTCTTTATCTTTCAGATATTCAGAAGGTACTTTACTCTTATCAAGTTTTGCGACTTCAATACTTATCTTGTATCAAAGCACTTCTCAAATATTATTTTCAATAAATTTTGCACTACCTTCAATATTTTTAATATCTGGCAAATTAATCTCATTAAAAATCGCTTCTGTTTTATAGCTAATGGATCATTTATATCATTTTTCATTATCTGGTAGTTCTAACTTTATTCGATTATTTCTCCCTAAAAACATATAAATTAGAAATAAAAAAATACCTAAACTGATTAGGCTTATTGTTAAAATAATTGATTTTCTTTTCATCTTTTTACGTATTATAATATAAAGCTTTCTTCGAACTTTTATTCTTTTTCTAACAAAAATCTAATCTAAAATAAATTAGCTCCTCCTTAATTTCTTTACATCCCATGAGGATATATCATACAACGTTTCATCTATGTCTGATGCCACGATTTACCGTTGAAATCAATTAGGTCGTGGATGTTCAGACTAGATGTGTTAGATGATTGTATCCCCGAATTATTTTCTTTTTTTACTGAAGGAGCCCTCTAAACTAAATTAAAAAATCTAAATTAAGAACGAGGTCTTAGTTATTCTATTTCTGCCACTGGTGGTGTCAGTTTTTTTTTCAGTTGTTTCCATTTTGGAAATAACTGGTTTCTATTCCTTTTCTAGTTCCTCTTCATCTTTTACTAAACGATCAAAATCTGATTCAAATAATCTATCTTGTGTAATTCTATATTTCTCAAACTCGCTTTCTGCGAAAGATTTTGCTATTTCTGCCGATACTTTTCAAGGATTGTCCAATAATTCTTTGTTGTTGAATTTGAGAAATACATCAAGTTTCTCTTTCCAATCTTGCATGGTCATAGGTATTTTGTTCTCTGCTTGGTCTTCTGCATAATCAAGGTACATCGTTACAAAACGATCCAATTTCTTGATTTCATCCAATTCAAGGTAATTTTTTGCTACAACGACATCGCTTTTGATGATTTTTCCTGTTGGAGCTTTCTTCCATGTAGTGAGTCACATATGTGGTTTCTGGCTATCTGCTCTTTTCATAATCAATTCAGGAGCTGTATTTCCATGGATGGCATAATGGAGTTTGTTTTGAACAGTTGCGAAAAATTCTTGTGTGAGCGGAGATTCACTATCATAATCTACAGCTGTTGAGTAAATATCAGTGATTTTTTGATAAAATCTTCTTTCGCTTGTTCTAATTTCGCGGATTTCCCAAAGCAAATCCTGATAGTATTCTTGACCCAAAAATGTTCCATTTTTGAGCCTTTCATTATCTAACACATATCATTTGATGGCGAATTGTTTCAAGACTTTCATTGCTCGTTGACGGAATTGAATGGCTTTTGTAGAATTTGCGCGGAAGCCGACTGCGATAATTGTTTCAAGATTGTAATGTTTGGTATCATACGTTTTATCATTACTAGCAACTATTAGGAAATTCCTAATAGTTCATTCTTGGCTTATTTCTCATGATTCCCAGATATGTTTTAAGTGTTCGTTGATAGTTGGCACTGTTACATCAAAAAGTACTGACATCATTTTTTGTGTCATCCAAAGATTTTTATCTTCAAAGCGAACTTCTACGCTATTTTCTCATGTTGATGCTGTGAAAATCAGAAATTCTGCTGTACTGTTTTTGATTGCTAAATCTTTGTTCATGAGAAGAGATGAAATGATAAATCAGTGCTTTTATATTTCTTCTTCCCCATTTTTCAATCACAAAACCATAAATTTCTATTGAAATAAGTCAACAAATAATTACTATAAATGCCGAAATGGGTTTTTTTTTTGCTGGATTTCTAAGAATCTTGCTCGAAAATTTGCAAAATAAAAAATTCTGACTATAATTGAAGCGTACAATTCCATTTTACCGTTTACCATTCTTGTCATGAAATCAGCTACCAAATCAGCTTCTTTGGAATCAAAACAATATTTTGATGAGCACAAAGAATCTACAAAATCAGAATTACACAAGATTTCTTCAAAAGAAGATCTTTCTGATAAACAAAGAAATGCTTTGACTAAACTTTTGCTTGATGATGTGAGAGCAAAGCAAGGTACTGATGAATTTAAGAAACAAGCCGAAATCAGAAAAGCTGATTACAAAAAAATCAGAGAGCTAGTTATTGAAAGAGTAGGAGATGCAAAGAAAGTTACAAAAGAAGATATACAAGAAGCTGTAGATTTTTTCTATGGGAAATCCGAGAAAAAGGAATCCAAAGAAAAAATGAAAACTCCGCAACTTGAAGCAGAAAATCATAAAATTGACAAATGAAAGTCCAAAAAAGAAAAACTCGCTGAATGATGGAAAGAAGAAGAAAGAACAGCATACATTGATGGTAATGAAACCAAAATTAAAGTCCTTAAAAAAGAACTCGCAAAAGGCGCTTTCGTGCGAGAGTATCAGGATGATGGTAAAATGCCTGCGCATCTTGTAGGAGAACAACTCTTCAACTGGAAAGCCGTGCTTAGTCTTGGATTACAAGACAGATTGCCTACATGGGAAAATATGGTGGCAATGAGATGAGAAACTCAAGAAGAGAAAGACAATTTCTTAAAAAATAATTTCCAAAAAGATTGAAAAAATCTGTTTCCTGGGTATTGGGATCCACATTACGAGACATTCTACAATATTGGTACACGAATGGTTTGTTGGTTGGCAGGCGGTGGTAATGTAGGCCTCAACAAAGATAATATGCTTCCTAACAACTACCGTCCTGAGTTTGGCTTTTCGTTGCGTCTTCTCCAGAACTAGACCACCGAGCCGAAGGCGAGGATTCCGACTATTTGTCTATTTGACTATTTCATCGTGAAAAAAATATCGCTGACGATAAGTTGCAAGGCAACTTATCGTCATTTTCTTATTAGTAATTTTGCCAGAGTTCATTATCTCACGGGATAATGGAGCGTGCATGTCTAGTTCAATAGCCCACTCCGCAGTACTGCGGAGTAGTAAAAGATTGTATCATCGGCTACGATGGTATGACAAAGTTAGTGGCTATGTTTATGTTTCCTGGGTATTGGAATCCAAATAACAAGAAATTCAACAATATTGGTAAACGAATGGATTGTTGGTTGGCAGGCGGTAATAATGTAAAACTCAACAAAGATAATATGAATCCTAACAACAACAATCCTGAGTTTGGCTTTTCGTTGCGTCTTCTCAAGAACTGGAAAATAAGCTGATCCCTGCGGTCAGCTTTTATCAAATCATTCAAAGAAATGCTAGACACAGAAAAACTTCTTTATGATTTGTTTCAGGCATATTATGATACTCGTCAGCGTAAAAGAAATACAAGTTCTGCTGTGAATTTTGAAATGGATTATGAATCACAAATTCTTTGATTACGAAATGATTTAGTGAATGGACATTATATCATTGGTCCGAGTATATGCTTCATTATTCAAGATCCAGTCCAAAGGGAAGTTTTTGCTGCTGACTTTCGTGATAGAATAATTCATCACCTGATTTACAATTATATCTACGAACTTTTTGATCGTTATTTTATCTACGATAGCTATAGTTGCAGACTGGAAAAATGAACGCATTTCGGCATCAAGAGAGTAGATCATTTTCTTCGTTCTTGCTCGCAAAATTGTAGTCGTGATGCCTATATTCTCAAGCTTGATATCAAATGATTTTTTATGCACATCGACAAACATATTTTGTTTGAAAAAATAGAGAAATTTCTTTTTTTGAAGAGAGAAAAACTGGCTATTGATTACGATTTTCTGGTCAATCTTATTCGTCAAGTGGTCTTTCATGATTCCACTCAGAATTGCATTATTAAATGATCTAAATCTGATCGAAATTGATTGCCTGATGACAAAAGTTTGTTCCATTCGCCGAAGGATACAGGACTTGCAATCTGAAATCTCACGAGCCAATTATTTGCCAATATTTACTTGGATGGTTTGGATAAACATATCAAGTATGAAGTGTGATTTTCGTATTATGGTAGATATGTCGATGACTTTGTCATCATCGATACTGATAGACAAAAATTACTTTCCGCAATTCCCAAAATCAAAGATTTTCTCAGTGATAAGCTTCGCTTAACCTTACATCCCAAGAAAATTTACTTTCAACATTACAAAAAGTGAGTCCAATTTCTTGGTGCTTATATCAAGCCATTTCGCACCTATGTCCGCAAAAGAACGATTGGAAATTTTTACAAAAAAGTACAAGAAGTGAATAAAAGTGAAATTTTCGATAAAGAACTTACTCAGTCCATTGTTAATTCTTACCTATGAATTCTTGCTCATTACAAAACTTACAAGATCAGAAAGAAAGTTCTTGGTAATTTTTCAAATACATTTTGGTCGCAATTCCACTTTATGAAATCATATACAAAAGCAATTCCGAATATCAGAAGATTAAAATCTTCGGAAGTGAGAAATCTTTATCTTCAATGATTTTACCATGGCAACTTACGATAATTTACCTGTCTACAAGGTTTCCTATGATTTACTGCAAAAATTATTTTCAGTAGTTCATGACTTCAAGAAAGAATACAAATACACGCTTTGAGAAACGCTCAAAAAAGAAGTCATTGACTTGATTATCGCCATTTATCGTGCCAATGCTCATATGGAAAAACAAAATTTTCTTGAACAGGCGAGAGGACATCTCGAAGTCGTAAGATTATTGATCAGGTTATGTAAAGATTTGAGAGAAATTGATTTAAAAGATTTTGTTGTTATCAATCAAAAGATTGAATCTATTTCTAAGCAGTTAGTTGGTTGGGCAAGGTCAGTGGTTTCTAAAAAAAATTAAACTAAATTAAAAAGAGGGCTCCTTCATTTCTTATTGTTTCTTTGTTTGTTACTGGGGATATGTCATCTAACGTTTCCTGCTCTGCTGATGCGTCGCCGTTCCTTAAAATTTGATATGGCAGGCGATGATATCAGCTAGCAGGTGTTATGTGTTCGTACGAAGATTATTATTCTCTATATTTCTTATTTCCTAGGGGGGTTTTTCTTCTTTTCTTGGTAGTAGAGTATCGATTTCTTTATGTTTTTCAATTCTCTAAAAGAAAGTCTCTCGAAAATTTGCATTTTTTTGGATTCTGATTATAATTAAACTAGTCAATTTTAATTTATAATTTTATACAAATGATTTTAGAAGCTCCTAAAGGAATAGAAACATCTACTGATGAGGAATTAAACTTCTTAAAACAAGAAGTAGAAAATGATAAAGAAAAAAAGGAATTAAAATTTTATCAGGAATGATATAAAGCTGCTAAAATTGCTATAGAGAAGTGACGTGATCTTGCAAAACAAATGGCTGAAAAAAAATTAGTATTTCCTGATTCAAAAGCAAAAGTAGAGGAATGGGCAGAAGAAACTGTCAAAACTTTGCCATATATTTATTTGTTGAAGAAAAATGCAGAAATTCATGAAAATTTAAATAAATTGAAGCACAAAAGATGAGAGAGCTGATATGTCGAAAAAGATGATGTATTAGCTAAGCTTTTTGAAGTGGGTTGAGATTATATATATTGAGACCATGATCAAATGCGTGCACTTCGATGAAGTGAAGAAGCGTGGGAATTCTGATCTAGACAAGATACTTTAAGGGGTATATTAAATAATACAGCTTACAAAACTAAAGAATGAGTTGATAGGGAAGATCCAAAAAAGCTCGAAGAAATTTTTAATTCCAGACCTGAAGTTTTTTCTCCTACTGCTCTTCTTGATACCGGTCATGATATATCGGAGTGAGAATATATGTATGAATTATGAAAATTTATGGTATTAGTGGAGAAATTGAATGAATATGGTAATTAGATATTTTTAAGAATGATTTATATCTTTTTCTAGGAGGCACAAAGGCCTCCTATTTTTTTGCTTCTTTTTTCAAAAGAAGATTGCCCGAAAGGGCAAAACCCCTCTTAGTTTTGAAATATTTACTTGAGTATGACACATAACTCGGCGCTATCTGACATAAGTCAGATAAGCGACGAGTTAATGTATGATGTTGGACCAATATCCTGTTTTTTTTTGTGGAAACCTAAATAATTCCTACTTTTTGTGTTAATCTTTGATTAGGGAGGCCCTTTTTCCTTCAAGGTTTTCGTTGATATAGATGACTTTGGCATTGGATTGGCCGACTTTTTCTAGGGTCTCGATCCTGCTACTGTTGAGGAGGAAATCTAAAATTTCTTTGCCGCTTAAATCTTTGTCCATTTCTTTGATCTGTCCGATAGAATCTTTAAATCCTTTGGCTATCGCTTCTCTTTGGAGCGCCATACCTTCTCAGATCAGTTTTTTGACTTCTTTTTCGCCTTCTGCAGTTAAGATCTGTGCTTGTTTTTTTCCTTCCGCTTCGGTGATAGCCGCGGTCTTATTTTTTTGGCTGGCAACGACGTTGTTCATGGCCTCTATGACTTTTTGGTCGAGTTGGATATCTACAACCTGGACACTATCCAGTTCCATACCAAATTCTCCCAACTTATTGCTCAGGGTTTCCTTTATTTCGTCTCACATTTCTGTTCTTTTGCTGAATATTTCATCATGCTTAAATTCGAAAATGCTTGCTCTGAGCTGTTCTTCGATCATGGATTTGATGGTCTGAACCACGTTTTCGTTTTTGAAGAGCGAATCTTTGATGGATTGGTCATCAGATTTTACTTTGTAGATGACGTTGAGGTCAACACTGGTCTTTACGTTGTCTTGGGTGATACCGTCGACTTTGATAGGTAAGTTATTTACTGCCAGATTTTGGCGTTTTACTCTAGAAAATAGCGGTATGATCATATTAAATCATTCTCTGACGACTCTTTTGGGTTTCCCAAGGAAAATAACCACTCCTGCGGTGTTTGGTCTCAGGATTCTGATAGAAAGGAGTAGTAAGAAGAGGATAATGCCGATGATTCGTGGGTACATGGGTGAGCTGTTATGTGGTAAAAGCATATTTTTCGTAAATATAGCAAAATGAGGAACAAAAACAATGCTGGCTAGCATAAAAAATGTCAGATTTTTTGCTTTTTTCGGAAAAAGGGATATACTTAAAATAGACGAAAGTCTTTATTTTCTGGCCGCGTAAATGACACCAGAACAACAAAAATTACAAGAAGACCTCAACATCAAACAGGCCGAGCTCGATGCGCTCAAGGCTAAGATTTCTCCTAATCAAATAGATATCCAAAAACAAAAAGAACTGGAAGCGTTTATCGCTGAAAATAGTAGCAAGCTACAGCTTCAAAATACACAGATAGAAGTAAATACTGCCATTGAATCGTCTATAGATTCTCGCCGGAATTATAATGAACTCATCAAATGATCTACTATAGAAACACAAATGAAGGCGCTCAATAAAACTGATGCCCAAATCGAGCAATTTGCTTTGCGTATCGATGAGGTCGTGAGAAAATATTATGATAAAGAATTGGTGGGTTTTCCTCCTGCGATAATCAATGGTATGGTGGCCGGCACTCAACCACTTATGATTGAGGCTTTTGCTGCTTCGTGAGCTGCGTCTTCAGAGGTATTTGCCGCTACCGCAACGGGATTGTCAGACACATGAATCGGTAATATGTTTGGTAAAATCACAGACTTGATAAGCAATGTAAAAAATAAGGCCTCTGGTTTACTCGGGCCTCTTATGGGTAGTGGGCCTCTTCCTGATTTGGCAAAAAAAATCCAACATCTGACAGCCTTTGTTGTTTTGCACAAAAATGATTTCTCAGACGGAAATATTCCACAACTCGTCAATCCTTGTAAATATAGAGAACTCTTGAATAATCCTGTGCGAAGCACGACCAAAGATTTTGATAAACCAGAAACCT
>Ga0172375_10003540_pt1 | contig 23607 bp, 24 predicted proteins | sample LakKiv1m_FD_114537 | JGI IMG/M metagenome (GOLD analysis project Ga0172375, IMG submission 114537) | Freshwater microbial communities from Kabuno Bay, South-Kivu, Congo - kab_092012_11.1m | ecosystem: Environmental > Aquatic > Freshwater > Lake | place: Democratic Republic of the Congo... | reverse complement strand
CCCTGCATCCGCTTCGGCAAACTGGATGATGAATTTAGCTTTCCCGCTTTCGCCAATGGTTTTTACCGCTGCGGCAGCCACCGGGGGCGTGGGATTGGCAGGGTCGGGTGGCGTAGCTTTTTCGCTGAACCAATGACGGTATTATACATACCCAATCAGCAAGTTACTTTACAATTGTTGAATTTCTTTGTGACGCACCAATGAATGGGACTGATTATAACGGGGAAGGTACCAACCTGTTTGTCAGCATCTGGGATGTGAAGGGGGTAGATTTCCGTCCTAAGAATAGGGGTAATTATAGATTGCAGCTAAGATTTGTTCCTGAGCTTCTTCTCTGCAAGCTGAAAATAAAAGAGTCCCGCAAAACTGCGGGACTCTTTTTATTTATAATCATCAGTTCTTAATCGTGCGCCACCGTCAAAAATCCTGCTTTCTGAATTCCGTTAATATCCAGCAGGTAGAAATAAGTTCCTGCATCAACAATGTTTCCGGCTTTTGTTCTTCCGTCCCAGCAATCGCCCTGGGCTACAGAATCAAAGATGAGGGCGCCCCAGCGGTTATATACCTGCAGGGTAAAACATTCATTGAACTCGCCTTCAAATCCAGGCTGGAAACAATCATTCAAGCCATCGCCATTGGGAGTGATGATGTTGGGAACCACCAGGTCAAATTCAATATTGGAATAATTGTTTGCACTGAAATCAACAATGGCGGTATCTATGCAACCTTCACTATTATAAACTATCAGCGTTACAATTGTTCCGGGTCCTACATTGAAATTTTGTTGAGGGTTTTCGGCTGTTGAAGTATCGCCATTAGCAAAAATCCAGAGGAAATGATCTGCGCCTGAACTGTTGTTGGTGAATTGACCGACTATACCTTCGCAGGAAGGAATATAGTGGGCTGTGAAACCAGCGGTTGGCGCTGCCAGTACTTCAACGGTAAGCTGTGCCGAAGCTTCGCAGCCATTGGCATCTGTTGCCGTTACCGTATAAGTAGTTGTTTCATTTGGCGCAACATTTGGGTTCCCGATATTCGGGTTATTCATTCCGGTTGTTGGCGTCCACACAAAACTTACACCTCCTGAAACGGATAACTGCAAACTGTCGCCATAGCAGATTGCCTGGTTGGGAGCTGCGGTAACTGAGAATATGCTGATGTCAAGCGCATCGGTATCCTGGCATCCGTTTGCATCTGTAACGGTAACGGTATAAGTTATGGGTGTAATCGGGAAAGCCAAAGGATTCGCGATATTGGTATTACTCAAACCTGTTCCCGGTGACCAGGAATAAGTTGTTCCACCCGTTGCATTGAGTTGAACGGTATCACCAAGACAAAGCGGCACATCAGCGCCTGCGTTCGCATCAGGAAGAGGGTTCACTGTTATGGTCAGGGTGTCGGTATCCTGGCATTGGTTCTGATCGCCAACGGTTACAACATAAGTAGTAGTAGCTGTTGGATTAGCAACAGGGTTTGCAATATTAGCATTGCTTAATCCTGTTGAAGGCGACCAGGAATAAGTTGTTCCGCCTGTTGCATTGAGCTGAACAGAACTTCCCGCACACATTTCATTATCAACGCCTGCAAAAGCAACCGGAACAGGGTTTACGGTAACCATCACCTGGTCGTCTCCAGCGCAATCGGCACCGGTTTCAATATGTACATTATAGATAGTGGTAACAACAGGAGTTGCAACCGGGTTGGCAATGTTCGCATCGCTCAGGGTTGCTGACGGTGTCCAGGTATAAGTGTTTCCACCGCTTGCATTCAGTTGTGCGCTTTCACCAATACAGATTGAAACATCCTGTCCTGCGTTTGAAACAGGAAGCGGATTTACAGTCACTGTTACCTGGTCGGTGTTTTCACAGAATGGAGCGAAAGTAATGTCGTCTATTCCAAACGCTGTGGGTCCGGTGGTGGTGGTGATGTTTTCAATACATAAAGTGATACTTGTATTATTTCCCGAATTCCAGATATACTGGAACTCGCTCCAGGTTGCCACGCCAAACGGAGGAGTGGTAAAAGGAGCGCCTACCGGTGTTCCGTTAACTGTTAATTGCAGCAGCGCAGGATCGTCAAGCACCAGCGTGCTTAACCATGTGGAGAAATAATAATCCGTATTGGTGGCGACACCAAAACTCTGGCACCACACATCCTGACCGAAAGTCATGTTGGCGCTTACGACCATAAAATCACCGCTGCCTCCATGTCCCAGACCTGTAAATGAAGGATCGGCAAGAGAAGCGTCATTGGTAATGGTATAAAGACCGGAGTTGGGTGTTGTTCCGCTATAAGTATAACCGGAAGAGAAACCGGTGTTGCCTCCGCTGAAATCAGGATTAACCACCTGCTGACCGCTTGGTCCCTGAACCAATACTGAATACGTTGTTGTGGTAGCAGGGTTTGCAAGAGGATTTGCAATGTTTGCATCACTCAGCCCTGTTGCAGGAGTCCAGGTATAAAATGCTCCACCGCTTGCATTGAGTTGGGTGGTATCGCCTGCACAGATTGCAACATCTTCGCCTGCATCAGCAGGAGGGAGCGGATTTATTCCAACTGTTACGGTATCAGAAGAAGAGCAACCAATCTGGTCGGAAACAATCACGACATAAGTAGTAGTTGAAGGCGGTGTGGCAATGGGGTTTGAGATGGTAGTATCACTCAATCCGGTTGAAGGATTCCAGAGATAACTTACTCCGCCTGAAGCCTGAAGTTGCGCACTGTTTCCTTCGCAAATCTGTACATCGCCTCCTGCATCAGCCACCGGCAACGGGTTAACAGTAACAAGTACACTGTCAACTGAAGTGCAGCCGCTGCCATTATCAACATTGACATAAAACAAAGTGGTTACAGGCGGGAAGGCAACAGGGTTGGCAATTGTTGCATCATTTAAGTAGGTTGCCGGTGTCCATACAATTGAAGTGCCGGTTGGTGAAACAGAAAGTTGTGCCGTATCGCCAAAACAAATAATAGTATCAGCATTTGCTATCACTGCAAACACATCCACAAAAACACTGTCGGTTGCGATGCAACCATTCACATCGGTGACAGTAACATAATAAGTTGTGGGGAAGTTAGTCCAAACCTGGGGGTCAGCAATATTCACATCACTGATGTCTGTTGCGGGAGCCCAAACATAAACATCACCGCCTGTAGCGAATAATTGTGTGGTATCGCCCTGGCAGATAAAAACATCTGTACCTGCATTAGCCGTTGGCGCAGGAAGCACGGTTACAAAGATTGTATCCGAGTCAAGGCATCCATTCCCGTCATCTACAGTTACAATGTATTGTGTATCCGCAATTGGTGATGCATAAGGATTCGCAATAGTATCATTGCTTAAACCTGTTGAAGGAGACCACGAATAAGTTACACCACCTGACGCATTCAATTGAACAGAATCGCCTGAACAGAACTGAACATCTTCACCTGCGTCAGCCACAGGAAGCGGGAAAACATTAACAATAACTGAATCAGAATTTACGCAGGAGTTATTGTCTTCAACAGTTAAAATATAGGTAGTTGTTACAACAGGATTAGCAACAGGATTGGCAATAGCAGTATCACTTAAACCCGCTGAAGGAGACCATGACCATGAAGGACCACCGCTTCCGATTAGTTGCGTATCATCACCAAGACAAAGGTTAACATCCTGTCCTGCATTAACAAGCGGCAAAGGATTTACGGTGATGGTAACCTGCGCCTGTGCATCGCAGAAAGTAGAGAACACAATGTCATCAAGCCCGAAATCATTTCCGCCCAATGTGGTGTTTTGGTTCAGGATACAAATGGTGGCTGTGGTGCTGCTACCTGAGTTCCATGTTGCAAAGAACTGCACCCAGTCATTAAGCGAAGATGGCGCATTAAATGGAGTTCCAAGTTGCACACCGTTAATTGAAAACTGAAGGATAGCAGGGCTGCTGAGAACCAAAGTGCTTACCCAGGTTGAAAAAGCATAATCAGTATTTGGTGTAACAGGAACGGTCTGGCACCATACATCAACACCGGGAGTTCCTGCTCCGTTCACTACCATAAACAAACCTGTTGGCGGGTTGGTATGGTCATTTCCAACAAAACCCGGGTGAACCGTTGAAGCATCCGCAACCACCGAATAAGTGCTTTCAGGCTGTAAATTATTAGAGAAGGTGTAATCGCTGGAGAAGGCTGTATTGCCCTGACTGAAATCACCGTTATTCACAAGGTTTCCGCTGGGACCGGATACATCTAATGTATAAGTAGTAGTTTGTGTGGGACAAGCCACCGGGTCGGCAATATTAGGATTACTCAGTCCTGTTGCCGGAGACCAGGTATAAGTTAAACCACCGGAAGAAAATAGCTGAACACATTCACCCGCACAGATGACGGTATCAGGTCCGGCTGTGATATTGAGAGGAGGGTTAATAGTTATTGTTAAGGAATCAGTACCTGTGCATCCTGCTGAATCGGTAACAGTAACAAAATATTCAGTAGTTACCGATGGGCTGGCGATAGGATTTGAAATATTAGCGTCACTCAATCCTGTTGTTGGATTCCAGCTAAAGATAATACCTCCGCTTGCACTGAGCTGAACCGAATCGCCATCACATATTGTGGCATCTGGACCGGCAATAGCTGTAAGCGTATCAATCAAAGTAAGGTTAAGAATTGAGGTATCACCGCAACCTGTTACATTATCAAAAGCTATCAGCGTTACCACATAATTACCAACGCCTCCATAAGTATGGTTTGGCTGATACTGTGTTGAAGAACCTCCATCGCCAAAATCCCAGTCATAATTGGTAGCGCCTGTACTGTTGTTGGTGAACTGAACAAAATTTCCACACTGGATATTTGGTGTAAAGAAAGAAGAAATAACCTGTACGTTGCAATTGGCTACCGTGAACTGGAAATCGCGTTGCACGGTATTTATTATAACTCCGTTGCGGATTTCAGAAACACAAATTCCTACCACAAACGTTCCGATGGTAGAGGGTGTAACAATCAACTGACCTGTTGTGGGATTGATTGTAAGAGGAGTGGTGCCTCCCATCATATCGTTTAAAGAATAAGGATTCTGCCAGGTAACATAGCCATAAGGCGGAGGGTCTGGAATAAAATTGTTTCCTCCCGGCTGGTTAGCATCTAAACCGTCATGAGGAGTACAAAGAGAATAAACAAGCTGGTCGCCATCGGGGTCTGTTGCGCTGTGGTCAAAAACAAACTGCAGACCTGAACAAAGGTAAAGCGGGGGAAGGTTGGTGAATACCGCGCTGCTGTTGTTTCCCACTTGTGTTGCATTGGGAATTTGTGTATAAAAAGTGGAACCAACATCACCGGGAGTTAGAATATTCTGAATAATGGCATTGCGGCAGCAGCGCTGATAAGCCATCTGGTAGCCACCGGCAATGGGAGGCAGAGTAACCGTACCTGTGTAAGTGGTTACCTCTGTACAAATATTGGTAGGCGGTGTGGTACAGGGGTTGTTAATGGTTCCGGGAATCTGGCTCACCGTACCCAGCGCCATTGATACAGTTGTTACCTGCTGGTTGCTGCTGTTAAAAATTCCTACTACTGCAGGATCATCAAAGGGTGCCTGCCCTCCGAAACAATCGCGGTAAACGGTAAGATAAATCCGGTACTGGTTACTTCCCAGGTACTGGTAGGTAAGCGTGCCGCCAACAATATGCGTTGCAAAACTTTCAATGCTGATAGCTGAAAGAAGAACTGCGAGCGAGATGATGTGTAGAATTTTTTTCAATTTCTTGTAGTTTTATCCCAATAGTTATTTTGGGGGTGAAATTATATTCAGAATTCAGGGAAACAATATTATTAAATAAAATGAAACAACTATTTGTATTACTGAATTTTAATTAACCTTTAAAGGTTAATTATTCTCTGTTTGTTCCGTCACCGTAGTTTTCTTCTCTCAGGAAAGTGCCGTCAGCATTCCAGAAACTCCATATTCCCTGCCTCACATCCAAGGCATAATAACCTTCGGTTTGCCGCTGTCCGTTATCATGAAATGTGATCCATTTCCCATATTTTTTTCCACTGCGGAATTCTCCTTCTTCTTTTTTTATACCGCTTTCATAATAAAATGTCCATTTTCCGTTTTCCACCCCGTCAATAATGTTTCCTGTTGATTTCAGTCTGCCGTTATTATACCAGTTTTTAGTTTGCCCGAATCCTACATTGTCCACATAAACTGTTTCGCTCTGTTGGTTTCCGTCTTCATACCACGATTTCCAGGTTCCGTTTTTTTGCCCGTGTTCATATTGCCCTGTAATGCGCGTTCTACCTGTATTATACATGGCTGAGAATTGTCCGTCAGGCATTCCGTTCTTAAAGTTGTATTCTTCCACCATCTGTCCGTTCATATCATAATCACGATAAAGCCCTTCCTGCACATCATTTTTATAGTGCGCAAGAGTCCAGACTTTTCCGTTTTCATAAAACTCCTGCCATTTGCCTTCTTTCTTCCCGGCTTTGTATTCGCCTTCGTTCATTTTATTTCCGCTTTCATAATATTCAGTCCAGATGCCATTCTTTTCACCATTTACTATCGCCCCGTTTGATTTCAGTTTCCCGTTGGGATAATATTCTTTCGTAACCTGCGAGTTGGCAAAAGCAGTAAGCAGTAGCAGCGGCAGTAGCAGTACCAATCTAAAACCGACAGCACTGCATACTGCATACTGCATATTGCCTACTTGTTTATTATTCATAATTCTGTTCCCTGATTTTTGTTCCGTTTTCATAAAACTCTTCCTTCATTATATTACCGTCAATATACCAATGTGTCCAGGTTCCGTTAAGCGCATCGTCTTTATATTCTCTTTCTTCCTGTTTCTGCACTTCATCATACCATGTAGTCCATTTTCCTTCTTTTCTGCCATTTTTGAAATAACCCTCAAAAGTCAACACCCCGTTCATATCATAATATTTGAACAGCCCGTTTTCCACACCATTCAGAAAAGCGCCTTCCTTGCCGGGTTTACCATTTTCATAAAAAGTCTTCCAGGTTCCGTTCAGCACACTGTCCTGAAAATTATATTCGCTTTTCATGTTTCCATTGGGATAAAACATGGTTTCTTTTATCAGCTCGTTTTTCTTTCCCTGATATGAGTAAACATGTTTGGTTGAATCGGCATCATACTGTATTGCTTCCGTAATCTTTTTATTGGAAACACAGGAAGGAAGAAAGCAGTAAGCAGTGAGTAGTAAACAGTAAACAGTAAGAATTGATTTGGTGAACTGCATTGCGATAGATGAACCTGTGTTATTCAGGGCGGTAAAAATAGGAATTATTAATTGTTCTGGCTGAATTTTTAAAGTGGTTTCATTCCTGTATCCCGGAAACAATCAACCGTAAACAGAATTACAATTCTGGCTGCTGAATCATTTTTACTGAAACACCTGAGAACACAACAAACAAACTCAACATAATTAATACATGTGAAATATCGTTGAAATTAAAATAGGCGTGCAATGATAGTTTTGCGCCATGCACAATTCCAGTCAGAAATGAAATCAGAATTCCGTTTGCTATCAGTTTACTTTCTTCTGATTTTTTTGAATCAATAAAATGAAGCGCTATCACCGGAACGAGACCAACAACATTATTAAGTACAACCACTAAAAAATCCTGGTAAAAAATTACTGCCGCCAGGAATATGAAAATCTGAACGATATAACTCTGCTTCCACCATTCGCGGCTATTTATATTTTGCAGAGCCGTATGATAGGTTGCCATCTGAACAGAGAAAACAGCAAAGCCATTTAACACCTGCATACTTATCCAGCATGATTTATATTCCATTCCCTGGTGAATAATAAATAGCGCATGAGAAAATCCTCCGAAAAAAGCTGATAATCCAAAAAGCATAAAAAAAGCTTTCCACCAGTTGATGGCGACATTGTTTCCTTTATTCCTCAACTGAAAGAAAAAAAAGAGGCATAAAAACGTAATGATAAAATCGGTAAGCGCTGTTACCGGCTCATGAATTGCGAAATCAAAAAAAGTGATTGTTGTATCTGTCATCAGTTAAAATAAGCCAGCAAAAGTATCATTAGTCTTTACATCAAAAAAAAACCGGCTGATGAGAGCCGGTTTTCTTTTACAGTTATTCCGTATATTATGGTAATGAGTTGAGGTAGGCAATTTCCGCAGTATCTAATGTAAGCCCGTAATCAGTAACATTCCAGATAATGGATTGAATATTATATTCTGAACCGAAAGGATATTGTTTGGGAGCCATGATAGTTGAAATCTGGTTCAGGTCGGGATTGTTGGTAATGGGACCAATATAATACACTGCATCATAACTGCTGGGAGATAAAGTGTGATTTAAACAATATGCTCTTAAACAGGCAAACGCTGTGTCTAACGCAGGAAGCGGGATATAAACAGATTGCAGAATATATCCTTTCTGATAAATACCGAGTGAATCAATTACATCTAACGAATCGCAGAAAATTAAACCGCCTGGTATAGTTAAAGTAACATCAGTACCAAGAGAATTATAAAACTGAATATAAAGATTAACATACGTGCCTGTACCGTACTCTGTATAATCATTGGTTTTTTCAGTACTTACCGGGAAAGGACCGTAATAAGTATTCTTATCAACTCCCTGCATTTTTTTTGCATCACCACCACGGATACTCCCTATTATATGCACATTGGGAGGCAATGTAAATTGTGTTCCTGTGGGGAATCCATGTACCTGACCTAAACCTGACAATGTATTCTGGTTTGGAGGAGGATCGTTATTATCTTTTTTGCAGGAGGAAAAAAGAACAACAGATAAGAAGAGAAGAGTGATGATTTTGTTCATGACAGATGGATTTAGTTTGTAAATAATTTCTGAAGAGCCGCAAATATTTGCGCGCTAAAATTAAGCATGTTAAAAGATATAAAACATGACAGCCATCATACTTTGAAACAAATAGCGAAATTATTTATTGATAGGAATTAAGGCTAATATAAGTGAAAAACAGTTTGATTTCTTTTGAAGCAGCACCCGTAATTTTAATAAATTACATATATTTCGCCCATTAATTTATTTACACTATGAAAACAGGTACAGTAAAATTCTTCAACAGGGTAAAAGGTTTTGGATTTATCAAAGAGGATAATTCTGAAGCGGAAGTTTTTGTTCACCACAGCGGATTGATTGATAAAATAAAGGAAAACGACAAAGTGGAATTTGAAGTGGAGGAAGCGGAAAGAGGACAGAAAGCGGTGAATGTAAAGTTAATCAGTCAGCAGGAGTAACCAGGTTTTTTCTTTGCGTTTATGTGGTAATAATTTAGCTGCCTACTTAAATTTTTCATCCCCCACCTTGCAGGGCATGATGTAGGAAATGGTTTGCTGGTAAAGCATTTTGCGGTTGCGGTCGCTTATCTTTATCTGTATGGGGATACCTCCTGTATGCAGTTTTTCTGAAATAGCGATAAGTCCTTCGTTCATAAATTGCGGGAAATCTGAAGTGTGTAATTCAGGGTCGTCAGCAATCCAGTATTCGGCAATTTTATCGCCTTGTTCAATGGTGTATTTAATGCAACTGAATTCATTGATTACTTTGTCGCCTTCTTTGTTCAACATTTTGTAAGCGCTGAAATCAAAGTCGGTTTGTTTCAGTGAATTTCCGGGAATGTTTATCCTTCCTCTTTCGTTTATCATTTCTGTCTTACCTTCTTTGCTCAGCAGGCTGTAAGTGCCGTTCATCTTGCTTCCTGAGTTTACATAGTTGAGCAGGTGTTGCCCGTTTTTCATATACCAGGTAATATCAGATACTTCATTGCTCACGCTGTTTTCGCAACGCATCACAATTTTCCCTTCAAAACCGTTTTGGGCGAAAAGATTGAAAGTTGAAAGGATTGTAAAGATTGAAAAGATTAGTTTTTTCATTTTTTTTATATTTAATTGCCCTTCGACTACGCTCAGGGTGACATTTCGTCTTTTATTTATTTCTTACTCCATTAACTGATTACTACTGCTGCGTACTCCCACTGCCTGCTAATTCCCTACCTGTCCTTTCATGAAAGAAGTCTGGTAAATGTTATCAAGTATATTGGTATTGTTTCCGTTTCTTTTTATGGCAAATCCTCCAATGGCAGGTGTTGCATAAGGAATAGGAATAGGAAGCGGAAGATTAGTTACCACCGGAATCTGAACATTACCCACAAAGGGAATATTCACATTAATATATGCAGAAAGATAAATGGTAAAATTTCCTGCACCACCCGGGTAACCATAATTGCCTCCATCGCCTGCATCTGCAATAGGTGTAATGGTGATAGTAGCCGGACCTGCATTAATAGGGATAGGATAGTTGAGGTAACCACCTGCACCACCCAGTCCGAGCATGCCGCCTGTGCCGCCCTGTCCCGGATTGTAAACCGAAAGACCTATAACTCCCGGAGGCGAATTGCCGCCATAACTTACACCGGCACCGCCACCACCGCCAGCGCCAAGAAAAATTCCGAAGGTGATGAAATCAGCCGGGGGAGGAAGTGTGTAGCTCAGATCAAAAGCCATTGCACTGCCACCGCCACCGCCACCGAAGATCAAACCGTTGTTTTGTATTTGTGCATCAATCGTAAGGTTAATGGCGTGACCACCATTGTCGCCCACTCCTGTTGTTGGAGGATTGGTTGTAGGGTCGTAAGAAACGCCACCGTTGCCTCCTCTGCCTATTATTTCACCGTTATTCAGGATCGAAACTAAGGAGCCGGGGAAAATATTTCCGGTAGTAAATGCCGGGGTAATATTGGTGTCGCTGGTTAATGTAACACCCGGCTGCACTTCAACTGCTATGCAGATAGGTACGTTTTGAGGAGCTGTGGGGTTTTGAACAAAAACGTTTGCGCTAACATCATATTCTGATTCACTGTTTGAAACAGCAACATAATAACAAGGATCAACCGTAAGTGCGTAGATGATATTTTGTGTAGTTGTTCCGCACATAGCCTGTATCACAACGGGGAAAGTTCCGGAAGGTGCAAAGGGTGTGGCATAAAGAACTACAGAAACCACACCGTTTGAAAACTGCGGGTTAGGTGTGATGGTGCCTGAAATACCCGGAGGGAAAGTTCCGATAAAGGAAAGCGCAATGTTCTGAGGATTTCCGTTTGTCTGGGTGATGGTAAGTGTAAATGTAACAGAACTGCTTATTAAACGGTCAATGTTACCTGATAAACTGCTGGCGGAGATATTGAAATAGCAGCCGTCACAGTCTTCAAGATAAACGGGTAGCCAGCAATCGCCATTAAAATATTCAAGAACGCTGTCAGTGGTGTTATAAACAATAAGTCCCTGTGCGGGGCTGATGATGGCATCCCTGTCGGTCTCCGTCATGCGGGGCGGCAGGAAGCCTTTGGTGCTGGAGGTAAGGTCCAGTATCGCGGTTTGATCAGGGGTTAAAGTTCCCACCCCCATATTGTTCTGGGAATAGGAAGAGAAGTATCCTGTTAATAATGCTGAAACAAGTAAACAGCGGGTAAAAAACTTCATGATGAAAATATTAGATTCTTGAATGGATTTGCAAATTTGCCAATAAAATACTGAATTGCAAGAGATATTTTGTAATTATTTTTTCACAAAATGGCTTATCTTCGACCCCGTTTTTTAAAAAGCAATGTACAGGCGAATAATCTTTCTGGTGTTTTTTGTTACAACAATTTCTTTTGCCAAAGCTGATATTGGCGAAACTTTTGACATGCAGCAGAAACGCGAAAATATCATTAAAGAAAATGAACGGATACTGAGCGGAAGGCATATTGACAGCCTGAGCAATGCGGAAAACAGCAGGTACATTGAAAACCTGCACATCATCCGCCTGCTTGATGAAGACATTTTTAAAAGCCAGAAGGAAACGATTGACAGGCTCAGCGGATCTACGGGCTACGACCAGTATATTAATAAATCAATTGCGTTGTTTTGCTTTGCGCTGGCTGTTATGCTCAGCCTGAGCTTATACATGCTTTACCTGATGAACAATAAACTTAACAAAATCAGTGCAAAAGAAAGATCATTCTCTGCAATGCTTGCAGAATTGTTTGCTGTGTTGCTTGTAAATTTCCAGCCTACAGGTAGCAGCAATAAATCGGTTGTTGTAAACCGCTTGATTATACTGGGATTGTTGTTTATGTTTATTTCTTTTCTTGGCTACCTGCTTAAAACATTAGGGGTTTAAAACATCAAGGAATTCAAAAATCTTTACCATCGCAAGTGTATCCAGCTTGCAGTATTCAATAAGGTTATCGCGCAGTTCAGCAATTTTGAAAATATCGGTTTCAGTCTGCAGTTGTTCAAAAGCGCTCATTGCCATGGTGCCGTCACTGATGGATAAATTCCTGTGATTGAAATCAGGAAAAAGTGCGGGCAATACATTCTTTATGGAATGTGAGCCTTTCATTGCTGGATGATAATAATGTCTTTTCTGAAAAGGTTCCATCAGGTCAACAATTTTAACCAATCGTTTTTCTATTTCAGGTTTTAATTCTGGGAAATCATTACCCAGCTTTGCCAGAACAGAACTTTCAAAGGTGCGGTTATAAACCAATATACAGGCTGCTTTTTTTGTGTTTTCAAGAAAGTGGGTGATAAAATCTTTCCTTGTATCATACCCTGCTTCTGCAAGAAATTCAATATGCTGCAAGGGCGCATCTTTTTCATTTTTGTAATGCAGTGAATACTGGAAAGGAATATGCTGGAACGGACTTGTTCCGTCAAACATAGGAACAGCAGGCATAAAGGTTTCTATGTCGAAAAAGTAAAGCGGATATTTTACTTGAGAGAGAAAATTTTTTATCTCCTGGTGATTAATTAGCGCCTGGTTTGAGTTGGTGGCATTTACCTGTATGCGTTGATTCTTTTCTAATGTATAATCAGGAGGTACATCACTTATTTTTACTAAACCATTATCATACATCTCAAATTGTTTCTGTCTGCCCATTCCGGCTATCTCAAACACAGAATTTTCAGGAACATCTTTCCAGCATTGCCCCATAAAATCACAGGTGTAAGGTTCAAAACATTGTGTTCCTATTTTTATATCAGGCGCAGATAAAAGCGCAGCAACCTCTTTCAGTTCATTCACTTTTTCTGCCACCATCTTTTCATTTTTTACGCAATCGCGGAAAACTGAAACAGGCGTGAACAATTTTTCAGATTTTATTTGTCCTTTTCTTACATACTGGTTGTTGAGATGCAGAATAAAAAAATCATTCAACTCAATCCCTGAATTTTTTATCACATAATATTGCAGTGAAGCGTCCAGCCTGTAAACATCGCTCACCCTGGTGGAGCTTTTAACTTCATAAGCATACCACTTTCCGTTACGCTTTACAAGTATGTCAACCGCAGCAAGTACATCATTGAAAATAAAAGCGGCTTCATAAATAATTTCTGTTCCTGCTTCAATCAGTTGCCTTGTCTTTTCCACTGATTCAGAATATTTAAAAACACTTTCGGGCGTGGCATCCACACCACCGGGAAAAATATCACGGGCAATTATTCCCACATTTATTCCTCTCGAAAAAAGCGCCTGCAACGAAGGACTTATTTCATCACGAAGTTTGTAGTTGTGTTTGTAAAAGTAAAGTGATTTTCTGCACTGAACCCCGCGGATGAAAGAAGATTTGGAAAGTATGTGAGCCATTTATAACCGCTTAATTATTTCCATCATCTCGCTCAACATCATTGCCGTTGCGCCCCATACAGCATATCCTTCCACATCATAGAAAGGCGCTTCAAAACTTATATTCTGATAGGGAGTAATCATCTTTTTTCCCTTGATGGTTTCATCTAAGAAATGAGTGATGGGAATTTCAATTATTTTTTCCACTTCACGCTCATTCCTTAGAAGTAAAGGTCTTTTATCTGTTTTACCGATAAAAGGCGAAACTAAAAAATTGCTTGGGGGAATATAAAGATTGCTCAGTTTTCCGATAATTGTAATTTCATTTCTGTTCAGTCCTACTTCTTCTTCTGCTTCCCGAAGGGCAGCAGCAGCAAGACTTTCATCATCCGGGTCGAGTTTACCACCCGGAAAACTTACCTGCCCGCTGTGAACTCCTTCATAAGAAGGTCGCAAGGTAAGCACAGTGTTAATTTTCTCTTCAAAAGGATACAACAGGATAAGAACCGCTCCTTTTCTTGCCTTGCTCAGGTCGAATTGTTCCATATCAATGGGCAGCCTGAAACGTGAAGCCATTTTAAATTGCGCTTCTATTCCCGGCAGAGGTTCGCTCAGCCTTTTCTCAAGAAGTGAAACAAAATTCTGAAACATTGCACAAAAGTATTTATTAATGGAACGCGGATGACGAGTATCAGGTTGATTTTTGCAGATTAGAAATCAGTGTAAATCTGTTAAATCCGCGTCATCCGCGTTCTATTGTTTTATCCGCGTTCTATTAAATCTTATTTTTGCACCCATATGGAAACAAAAGAACAACAGGATTTAGCAATTTATTTAAAACCTACTTATTATATAGACAGCGATTCACCGGAAGTGATTGCTTTTGCAAAAAAACACACTGAAGGTACTACTACAGAAGCTGAAAAAGCGGTGAAACTTTATTATGCTGTGCGCGATGATTTTTTTTACGACCCTTATCACGTTGATTTACGTGCTGAAGCCATGAAGGCAAGTACGACACTCAAAAGAGGTTCAGGATACTGTGTTGAAAAAGCCAGCTTGCTTGCTGCCGCTGCAAGAGTTGTTGGTATTCCTTCACGACTGGCTTTTGCCAATGTGAGAAATCATTTATCCACTCAGAAGCTGATTGATTTGTTGCGTAGCGACATTTTTGTTTTTCACGGGTTCACCGAACTTTTTCTTGATGGAAAATGGGTGAAAGCTACACCGGCATTTAATAAATCGCTTTGTGAAAAGTTTGGTGTAGCTCCTTTGGAATTTGATGGCGTAAATGATTCAATTTTTCATGAATACGATAGTGGTCGCAAGTTCATGGAATATGTTTATGATTTCGGTTCTTTCGCTGATGTTCCCCGCGAGCTGTTTATTAAATCATTGCAGGAATATTACCCGCATTTGTTTGATACCAGCGACCCGGAAGCAAGAGCAAATGGCTGGGTGATGTGATCACCATTGATGCGCATCCTTATCCATCCACTTTCCCTGGACACGCAGGGTTTGTTCAATCACATCGCGCACGCAGCCATAGCCTCCTGCAATGGGTGAAACATAAACAGAGATTTCTTTTATTTCAGTGGCTGCATTGGAAGGACAAACCGGAACACCGGCTTTTTTCATCACTGCATAATCAGGAATGTCATCGCCCATATACAAAACAGTTGAGGGGTCAATGTTATTATCATTCAGATAATCATTAAATGTTTCCATCTTATCTGATACACCAAGAAAAACATCAGCAATACCCAAGCCTTTCAGGCGGGTTTTCACTGCCTCAGAACGTCCGCCTGAAATAATAACAATCCGGAAACCTTTCTTTGCAGCCAATTGTACAGCATAGCCATCTTTAATGTTCATGCGCCTTATCGGCTGCCCGTTCTCAATTAAAAACACTGAACCGTCAGTGAAAACACCGTCCACATCAAACATGAAGGTATTTACGTTTTTTAGAAGTTGTTTAAAGTTGGCTGACATAGTTTTTGTTGTCACCCTGAGCGTAGTCGAAGGGTCTTATTTATTTAATGGTTAGCACCTCGACTATGCTCGGTGTGACAAAAATTATTTAGTTGATTTTATGTGTTCACTTATCAATTTATACAATTCCGCAAGTGCCGGTTCTTCGGCAAGGTAATTCAAATGCTGCTGCATTATTTTTTCATCTCCACGAACAGCAGGTCCTGTCTGCAATTGCGAAGGACTTTTATCCATTACCTGCCTCGCGGTTTCTTTTATCAGCGGACGCAAAATATCAAGCGAAAGATATTTCTCAGCAAGGATTTTCTCAGCAATCGAGTAAAAATGATTGGTGAAATTGCAGGCAAAAACAGCAGCCACATGCAATACTTTTCTTTTCTCTGAATCCACGAAATGAATATTAGATGATATGCTTGCTGCCAGTTCCGACAATGCTTTTGCAGTTGTTTCATTGTTTCCTTCAATGCAAAAAGGAACTTCATTTATTGCTAATTCTTTTTCCTTGTGAAATGTTTGCAGCGGATAAAATACGCCAAAAAATTTTGCATGATTTTGAAACACATTCATGTCAATGCTTCCGGAGGTATGTGCCACTATTGCGTTTCCGGTGTTCAACTTTGAAACTATTTCAGCAACGGCTTCATCTTTCACAGCAACAATTATAAAATCTGCTTCAGAAGGAACGGAAGAAAAGTCTGAAGAAAACTGACTATTTATTTTTTCTGCAATGAGAGAAGCATTTTCAGCATTCCTGCTGATTACACTTAAAATAGCATGTCCAGCCTTTTTCAAAGCAATTGCAAGATGTGTTGCCACATTTCCCGAGCCGATGATGACAATATTTTTTCTGTTCATCAACAGTTTTGATTAGTTATTTTGTTTCAGCCTGTGCCTGATAGCCAGCACTGTTCCAATAATCATAATAAGGCATCCAGCCCAGAGTATGTTAATACCAGGGAAGACAATCGCTTTAAGAATAATGAATTCGCGGGCTTCAGAGTTTTTCTCATAAACCTCCATTTCAATCTTACCGGTCTCAGGAATTAACTTTGTAACTGTAAACTTAAGTCCAAGCTCTGTTATTTCATCTGAGATCGGAACTGCATAAACGCCCTGTATGGTGTAAACAGGATTAGCTGTGAAAGAGTTTTTCTTTACATCTGTTGCCCTCATTTGGGCAGAAACAGCAATGTCTTTTTCTTTCAGGTTGTATTTTGTTTTATCAACATCTTTATTCAAACCTTCAAAAATAATAATGCTGTTGTTTGCGAAAACGGTATCGCCCGGAGCTATTGTTACTGTCTTTGTTTTTTTGAATTCCTCAGGGTTTTGTTCTTTTACTTCAAGATCAGCATAGGTTATGTGGGTGTAAACATCCTTTCCGAGGTAATGTTTGGTGGCAGGTTCCGCCACGTTTCCCATACGGGGATTTAACTGAACACGAGGGTAAAGCGTAAAATCTTTTGCATAAGTTCCGTCTGAATTTTTTGTGAAATAATCTATTTCGTAAAAAATATTCACACCTTCTTTCTTCTTTCCATTATAAGTAACAAAATATCCTCCCATACTCAGGGTGTCGTTTTTCACGAGCATGATATTTTCTGCATTAGGAAAATCTTTGCCTATTGTATTCAGGTCAATACCGGATGTATTGCGTGAAATCACCTCGCTTTTTGACATGGAGATAAGCGCGCCCAGCAAAATCATTCCAAAGCCCACATGTGCAACTGAAGCACCGGAAAGTTTTATCTTGCCTTTAAGCACCATGATAAAATAACCAACATTAGCAGTTATTGCAAAAACGGCAAAGAACAATAAAACAGCGTAAGGAATTTGTGAAACGCTGAACATTTCAAGCAAATAACCAATAACAGCGGTTGCAGCAACAGCAGTAAAAAAACTCAAGGAAATATTTTTCAGGAAGGTTTTCATTTCTGTTTTCCTGAATTTGAAATACTGACCAACTGCAATAAGCAGGGCAACAATCACAGCTACCCAAACCTGGAACGAATTATAATGATGAATGGGATTGGTTGGCGGAGCAATATTTGAACCGAAGATTTTATTGATAACCGGGATAGAGGTAGTAAAAATGATTTGAAAAGATGAAACAGCCAGCACCATGGCGCCTACAAACATCCAGAACTCGCGGCTCCAGATATTTTCTTCCGCCTGTTCTTTAGGAAAATGTTTCCAGTTGATAACGATCAAAACAATGGAAAGCACTAAAAAACTGAGCAGGTAAATCAGCAATTGTCCGTTCATTCCCAGGTCAGTAAAAGCATGAACGGAAGTATCGCCTAATATACCGCTTCGGGTAAGGAAAGTAGAATACAGGATTAATAAAAATGTGATGATGGTAAGAAAGAAAGTAACCAGCAGCGCCTGACCTTTGTTTTTATGAATAACCATAACGTGAGCTGCGCCAACAAAGGTAAGCCAGGGAACAAGAGAGGCATTTTCAACAGGGTCCCATGCCCAGAAGCCACCAAAACTCAGCGCTTCATAAGCCCAGGCGCCACCCATCAGTATTCCGGTTCCCAGTACCATAACACCAAAGAATGTCCAGGGCAAAGCTGGTTTCATCCAGCCGTTGAAATCTTTTTTCCAAAGCCCTGCGATGGCATATGCAAAAGGGACAAGCGTGGATGCAAACCCTAGAAATAAAGTTGGCGGGTGTATGGTCATCCAGTAATTCTGAAGTAAAGGATTTAATCCGCGTCCATCTAATTGTGCAAGGTAGTTTGCGTTTTTGATGAAGGGCAGGTTTGCAAAGTCAGGTACATCACGCAGCAGCAGAAAAGGATTGCTCCCGATTTTGTAACCGAAAACATAAATGCCAAGCAACATGGATGCTAAAAAAATTTGCACCAGTGCGACAATGGTCATAACCGGTCCTTCCCATTTGCCCGAAGTGAAAATGAGGATTGTTCCTAAAACAACATGCCAGAAAGTCCATAACAGAAAACTGCCTTCCTGTCCTTCCCAGAAACAAGAAAGGATGTAACGCATTGGCATAGTAGTATTGGAATGTTCCCACACATAATGATACTCAAACATGTGGTTGAAAAGCATATAAAATAATGTGCCGACAATACCCAGCACAGCAAACCCATGAATGAAATAAGATTTTCTTGCTAAGTTTTTCCAGGAATAATTTTCTTTCTCGTTCAGCGAAAAGATAAAATAACTCAGGGATGAAAGTATGGCTCCGATAAAAGAAAGGACAACAAAAAGATTACCTGTTTTACCTGCCCACAGGTGTTCTCCCACATATTGTATATCCATCAGCTTTGAGCCTTGTGTTCCTGCATTTCAGGCTTGCCATCATTGTATTTTGAAGGACATTTCATCAGGATGGATGATGCCTGGAAAGCCCCTTCATTTATTTTTCCCACCAATACAATCTGTTCGCTGCGCTCAAAATCCTGAGGTTTTGTTCCGTGATACATCACTTTCTTCACAGTACCCTCGTTATCTTTAATATAAAATGTAAACAGGTTGACATTCTCTTGTGGATTATAAATCAGGGCGCTGTCTTTTTCCAGTTTTCCCACCACATGGTATTCTTTTCCCGGATTTTCTGCTGCCATTGAGAATGACGCATAAGTGCTGGAATCTGCAACAGTGCTGAGGATTGCACCAATTGCAACTGCAATAATTACAATAGCTATAATGTGAGATTTTTTCATTTTGTTTCTTCCATTTGTTTTTCAAGTTTTTTCACTTTCCTGTCAATGGTAATCAGGAAAATTATCAGCCCAGTAAAAATTATTGCAAGCACCGCCACCACCACATAGATTTTTCCGTTGCTGCGCATCGCTTCAGCCATTTCCACTTTTGCTGAACTGTCCTGACCAAATGAAATGAGAGAGGTCAGCAGCAGTGAACAGAAAGCAATGAATACGAATATTTTTTTTGTCATAAGTTTATTTAAACTGTTTGATAAGCATTTTATGGTTCAGGGTTCTGATGCGAAGGCAAACCTGCATTAACCATACGCCAAGCAATGTCCAGCCGATTACAGCAGGATAGAAAACCAATTTCATGGTGTTGTCCAGGTCGTAACCTCCGAAACCGGGGTTTCCGCCATTACCGGGATGAAGTGAATCTGTTAAACGTGGTAGAACCATCAGGAATATAATCAACATCGTAAAGGCAAAAATGTTGTAAACTGCTGCAACTCTTGCTCTCTTTTGTTCCTCGTCCATCGAATTTCTAAGGATGATATATGCAAAATAAATAAGCAGCGTTATGGCTGCCCCGTTTAGTTTTGCATCACTTACCCACCACGAACCCCAGGTAAATTTTGCCCATACTGAGCCGGTTGTAATTCCGAGAATCCCCATATAAATTCCAACATTGGTGGCTTCTGCTGCCACAAAATCATGATGCATTTTAAAGTTGGACAGATATCGGATGCTATGCCACAATGAAACGAACAGGATGATCATCATACCGAACCATTGCGTTACATGAAAGTAAAGGTTGCGGATGGTTTCATGAAGAATGGGTAAAGTTGGAACGTCAATAAGTAAACCACCGATAATAGCATACAGCACCAAAATGAGGGCTAAAAACTTCCACCATTCCAATCCAAAGGCTAATTGTATTTTAAAGAAATTCTGCAACGTAAAGGGGTTTATTTAATCGCGGCAAAGATATGGAAATAATATGTAAGAAAGCGTTGCTACAATTACATTAATCAATAGCAGAATGATCACATATTTATAGCTCACAGAAGGGTCGAGACCGTCAATAGCGTTTTTTGAAACTTTGATCAGTGTCATCAGCAGCGGTACCTGCACAGGAAAGCTCAGGATTGCCATCAGTGTTAGGTTTCCGTTGGTGCGTGAAGCTATAGCTGACATCAATGTAAGTACAGAAGAAAACCCGGTGCTTCCGAGCAAAAGACAGACAATAAACATGGGAATATCCTGCACAATATTTCCTATAAAAAGCGAGTAAAATAAAAAGCAGATCAGTGAAAGGGAAATCATCAGCAAAACGTTGTAAATAATTTTGGAAAGAATAATTGCCTGCGGACTTGCAAGTGTGTGCATATACAGTTGCCTGCCCCGGCTCTCCTGCATAAAACTTTTTGCCACCGCATTCACTGAGGCAAACAGCATAATGATCCAGAAAAGAGAATTCCAGGTTGCAGGCTGAATGATGGAACGGAAAGAAAGGTAGCAAACGAAAACCGTTGAAACCACATAAAGCAACATACCGTTTAGCGCATATTTCATACGGAGTTCAAGCAGTATCTCTTTGCGGATTAAATGTTTTACTTCGGTGAAGAGCATGGGAAGATTTTATTCCCAGATTTTGGAAAAATCAAAATTTATATCACAACCAACTAATTTGAAAAGAAGTTTTTTGTCTTTGGTTTTCAGAAGCAGTTTGTAATTCTTTCTAAACAATTCAAAAATCTCCGCTGTTTCTTTTATAGGGTCAATTATGACGTAGTATTTTACTCCTGCCGATTTATAAATTTCAAACTTAACGTTTCTGTCTTTTAATCTTGTTGACGGGGAGAGTATTTCAAAAACAACGGTTGGAGCAAAATCAAGGTAATTTTGATTTTTGACCGGTTTGCAGATTACGCTAATATCTGGCTGAACGACTGTTTTTTCATCTACTTTCCAGTCAAACGGAAGAATAGCTTCGCAGTTGGAACATTTATCAAGTAATGAATCAAATTGCCGGAAGATTTTACCATTGATACGCTGATGTTTGAATGATGGAGAAGGCGACATGGCATAGGGAATACCATCAATTAATTCCCAATTGCCTTCCCATTTCAGATAGTCAGCGTAAGTGTAATTAGGCAGAAACTCTTTTTTCAGTGCGTATCCCATTGTTTAAAAATTGTTTTGCAAATATATGTTTTATCAGGCAAAATTGAATTAATACCTTTGTGCAATAATCATTAAATATGAAACGCTTTATTTTAGTATTCACTGCCGTTACTTTCGGCTTAACTGCATTCGCACAAAAAATGAACTTCTACGATTTTAAAATGACAACCATTGATGGGAAAGAATTTGATTTTTCTCAACTGAAAGGGAAGAAAGTGATGATAGTAAATACAGCAAGTAAATGCGGTTATACGCCTCAATACGCAAGTCTTGAAGAACTTTATAAAGAGTTTGGAGGAGATAAATTCGAGATACTTGGGTTCCCGGCAAATAATTTTGCAAGCCAGGAGCCGGGAAATAATTCGGAAATAGCTGAGTTTTGCCAGAAGAATTATGGTGTTACTTTCCGCATGTTTGAAAAAATATCGGTGAAAGGAAAAGATATGGCGCCATTGTATGAATGGCTCACACATAAAGAAAAGAACGGGGTTTCTGATGCAAAGGTGGTCTGGAACTTTAACAAATTCCTTATTGACGAAAACGGGAACTGGGTAAAATACTATTCTCAAAGCACAAGCCCGGTGGATGAAGAAATATTATCGTGGCTGAAAAAATGAAGATCGATATTCTTGTTTTCGCTGCTCATCCTGATGATGCTGAACTTGCCTGTTCCGGTACCATTGCAAAACATGTCGCCTCAGGAAAAAAGGTAGGGATAATTGACCTCACAGAAGGAGAACTCGGAACACGCGGAACAATTGAACTCAGGAAAAAGGAAGCAGCAAATTCTTCTGAAATTCTTGGAGTAAGTTTCCGCGATAACCTTTGTTTTGCAGATGGATTTTTCAGAAATGACAAAGAACATCAGCTTGCTGTCATTGCTAAAATAAGACAATACCAGCCTGAGATAGTGCTGGCAAATTCCATCAATGACCGTCATCCTGATCATGGCAGAGCGGCAAAGCTTGTCGCTGATGCCTGTTTTTATTCAGGGCTGCTGAAAGTTGAAACAAAAGTTGGAGGAAAACAACAGCAGAAGTGGCGTCCTAAAGCAGTTTATCATTACATCCAGGATTATTCTCTGGAACCGGATTTTGTCGTGGACATCAGCGATTTCTTTGAAACAAAGAAAAAAGCGATCCTTGCTTTTTCATCGCAGTTTTACGACCCGAATAATACAGAACCGGGAACACCTATTTCAAGCAAAGAATTCCTGAATTTTATAAAAGCCCGTGATATTCATTTCGGCAGACCAATTGGTGCGCGCTATGCAGAAGGTTTTAAAGTGAACCGCAGCATTGGGGTGAATGATCTGTTCAACCTGGTTTAATAATGACTTTGCTTTGCCTGATCGGAGAATGTGAATTCATTTCAGTGTTGAAAGGCTTTTGGATTGTGCAGGTTTTTGTTTCCGCATTTTTCGCTATTTTATTTTTGCAATCAGGTTTGGATAAAGTGTTTGACCGCAAAGGAAATCTTGAATGGCTGAAAGAACATTTCTCCAAAACTTTTCTGAAAGGTTCAGTTCCGGTGATGGTAACATCCGTTACTATTGTTGAACTTATAGCGGGAACATTATCTGCTGTGGGGGTTATTGAAGCAGCTTTTTTCAGAAGCTATTGTTTCGGTTTTGCCGGAACTGTTTTTGCATCACTCGCAGTTATCATGCTTTTTTTCGGGCAAAGAGTTGCAAAAGATTATGCAGGCGCAGTAAGCCTTGCCGGTTATTTTATTATTGCTGTGGTTGACCTGTACTTTTTAGCCTGAAATATTTCTAAGTTTGCCGCAATTATGCCGGCTGAAAAAAAAACATCTTCAATAAAAGTAAAAACACTTAAACCTCTTATCAAATGGACGGGAGGAAAATTCAGGGAGTTCCGCATTTTTGAGGGTTTTATTCCAAAAGAGTTTGACAGATACATAGAGCCATTTGCTGGCGGAGCAGGCGTTTTCTTTGCTTTGCAACCAAAAGGGAAAGCCTTGCTGAACGATAAAAGCGCTGACCTCATGGAGTTTTATAATGCGCTTAAAAATCCTGAGTTTGAAAAGGAATTGCGTTTGTATGTAAAAAATTGGGCTGCCATTAAACCATTGGTGAAAGAATTGATGTTTGACCTCTCAGCGTTGTTTAT